>Ga0335081_10000435_pt1 | contig 74261 bp, 62 predicted proteins | sample Lox_Sample_35_FD_206713 | JGI IMG/M metagenome (GOLD analysis project Ga0335081, IMG submission 206713) | Soil microbial communities from Loxahatchee National Wildlife Refuge, Florida, United States - Lox_Sample_3.5 | ecosystem: Environmental > Terrestrial > Soil > Wetlands | place: USA...
CCAAGAACTTCCACATGACGAGCGAGCTCGGCAAATATCTCGATCCGCTCGCCGACAAGGCCATGATCGTGTCGATCTATGTTGCGCTCGGCGCTGCCGGCGCGCTGCCGATCTTCCTCGTCATTCTCGTCGTCTCGCGCGACATCATGATCATCAGCGCCTTCTTGCTGGCCTGGCTGGTGGGCCGGCCGATGCCGGTGCGTCCGCTGTTGGTCTCCAAATTCAACACCCTGGCGCAAATCCTCCTCGCCGCGCTGGTCCTCGGCGAACATGCATTCGCGCTAAATGCCGTGCGCGCGACCGAGCTGATGATGGCGCTGGTCGCCGTCTTGACCTTGCTTTCGATCGCCTTCTATCTCCGCGACTGGGTCCGTCACATGAACTCGTTCGGCGCCGGCCACTGAAGGGAGCGCAATGCACGTCGAGCGCAACATCGTGTTCTGGAGCGCCGCGCTCGCCGTTTTCGTCGGCCTGTTGTGGCTGTTGAGCCCGATTTTGCTGCCGTTCGTTCTCGGCATGGCGATCGCCTATATGCTCGATCCGCTGGCCAACCGCCTGAGCAAGCGCGGCATGAGCCGGCTCCTCGCCGCGCTGATTATTCTCGGCGGTTTTGCCGTCGCGGTGTCGCTGCTGCTTCTTCTTATTGCGCCGATGCTGTCGCAGCAGTTGTCGGGCTTTATCGAGAATGCGCCGTTCTACGCGCAACGCCTGCAGGTTTTTGTCAGCGACCCAAGCCATCCGTGGATCAAGCGGATCATCGGCGACAACATCGCCGGAGCCGACAAGTCGGTGAGCGACCTGCTCAACCAGATGCTCGGCTATGTCACAGCCTTTATCGCTTCGCTGTGGACCAAGGGCCAGGCGTTGCTGTCGATCTTTTCGCTGGTGATCATCACGCCGGTGGTGGCGTTCTACCTGATCTGCGATTGGGACCGCATGATCATGACGGTAGATCGTCTGGTGCCGCTGCCGCAGCGCGACACCGTGCGCAGCCTCGGTCGCGAGATCGATTCGACGATCTCGGCCTATGTTCGCGGCCAATCCGGCGTGTGCCTGATTCTCGGTTCGTATTACGCGGTCGGCCTGACGCTGGCCGGCTTGAGCTTCGGTCTCTTGATCGGTGTTGTCTCGGGCTTGATCAGCTTCATCCCCTATGTCGGATCGCTCACGGCGCTGGTGCTGTCGCTGGCCGTCGCGCTCGCGCAATTCCTCCCGGATTGGGGACGAGTTGCCATCGTCGCCGGCATCGTGCTGGTCGGCCAGTTCATTGAAGGCAATGTGCTCTCGCCGAAACTCGTCGGGCACAGCGTCGGCTTGCATCCAGTCTGGCTGATGTTCGCGTTGTTTGCCTTCAGCTACCTGTTCGGCTTCGTCGGGCTCTTGCTCGCGGTGCCGCTTGCGGCGGCCGCCGGCGTGCTGATCCGGTTTGCGTTGCGACGCTACCTCGCCAGTCCGCTCTATACCGGGAGCCCGCCATCGTAACCGCCACGTCGTTTCCTCCGCGGCAGCTGGCGCTCGCGCTCGATCACGCCGAAAGCCTTGCCCGCGAGGATTTCCTGTCGGGCTCGTCCAATGAAAACGCGCTGGCGTTGATCGACGCCTGGCCGGATTGGCCGGCGCATGCCATCGCGCTCATTGGCCCGGAAGGATCCGGCAAGACCCATCTGGCAACCATCTGGGCGACGGCGGCGGGGGCGCGTGTCGTGCCCGGCCGCACGTTGAGGGAAATCGACGTTCCCGCCGCGCTCGCGACCGGCGCGCTGGTCATCGAGGATGCCGGCGCGATCGCCGACGAGCGGGCGCTGTTTCATCTGATCAATCTTGCCCGCGAGGAGGGCGCCTATCTGCTGTTCACGGCCCGCAGTTCACCCGCGCTCTGGCCGGCCGGCTTGCCGGACCTCGTGTCGCGGCTGCGCGCGATGCCGGTGATGGTGCTGCAAGCGCCGGACGACGCGCTGTTGCGCGGCGTTATCGTCAAGCTTGCCGCCGATCGGCAGTTGCAACTCGACGAAAACGTGGTGAGCTACATCTTGACGCGTATCGAGCGTTCCTTTGCCGCGGCCCGCGCGGCGGTCATCGCACTCGACCAGGAGGCTCTGCGTCAGGGCCGCCCGGCGAGCCGGGCGCTTGCCGCCGAACTGTTTCGCGACACGGTGTAGCGGTACCGCGTCCGGCTTTCCAACGCCTCGAATTCGTTCACTTTCATCCTCATTGTTTGCCACGAAGCCGCGCCGGGCTTGACGACGCGCCGCTTCGCCGCGTTATCTCAATCGGTCTCATTCATCGGATTGTTACCTACAGTGGCCAACATGACGCTCGAGGAGCACGGAACCGCCATGGCGGAACGCGGCCAAGCCACTGCGCTTGCACGAGAATCCGCGGCCGTCCGGCAGCTGGACGAGCCGCTGCGGTCGCCGGAAGCCGTTGCCCATGAACCGGACGCCGATCTGGCGTCGAGCCCCGGCCGTTTCATCAACCGCGAACTGTCGTGGCTGAATTTCAATCGCCGCGTCCTGGAGGAATCGGCCAATCCGAAAAACCCGCTGCTCGAGCGGCTGAAGTTTCTGTCGATCTCGGCCAACAACCTCGACGAATTCTTCATGGTGCGCGTCGCCGGCCTCGGCGCCCAGCTGCGCGAGGGCATCACCACCACGAGCCCCGAAGGCTTGACCCCGGCGGAGCAGCTCATCCGCATCGCCGAGACCGTGTCCGTGCTGGTGGAAGATCAGCAGGCGCAATGGCGCGAGCTGCGGGCTTTGCTCGCCGACGCCGGTATCGTTCTGGTCGACGGTCAGGATGTGACCAGGGCGGAGAAGACCTGGCTCGAAGACTATTTCCTGGCTCACGTGTTTCCGCTGTTGACGCCGCTCGCCATCGATCCGGCGCATCCGTTTCCGTTCATTCCCAATCTCGGCTTCACCACTGCCTTGCAGTTGGCCCGCGCCAAGGACGGCAAGGCGATGAATGCGCTGATCCGTATCCCCAACCGGATCGAGCGCTTTGTGCGGCTGCCGCAGGACGCCGACGGCGGCGTGGTGCGCTTGATCAGCATCGAGGGCGTCACCAGCCTGTTCATCGGCAAATTGTTTCCCGGCTATGCGGTCAAAGGCCTGGGCGCCTTTCGCGTCATCCGCGACTCCGAAGTCGAGATTTTGGAAGAGGCCGAAGATCTGGTGCGTCTGTTCGAGACCGCATTGAAGCGGCGCCGGCGCGGCACCGTGATCCGGCTCGACATCGAAGCGACCATGCCGGTGGAATTGCGGCGTTTCGTGCAGCAGGCGCTTGGCGCCACCGACGACAGCGTGTTCAGCGTCGACGGCGTGCTCGCGCTCAACGAAATGGGCCAGGTGGCGAGCCTGCACCGGCCGGACCTCGAATTCGTGCCTTACGCGCCGCGCTATCCCGGCCGCGTACGCGATCATGGCGGCGACTGCTTCGCCGCCATCCGGCAGAAGGATTTCGTGGTCCACCATCCGTTCGAGTCTTTCGACGTGGTGGTGAATTTCCTGCAGCAGGCGGCGCGCGACCCGGACGTCGTCGCCATCAAGCAGACGCTCTATCGCACCTCGGCCGATTCGCCGATCGTCCATGCTTTGGCCGAAGCGGCCGAGGCCGGCAAATCGGTCACTGCGCTGGTCGAGCTGAAGGCGCGCTTCGATGAGGAAGCCAACATCCGCTGGGCGCGCGACCTGGAACGGGCCGGCGCCCAGGTCGTGTTCGGCTTCATCGAGCTCAAGACTCATGCGAAATTGTCGCTGGTGGTGCGCCGCGAAGGCACCTCGCTCGCGTCCTACGTCCACGTCGGCACCGGCAACTATCATCCGGTGACGGCGCGCATCTATACCGACCTGTCGTTCTTCACCTGCGATCCGATCATCGCCCGCGACGTCACCCGGATCTTCAACTTCGTCACCGGCTATGCCGAGCCGGCCGAGCTCGACCGCATGGCGGTGTCGCCGTTGTCGCTGCGCAAGCGCATCAACGAGCATATCGAGGAAGAGATCGCCCATGCCCAGGCCGGCCGTCCGGCGGCGATCTGGATGAAGATGAATGCGCTGGTCGATCCCGACATCATCGATGCGCTCTATCGCGCCTCGAACGCCGGCGTATCGATCGATCTGGTGGTCCGCGGCATCTGCTGCCTCCGCCCCGGCGTGCCCGGGCTGTCCGACAATATCCGCGTCAAATCCATCATTGGCCGCTTCCTCGAACACGGCCGCATTTATTGCTTCGGCGCCGGCCACGGCCTGCCGCACCCGAAAGCCGCGGTTTACATCTCGTCCGCCGACATGATGCCGCGCAATCTCGATCGCCGCGTCGAGGCGCTGTGCCCGATCCTCAATCCGACGGTGCACGAGCAGGTGCTCGATCAGATCATGGTGGCGGATCTGAAGGACAACGAGCAGAGCTGGCAGCTCCTCGCCGACGGCTCGTCGTCGCGCATCGCGCCGGCGCCGGGCGAGGAAGTGTTCAATTGCACTACTTATTTCATGACCAATCCGAGCCTCTCCGGCCGCGGCAAGTCGCCCAAGGACTCCATCCCGCGGCTGCGCCATCGCCCCGAACGCATGTGATTGAGCGGGCGAATCGCGTAGGTTGCGCGCGCCACCTGCCGGGGCCTGAAGTGGCGGTTTTCCCTGATATTGCCTATCCGCGGCCGGCGGGCGGACGACGTCCTATATGATCGGCATGACATTGCGCCGAATTGATCGATGATCCGCGCCATTACCGATGCCCAGGGCCGCGACGACCGGGGGCCGCCGATTGCGGTGGTCGACATCGGTTCCAACTCCGTGCGCCTCGTCGCCTATGAGGGGCTGACCCGCAGCCCGACCGAGATTTTCAACGAGAAGGCACTGTGCGGGCTCGGCCGCGAGGTGCAGACGACCAGGCTCTTGGCCGCCGACGCCGTGCAGCACGCGCTGGCGACGCTCAAGCGATTCCGCGCGCTATGCGACACCATGGGCGTGAAGCGGACGCTCGCCATCGCCACCGCCGCCTGTCGCGACGCCAAGAACGGACCGGCCTTCATCAAGCTCGCGCGACGCACCATCGGTGCCGACATCGAGGTGCTTTCGGGCGGCCAGGAGGCCGAGTTCACCGCGCTCGGGGTAATTTCCGGCGTGCATCGCGCCGACGGCGTGGTCGGCGATCTCGGCGGCGGCTCGCTCGAGCTCGTCGATGTGCGCGGCACCCGCACGCGCCACGGCGTCACCCGCCCGCTCGGCGGATTGGCGCTCGCCGATATTTCGGGGAAATCGGTCAAGAAGGCGGAAAAGTTCGTCAAGAAGTCGCTCGGCAGCTTGCCGGTGCTGAAAACCTGCGAAGACCGGAACTTCTATGCCGTCGGCGGCACCTGGCGCTCGCTGGCGCGACTGCACATGGCGCAGACCGGCTATCCGCTGCATGTGATGCACGGCTACGCCATCCCCGTCGATGAAGCGCTCGAATTCGCCAAGCTCGTGCACCGGGTCGATGTCGAGACGCTCTCCAACATCGACGTCGTCAACAATGCGCGGCGGCCGCTGTTGCCTTATGCGGCGCTGGTGCTCGAATATATTTTGCGCGTCGGCAAGCCGCGGCAAATCGTGTTCTCGGCGCTCGGCATTCGCGAAGGCCTGCTCTATTCGCTGCTGAAGAAAAAGGACAAGGAGAAAGACGCGCTGATCGAGGCGGCGCGCCGGCTCAACCAGTTGCGCTCGCGTTCGCCGCAACACGGCGAGGAGCTGCTCGCCTGGACCGACCGCTTGCTCGCCACCTCCGGCATCGAGGAAACCGGCGAGGAGCGCCGGCTGCGCCATGCCGCGTGCCTGCTTGCCGACATCGGCTGGCGGGCGCATCCCGATTATCGCGGCGAGCAGTCGCTCAACATCATCGCCCACGGCAGCTTCTCGGGCATAGACCATCAGGGCCGCGCCTACCTCGCGCTGGCGGTGTTCTTCCGCCATGTCGGCCTGGTGATGGACGACGAGCTCTCGCCGCGGCTGCGCGAGCTCGTCTCGACGCGCTTGCTCGATCGCGCCCGCGTGCTCGGCGCCGCGCTCCGCCTCGCTTACGTGGTGTCCGCCGCGATGCCGGGCGTATTGCCCAAGACGCCGCTCGCCATCGAGCGGCACCGCCTCGCGCTGCGGCTGCCCGGCGAATACGCGGCGCTTGCCGGCGAGCGCATCGTCAGCCGCCTGCGCGGGCTTGCCCGCCTGATCGGCCGCGAGCCGGTGGTGCTGCTGGGGTAAAGTGGTATGTTCGATGTGGAGCATCGTTCGTCGCGCCAGAAGCGATAACCGGCAGCGATAACCAGGAGTCCCAGTATGGAAATGCCAAGAAAACAACCGGGTTTGATCGTCGCGCCGCTCACGCCGTTCACTGCCGATCTCACCGTCGACGAGAGCGCGCTCAAGCGCCAGATCGATTATATCGTCGACGATTGCCGTGCCACCATGGTGGTCGCTGCCGGCGTCGAGACGCAGGAATATACTTATCTGTCGTTCGAGCAGCGCAAGGCGCTGATCCGCCGTACCATCGAGGCCGTCGGTGGCCGCATCCCGGTGATGGTCGGCATCTCGCATCCGTCATTTAAGACCGCGATCGAGCTCGCGCATGACGCCGAGCGGCTCGGCGCCGCGGCGGTGCAACTCCTGGCGCCGCTCCGCCCATTTGCCGGACCGCCGACGCAGGCCGATCTTGTCGCTTATTTCGAGGCGATCGGCCGCGAAACAAAGCTCTCGATCACGCTCTATCTCAATCCCGGGCCCGGCGCCGACGTGTCGATCCCCGACACGATCGCGCTCGCCAAGCTGCCGCAGGTGCAATTGATCAAGGAATCTTCGCGCGATCTCGCCCGCGTGTCGCGGCTGATCGTCGAGATCGATCGCGCCGGGCACGCGCGCTACTTCACCACGATGCAGATGCTGCTGGCGACGCTTGAGCTCGGCGGTTCGGGCGCCACCATGCCGCCGCCGGGCTGCGAGATCGCGCGCCACGTCATCGATGCCTTCCTCGCCAAGGATCACGAGCGCGCCACCGAGATTCAGCTGCAGTTCGCGCTGTTCCCGTCGAAATGGATGCACCGCGGTCTGGCGCCGGCGATGAAGGCGGCGATGAATCTGATCGGCGTTCCCGCCGGCGAGCCTTATCCGCCTTACGCGGCGCTCACGCGCGAGGAGATGACGGCGCTGGCGGCGACGCTGCGCAGCACGGTGCTGGCGCCGCGCTTTAAGGTCACCGCCGCGGCGTGAGCCGGGTCAGGACTTGATCAGATCGGCCGCCTGCGCGACCGCCGTCCAGCGGGTGACTTCGTTTTTGATGTAGGCGCCGTACTGATCCGGCCCGAGGTCCTCGGGCACAAAACCCTGCTTATGCAGGGCGTCGACGGCGTCCGGCGCATGCATGGCGGCCTTGGCGGCGGCGGCGAGTTTGTCGATGATCGGCCGCGGCGTGCCCTTCGGCGCCAACAGCCCGAACCACAGCGGCGTGTTGAAATCGGGCATGCCGGCCTCCGCCATCGTCGGTACGTTCGACAACAGATCGGAGCGCTTGTCGGCGGCGATCGCCAGCGCCTTGACCTGGCCGGCGGCGATCTGGCCGAGCACCGAGGAGGCGATGGCGAAGTTCATGGCGACGCGGCCGGCGATGAGATCGATGACGACCTGCGGGCTGCCGGGATACGTCACCTGCACGAGCTTCACGCCGGCACGCTGCGCATAGAGTTCGCCGCACAGGTCCGGCAGGCTGCCCGGCCCAACCGTGCCGAACAGAACCTGGCCGGGCTTCGATTTACACAGCGCGGTGAATTCGGCGACGCTGTTCACCTTAAGCTTCGGGTCGACCACCATGACGATGGCGCCGGTGGCAAGGAGCGCAACCGGCTCGAAATCCTTGACGATGTCGAACGGCGCGTTCGGATGCGTGATCTTGTAGGTCAGCGTCGAGAGCGCCTGCAGATAAAGCGTGTAGCCGTCATCGGCGCCGCGTGCGCCAAGGCCCGCGGCGATGGCCCCGCCGGCGCCCGGCTTGTTCTCGATCACCACTTGCTGGCCGAGACTCGCATCGGCGCCCTTGGCGAAGATGCGCGCGGTGATGTCGGAGGACGATCCCGGCGTGAACCCGACCAGCAGATGGATCGGGCGCGTCGGATAGGCATCGGCGGCCAAAGCGCGCCACGGCGAGACGGTGGCGCCGGCTCCAGCGCCGAGGGCGAGCATCGAGAAGGTCCTGCGATCGATGCGAAACATCGTGTTTCTCCCTGATTATCCTCGGCCGCCGTCCGCGAGCAATGACCGCGGCGGCGCTCGATTGCAACATTCTACAGGTTGTGGGCAGCAGCCGTCCTTGCGCACGCGGCACGAACTCGCCGGCCGCATGGAGCGAGGCGGTGTCGCAGCGGAGGCGACGCGGCGCGATCGTTCGATCGCGCCGCCAGATCAAACAAATCGGTCAAACGATCGCGGTCACGGCGAGTTTGCCGCCGGCGGGTCGATCAAGGGCGTGATGCGCCGGATCGCCACGCGCCGGTTGGCCCGCTCCGGCGCGTCGGTCTGAACTAAAAGACCCTGCTTGCCGTAGCCCTGCGTCACCAGGTTCTCGGCGGGCACCTGGAATTGCTCGGTCAGCGCCACCGCCACCGCCTCGGCGCGCCGGTCCGACAGCGACAGATTGTCGACGTCGGAGCCCACCGCGTCGGTGTGGCCTTCGACCAAGAACACCTCGCGCGGATTGCGGGAGATGGCGCGGTTGAGCGCCTCGGCGATGGCCGCCAGCCGGTCGACCTGATCCGGCGTGAGCTGCCATGAGCCGGTGTCGAACTCGATGTCGAGGTTGACGTAGGGCATGTAGTCGCGCAGCGCCTCGCTGTAGCGCACCTCGTCCAAGGTGTAGCGCCGGGCGATGGGGTCGACCGGCGGCGCGATGAAGACGCCGTAGATGCCGGCCTCGTCGGCGCGGTCGGCATCGACGATATAGCGGTCGCGCGGAATCCGGATCACCGGCGGCGGAACGTCGATGAACATCGGAGCCTGCGGTCCGGCGAAGACGTTGTCGATGATCACGATCTCCCGGCCGTCGCGGTCGCGCCGCACGCGCCGCAGCAGATGGCCTTGGTCATCGTCGGTGTCGATGATCTGGACGCCGTCGGGGCGCATGACCACGCTGACGGTCTCGCTGCCGCGCCGTTCGACGTGCACGTCGCGCGCCCCGACCGCGAAGCGATCGACCTCGTTGTGGCGGATGATGATCCGGTTGTTTTCCTCGACGATGGTGCGGTCGGGCTCGCGGATGAACACCTGATTGCCGCGGCGCTCTTCATGACGCTCCTGGTGCAGCGCCTCGATATTGGCGGTGGGCGCCTGGCCTTTCGGCGCGAGGAATTGCGATTTGTTGATCGTTTGCGTCGGTGGCGGCACCGCCGCCGGGTTGGCGCTCGGCGCCGCGCGCTGGATCACCGGGCTGGGCGTCGGCGCGCCCGGCGGATGCGCGATCTGCACCGCGCCGGCAGGCGCGCCGCCGCCTTGCACCGGAGGTCCATGCGGAACGGTGGCCTGAGGCAGCGGCTGCGTGTTTGTTCCTGGATGGGCATTCTCCAGCGGCTTTGTCCCATTCGGCGGCGTTTCGTGCAGCGTTGCGGGCGGCGGCGGCACGGGATGCGGAGGTGGCGGCGGAGGCGCCTGGTGAAAAGCCGGTGGTGGCGGTGCCGGATGCGGAGGTGGCGGCGGAGGCACCTGGTGAAAGGTCGGCGGCGGAGCCGGATGCGGCGGTGCTGGTGGTGCGGGTTTTGGCGGCACCGGCGACGCGGGATGTGCGGGCGCTCCCTTCTGCTCCTTATGCTGCTGATCCTGGCCGGCCGGAGCGGCCTGCGCGAGCACCTCGCCCTGCAGCGGCGCGGCAGCCGCGCTGAGGACGTACGCGCTCACGGCCGACAGGATCGTACTCGCAAGAAGAATCGATTTTTTCGCTCGCATAGTGGCTCCCCATCTGCGCGCCGACTCGCAGTCGCGCCGGCCGCGCGGCAGTTTCCGCCGACGCGGCATCGCAACTACAGCAGCAACTGAGTCTGAACTAAGGCGCCCGCAGCTGTTGCGGGCGCGGCTCGGTTCTTGTCATGGTGGCTGAAGGGGAACCTAGCCGCGTTCCACCGTCGCGACGCGGCCCTTCTCGATGGCGAGCGCCAACTTGCCGTGCTTGAGCGCCAGCGCCTTGTTGCCGAACAGATCGCGCCGCCAGCCGCTCATCGCCGGGACCTCGGCATTGTCGCTCGCGGCAATGCGTTCGAGATCGTCGACGGTGGCGATGACCTTGGCGGCGACGTGGTGCTGCTCGGAAATCATCCGCAACAGGACTTTGAGGAGCTCGACGATCGCGGCGCCGTTGCTCGCCGGTTGTGGGCGCGCCTGCTGCGGCAGGGTTTTCGGATCGCGCGCCAAGCCGCGGCCGACCGCGGCGACGATGGCTTCGCCCCAGCGCGAGCGTTCGAAGCCCTTGGGCAAGGAGCGCAGCGTCTTGAGCCGCTCGGCGGTGGTCGGCGCCTGCACCGCGATATCGGCGATCGCCTCGTCCTTGAGCACGCGTGAGCGCGGCACGTCGCGGCTCTGGGCCTCCTGCTCGCGCCAGGCGGCGACCTCGATCAGCACGGCGAGCTCCTTGGGCTTGCGCACGCGCGTCTTGAGCCGCTTCCAGGCGTTTTCCGGCTCCATGCGATAGGTGTCGGGCGAAGTGAGCACGCGCATCTCGTCCTCGACCCAGTCGGCGCGGCCGCGGCGCTTGAGATCTTCAAGGAGCGCCAGATAGACGTCGCGCAAATGCGTCACGTCGGAAATGGCGTATGCGAGTTGCGCCTCCGACAGCGGCCGGCGCGTCCAGTCGGTGAAGCGGTGCGATTTGTCGAGCGCGTCGCCGGTGATGCGCTGCACCAGCTGATCGTAGGAAATGGAATCGCCATAGCCGAGCACCATGGCCGCGACCTGGGTGTCGAAGATCGGATGCGGAATGAGCTTGGCGGCGTGCCAGACGATTTCGACGTCCTGGCGCGCGGCGTGGAACACCTTCATCACCCGCTCGTCCGCCATCAGCGCATAGAACGGCGCAAGATCGATGCCCGGCGCCAAGGCGTCGATCACCATCGCTTCGTCCGGAGAAGCCAGCTGCGCGACGCAGAGCAGCGGGTAATAGGTCGTCTCACGCAAAAATTCGGTGTCGACGGTGATGAAGGGATGGCCGGCCATGCGCCGGCACGCGGCCGCCAGTTCCGACGTCATTGTTATTGGTTGCATCGCCGCTGGGGTAACGAAGTCCATCAGGGGGGAGTGTGGTTCAGGTTTGGCGCACGTGGCAAGCCCCGCTTGCTTGGCCAATTGCCGTTATTGGCCGCGAATCCTGGGCATAAAGATGAATTCCCAGGGGCTCGGCATGGCGCCGACCGGAACTTCGATGACGGTCGGGCCGGAGCGATTCGCAAAGGCGCGGCGCAAGGCGTCACGCAATTCTTGCGGGGTTTTGGCGCGCTCGGCGCCGGCGCCGAAGCTTTCGGCGAAGCGGACGAAATCGGGATTGGCGAGATCGCTGCCGATCAGGCGGTTGCCGTATTGTTGCTGCTGCATGCGCCGCACATTGCCGAAGGCGCCGTCGTTGAACACCACCGCCACCAGCGGGATGCGATGGCGCATCGCGGTGGCAAGCTCGTTGGCGGTGAACATGAAACCGCCGTCGCCCGAAATCGACAGGACCGGCACGTCGGGCCGCGCATGCTGCGCGCCGAGGGACGTGGCAAAGCCCCAGCCAAGATTGTCCTGATAGCCGGGCGACAGGAATGTGCGCGGCTTGTAAACGGGCAACAGCAGGCGCGCGGCAAAGCCGATCTGGGTGACCTCGTCGACAAAAATGCCGTCCTCCGGCAGTTCGTCGCGGATCGCCGCGAGATACGCGGCCTGCGGCGCCAATTTTTCTGCCATGCGCTTGCGCCACGCGGCCTGGCGCTCCTGCATTTCAGCCTGGCGCGAGGGCCGCTTGGCATTATGCGCCGGCAATTCGGCGAGCAGCGCTTGCAAAATCGGCTTGGCGTCGCCGGTCAGCGCGACGGCGGGCTTATGCAGGCGGTTGTGCTCCTTAGGATCGGCATCGATGCGAATGATCGCAAGGTCGCGGTCGACACCCCATTGCCGAAATTGCGTGAGCATCCGGGTGCCGACGGCCAGCACCACGTCGGCTTCGCCCCACAGATCGCGGCCGAGCGGTAGCGTCACGCTCAACGGATCGCGGCTGTCGAGCACGCCGCGGCCGCGGCGATAGCCGAGCACCGGCGCCTGCAGCATGGCGGAGAGTGCGGTCACTTCTTCCGCTGCATCCTGGGCGCCGCCGCCGCAGACGATCATCGGCCGCTTCGCCGCGCCGAGCCGCTTTGCGGCGCGGCGGATCGCCGAGACGTCGATATTGGGTTCGCGGATCGGCAGTGGCGCCGGCACGGCGACCGGCGCGGACTTGCCCCAGACGTCGATCGCGCATTCCAGCGCCGCCGGTCCGGGCCGGCCGGTGCGCATGGCCTTAAGCGCCACCGCCGTGGCATGCGCGGCTTGCTCCGGCTTGCGGATCAGCGCGCAATGATCGACCAGCCGCTTGATGATGCCGGTCTGGTCGCGGATCTCGTGCAGATGGCCGAGGTCTCTGCCGATATCGGCGTCGGGGATTTGTCCGATCAGCGCCAGCACCGGCGCATTCATCGAGAACGCCGTGAGCAGCGCAGCCGACGAGTTGAGGAAGCCCGGACCCGGCACCACCGCGTAAGCCTGTGGTTTGCCGGTGGCGAGCGCCGCGCCGAGCGCCATATAGGCCGCGCCCTGTTCGTGGCGGCTGTGCACCGTACGCAGCCGGTCGGAGAACTTGAATAAAGCCTCAAACAACAGGTCGTTCTGCACGCCCGGCAGCGCATAGACCGTGTCGAGGCCGTGAGCGAGGAGCGTGGCGACCACCGCTTCCGCGGCGGTCATCGGCTCTGCTGGCTTTTCTCGCTCATTCCCGAGCAAGCGGGAATCCAGCCTCGGTCCCCGCTTTGGCGGGGACGAGCGCCGCCGCGACGCCGCCGACCGTTTCTTCTTCATGTTCAATCCCTAGGGCAGCACTGTGCAGATCGCGGATGATCTGTCGAGGCGTTGCAATTCGGTCCAAAGGCGGCGCTTGACAAATCACGGCCCGGCATGTGGTTGTGCGCCACTTTTCATCCATCAATGGATTGAGCATGCACCGGTACCGCACGCATAAATGCGGCGATTTGCGCGAGGCCGACATCGGCCAGGAGGTCCGGCTGTCCGGCTGGTGCCATCGCATCCGCGACCATGGCGGGGTGCTGTTCATCGATCTGCGCGACCATTACGGCCTCACCCAAGTGGTGGCCGATCCCGACAGTCCCGCGTTCAAGACCGCCGAGACGCTGCGCTCCGAATGGGTGATCCGTGTCGACGGCAAGGTGCGCCGCCGCCCCGACGGGACGGAGAACCCCGATCTGCCGACCGGCGCGGTCGAGGTCTATATCCGCGAGATCGAAGTGCTCGGCCCGGCCGGCGAACTGCCGATGCCGGTGTTCGGCGACCAGGAATATCCCGAGGAAACAAGGCTGAAGTACCGTTTCCTCGACCTGCGCCGCGAGCACTTGCACCACAACATCATGAAGCGCGGCCAGGTGATCGATTCGATCCGCCGGCGCATGAAGGAGCAGGGCTTCTTCGAGTTCCAGACGCCGATCCTCACCGCCTCGTCGCCCGAGGGCGCGCGCGATTATCTGGTGCCGTCGCGCATCCACCCCGGGAAATTCTACGCGCTGCCGCAGGCGCCGCAGCAGTTCAAGCAGCTCATCATGGTGGCGGGCTTCGACCGCTATTTCCAGATCGCGCCCTGCTTCCGCGACGAGGATGCCCGCGCCGACCGCTCGCCCGGCGAGTTCTATCAGCTCGACCTGGAAATGAGCTTCGTCACCCAGGACGATGTTTTCGCAGCGGTCGAGCCGGTGATGCGCGGCGTGTTCGAGGAATTTTCGGGCGGCAAGCCGGTGACCAAGGTTTTTCCGCGCATTCCTTACGCCGAAGCTTTAGCCAAATACGGCAGCGACAAGCCGGACCTGCGCAATCCGATCGTGATGGCCGACGTCTCGGAGATTTTCCGCGGCTCGGGGTTCAAGATCTTCGCCGGCATTCTCGACAAGAGCCCGACCGCCGCGGTGTGGGCGATCCCGGCGCCCGGCGGCGGCTCGCGCGCCTTCTGCGATCGGATGAACTCCTGGGCACAAGGCGAGGGCCAGCCTGGGCTTGGCTATATTTTTTGGGCGCTCGACAACGGCGCCGTCGTCGGCCGCGGTCCGGTCGCCAACAATCTCGGGCCGGAGCGGACAGAGAAGCTGCGCGAGCAACTCAAGCTAAAGGACGGCGATGCCGTGTTCTTCGTCGCCGGCGAGCCGCAAAGCTTTGTCAAATTCGCCGGCCCGGCGCGCAGCAAGGTCGGCGATGAGCTCAAGCTCATCGACAAAGACCGCTTCGAACTGTGCTGGATCGTCGATTTTCCGATGTACGAGTGGAACGAGGAAGACAAGAAGATCGACTTTTCGCACAATCCGTTCTCGATGCCGAACCTGCCGGTCGACGAATTCCTGGCGCTGGACGCGGCCGACCACAAGAAGATTCTGTCGTTGAAGGCGATCCAGTACGACATCGTCTGCAACGGCGTGGAATTGTCGTCCGGCGCCATCCGTAATCATCGTCCCGACGTGATGAAGAAGGCCTTCGCCATCGCCGGCTACGACGAAGGCACGCTGGAAGAGAAATTCGGCGGCATGCTGCATGCGCTGTCGCTCGGCGCGCCGCCGCATGGCGGCATCGCGCCGGGCATCGACCGCATCGTCATGCTCCTGTGCGGCGAGGAGAACCTGCGCGAAGTCGTGCTGTTCCCGATGAACCAGCGCGCCGAGGATCTGATGATGGGTGCGCCGTCCGAAGCGACGCCCAAGCAATTGCGCGAATTGCACATCCGGGTGGTCAAGCCGGAGTGATCATTCGACCGTGCGAATCTTTCGGATGCCATGTAGCGGGATGCCATGTAGCGGCGCGATTTCATCGCCGCGCTCGGTTCCGCAATAATATTCGTAACCACACGGAGTGTATGTAGTTACCGTTGTGGACAAGCATCGAGAAAAAGTTTCGGAATTTACGCGACCCGGCACAATACCTCCCGGGGGAATCGAACAGTGGGGGGAGCAATCGTGTCGAGAGTCCTGCTTCTATTCGGCTTTGGTTTGCTGGCGGTGAATTACGCTTTCGCTCAGGACTCGCCAGCGCCGACGGCAATGCAATGCCACCTGATAAAACTGGCCGTCGCGCAATACGGATACGCCGCGGCGCGACAGCACGCCTTGGAGGCTTACGGTCCGGAGGCGGTCAAGACCGGCGACAAATGCTTCGCCAAAGCGCAAGAGGCAAGCGGCGCCTCATACGAGGCCACGGAGCTCAAGCTCGAGCGTGGCGCCAGGATGAAATATCAGCGATAGTCGCGCAGATCGCGGCGATTGGCCCGATAACGGCTGATCGCGGAGGCTGGCGATTCCAGACTTGTTTCGCACGTGGCGGATGGTGATCACGCGCGCTGTGCGTCACTCCGCCGCCTCCGCGAGCGCATCGTGGCAAAGCGACGCGACGATTGCGTCGAACTCCGCCTGCATGCGGTTGCGGCGCAGTAGCCGCAAAATGAGCCGCAGCTCGCGCAACACCTCGAGCGACAGCCGGTTGCCGTAGCCGAGCGCGCTGGCGATCTGGAACGCCTTGCGCTCCTCGCGCCACCAGCGCTCGACGCGCGCAGCCGCCGCATCGAGCGGCACTCCGGCGAGCATCGCGGCGCGCGCGCCGAAGCGGGCGCGCACCGCGGGGTGTTGTGGTCCGCGGCATAGCGTTCGTTCGACGCGCATCTTGAAATCGAAAATCGCCGCGGTTTCGTCGAATGCCGCGCCGATCTGCTTCAGCGCGGCATCAAGCGCCGAGCCACCGGCGACCTGCGCGCGGCCCGCGGCCATGCGGATACGTTCAGACTCGCGCGCCTCGCGCCGCCTGTCGGACATCGCTTTTGCCCCAATTTGGCTTTCCGCGCGATGTAACGGTGAAGGCGACGAATGTCAAGCGGTGTTGCAAAAAAAGAGACGCAACGCGCAATGACGAATGTCGCCGGGCGCGGGCGCAGTGCGGCTCGATTCGGCGCCGTTCGGAACGGAGTGTGAAGAAGCGGGCCGCGAAGCCTAGAAAAGCTTCAGCCCGCACAGCACCTTGCCGACGATCTCCAGCTCGTTGAGCGGCACTTCCTCGGCGGCATGGTTGGGATTGTCGGAGATGATCTTGACCCGCGGCTTGGCGGCGGCGCGCATCACCTGGAGCCGCTTGACGACGATGCCTTCGAAGGCGTCGCGAATGGCGTAAAGCCCGTCGGGCGAGGGGGTCTTGTGCCCGGTGTCGATGATGACGCGGTCGCCGGACATCAGCGTCGGCGTCATGCTGTCGCCGGTGGTATCGAGCACGAGGAGCCGCTGCGTCGAGGTGTGCAATTGCTCGCGCACGAAGCTCGACGGAAAGATCCAACCCTCTGCTTTCAAAGGGTCGGCGTGTTTGCCGTCCTTGCGCACTTCGCGCGACGGCACGCCGCCGCCGCCCATGCCGGCGCGGGTGTCGAGCTCCGCCACCTGGCCGGGGATCGGCCCGAACGGCTCGTCACTCAGCCCTTCTTCACGCAGCACGTCGCTTGATTCGATGTGCCCGCCGGTGCCGGGATAGCGGCCCCACAGCAAGATCTGCTCCGGCGTATAGCCGAGCACGGCGGCGAACGGCTTTAAGTGGTCGAGCCGCATGCGAATCTGGCCGTTCTCCAGCCGCGACAATTGCTGCTTGGAGACGCCCGAGCGCTTGACCAATTCGGTTCGCCGCATGTGCCGGGATTCGCGGGCGTAATAGAGGCCGGTCTTGGTCGGTTTCTGCTTGCGTGCCATGGGCTTCTCCATCGTCCCGATTGTCACGGATTCGGTGTAATCGCGCTAGGCTCTAAAAATGTGACTTGACGCACCAATGATCTCCATTTATGTGACGAAAGTCGCGAAAACAGAGGCAGGAGCGGACGATGCGTGGCGAGCCGTGGCGGCTGGAGGACACTGAGATGCTCCGGCAACTGTGGTCGGCCGGCGAGACTGCCGCGACGATCGGCGCAAAGCTCGGCGGCCTGTCGCGCTCGGCGGTGCTCGGCAAGATTTTTCGCTTGCGGCTCGGCGCCGCGGGCAAGTCGCCGGCCGCGAGCGGTGTAGCCGCGCCGGGGCGGCGGCGCGCCGGCAAGCTCGTGATCTTGCCGCCGGTCAAACCCGAGCGCCGAGGCAAGACGCTGTTCGAGCTCACCAATGCCTGCTGCCGCTGGCCCTATAAGCGGCCGGGGGCGGAAAAATATTTCTTTTGCGGCGCGCCGGAAGCCGATCTCGAAAACGGCATCCCGTACTGCCCGCGCCACATGAGGCGCGCCTATCTGGTGCCGCCGCCGCTTGTGGTCCGCAAGTCTTCGACAACCAAGCCATGGACGGCCACTAAGCCAATGACAGCGGAGGAACGTCATGCGCGCGACTGGCGCAAGCGGCAGGCAAGCGACCTCAAGCGAGTCTTCGGCGGCCGATGAGGCCGCCGACCTCGCGGCACGCGCCACCGCGGCGGCCCGCGCCGAACTGCGCGGCGAGCGCGGGAATATTCTCGGCGCGATCGGCCTTGCGGCGCCGGCGCCGCTTCGCCGCGCGCGCGCGGTGCCCGAGCGCTGGACGCTCCCCCACGTCATGGACCGCATGGAGGAAGCCTTCCGTGTGCTCTCCCGGCTGCCGCTGCCGACGCGGCCGAAGGGCTATATCAATTCCATGCCGCGCTATCTTTACGATCACCCAATTCAAGAAACGTCTGATCGTCATGTGGCCGTATACGAGGGGAGTGAAGAGTCGTTGGTTGCTGTATCGGTGTTGCAAAAGAAACGGCGTGTTCTCGCATTTGAGGCTAGAACGCCAGTTTCGTTTTATGCGCAAATCCGAGACTGTGAAGTCGAATTTCCTGGCACTGTACAGCTGATAGGAGAGGGACCCTCTTCCAATACTGCCTTTTATGGACGAGGCAATGCCACCATCATAGTTAGGGCGGCGGAGGTTCGAGCCTCTGCGATAACGGTGGAGGGCAATCTAGCGGGGGAAAATAGACAAGGCGTGTCTTGACATCGGCCGGCCTGATATAAGGTTGGCCGGTGCCACGCCGGATCCAACTGGCCTCGTCATTCAATTGATACCAAATGAATTTGATGTCCGCCTTGTCCGGGTCTGGAAAGATTATTTGTGTGTTTGCGAGACTTGACCAAGGGCCCTCACTAGGAAGAAAACATTTCCCGCACCGAGCCCCAATTGAGGACAGTACAATGCCGGGCTTTTCAAATTCAAAATCGCGCAAATAGCCGTTTAACCCCCCGGCACCATATGCTGGAAAACCGTGTTCGACAAAATGTTTTCCAGATTGCTTATGACGACCGCCTTGAACTATGTCGCTAAAATCCTGAAGTGCGATCATCATCCCAGCATCTCCTTCAACTTTGTGAGATCGCTGGCGATTTCTTCGTTGAGCGATTTCATCCGCGCAAGGATTATCTCCGGTGGGTCGTGCTTTTCCTCCTTGTAGACTGTCTCCTTATACCGATTGAGTGACAGGTCGTAGTTGATATCGCGTATCTCTGAAACGGGTACAAAGAACGCTTTCGCAGTCCGATCGGTGTCTTTATCCGTATGACGCGTGCGCCAATCCTTTTCGGTCCTCACCGTGCCTTTTGGATAGAACCTGTTGTGAAGCGTTTCCATGATCGCGTATTTCTTGTTGTTGCAGATCACGATTAGCAACGGCATGTTGTACTCAGCAGCGAAAGTGATGGCCGGGATTACGGGGTTATACATGAAGGTGCCGTCTCCGACGGTTATGACCATCCTCGGACGGCTTTGCCGCTTCCTGAGTATCGGTCCGGGCTTCGGAAATGTCACTTTGGGAGCATGATGACGAGCCCAGTCCGGCTCGGAAATATCCGCTATGCGATCCAAAAAACGACACATCTCCGCATAAAGCCTCGAATTGATGGGCTCATTCAAGACACACAAGTCTAGGACAGCGCTGCGCAACTCGTACGGCAGGGACTCGACCTCGTTCTCAATCGTGCACCATTCATTCTCACTCAATTTTTCGGCGGTAAACATCAGCAGCTGTCGCGAATTCACGCGCAGCTTGGATTGGCCTAGCGAGTTACGGCCATGTGCCGTCGTCGGCGGATTCCCATGACCGTAATAGCGGCGATAAATGTCACCAATGTAGAAACCGGCTAGCGTCTGTCTGTCACTCATTACCCTGTGATGGGAGAGACGGCTAAGTTCAGTTCTCAAGAAGGGTTGGTACCTGCCGCCGTGATCCCGTATCCGTCGCCAAAGTGCCGGCGCGGTCACAGGCTTTAAATCTCCCGACGGATATCGCTCACCAGGTTTTCTTTTTCGACCGCGCTTATCGTTAATCTGATCCGACGAGGTTCTGACCACAATTCAACGACTGGCCAAGTCTTCAGCAAGCGCGATCAATGTACCCCGCAATTTTCGATCACTGATCCGACTGAACGCCTTCATGAAGTCGTGACCTTCCCGGCTGCGGATAAAACTAGTAACATAGTCGGAAGTCGATCCCGGCTTGGCGCTGGATTTCCGGTCGCCAAACACATGCGCTTCGGGCGCTTCTTCAAAAAAATAGGACACTGGCACGTCCAGTATCTTCGCAAATTGCTGCATTCTACTTGCGCTTACGCGATTGATGCCTTTTTCGTACTTTTGAACCTGTTGGAATGTGACATCGGCTGCGTCGGCAAGAGTTGTCTGCGACATACCAAGCATCAATCGCCGCACACGGATACGCGCGCCAACATGCTGATCAGTTGGATTAGGTGATCCCTTAGTGCTGGTTTTCGGCATCGTACCCCCCGCTGAAAGACCCTTTATCTTAATCTTATACTCTATAAGGAGCGCGTGTTAAACGCCATGATGATCGGGTCTCCAATTAAATCCCGTTCCAATCAGACGGAAGCCTTGCGAAGCTTGTTTCGGGCTTGGATTTCCAGAATACGTCGGGCTGTCGTGGCAGAAAATTCGGGACGGTGTTATCGATGGTCGGGCGAACCTGAGCTTTCGAGCGATCACCGTGTCTATGTGCCGGCCGAAAGTTTGGTCGTTGTTGCTTAGGTAACGAGCACCTACACTCACGGCCTCGATGTTAATTTTGAGCACCTTGGGAGAGTTTTCATGAAGCCGGGACGAAGGCTTCTTTGAGGACCGCTTGGAGAAGGTGGGCAGCGGCGAGGTGGGAGTGGTCGATCTCCGTCTGCAGCGCGCGACAGGTTGTCATCATGGCGTGCTTTCGGGCACAGGAAAACCGAACATCATCGTGGGCAGCCCTCTTGAGTTCAAAGGCAAACCCGATAATTGGGCACCCGAAGAACTGCTCGTCGGATCGGTAAACACTTGCATTTTGCTGACCTTCCTTACCCTGGCGCAAGGACGAGGTTTGATTCCAGCAGCCTACGAAAGCGAAGCGGAGGGATTACTGGAGAACGTCGAGGGTAAGTATCTCATAACGGAAGTGACGGTTCGCCCTCGAATAACGATCAAGAGTCAAGCCGATGTCGGGCCGATTCGTGAGAGAGCGCCGAATCCCGTTGTTTCATGTCGAGTTCGGTGGGGGCGAAAGTAACAGTCGTTCCCGAGGTAATCGTTTAGAGTGCGAACCACCCGCGGATGTGCTCAGGCTGCCTGTTCGCTCTTTTTATTACCAGATGATCGGTCTGCCATCGCCCTGGCTGCGGTCAGCTTCCGATAGCGTTCCAGCATACTTTCCCACCCGGCAGCAAGTCCAAGCCAGAAATCGCGGTCCTTTTTGTTAGCGGCCTGCTTGGCGGACTGGCGGCAATATTCAACCTGCTTCCAATAGAAATCATTCAGATCGCGCATTAGTAATCCGCTTGCTCACTCCGCTGCTGCCAGAATGCGAAAGAGCCAGCTTTGTTCCTCATCCTACGCCTAAGCCATCCAGAACGGCTTAACGGCGTCGAGTCCCGGCACTTGGCGAAAAAGCCCGATGTCCCTCAGGGCCCAATCGCTCAGTTGCTCAAGTTCGGTTCGTGTGACGCGGCGATGATTGGCTTCCGTATCGCACCGGCGTGTCGGGATTTGCTTCGTCATGGCAACCCTCCCGTCTTCTGCACGATCAACTTACTCGGGCGCGGCCACAAATAAATGTGACGTTAAGCACAAAAATGCTGCTTTCGCACAACGATATCCCCAGCACTATTGGGATAGCATTTCGTCATAAATCCAAAACGCCATCCGCTACCTCAATGTCACGTCAAACGGCCGACAGTGGATTGCCAGCCTCTACAGCAACCTCTTTCGCGCGGAACGCGACCTTGTCGGGTCGCATACTCATGCGATCGTCTGAGTTCTGCGCCCGCTGGTATCAAGCCTCGTACTTGAATGAAAGCGCGACCCTCGTACGGAAAGCTGTGACCTTTCCATCTTCAACTTTCATGTCCATCTTGATGACCTCGGCCACGCGAAGATCACGTAATGAACCGGCGGCTGTCTCTACTGCGCGTCGGCCTGCATCTTCCCATGATTTTTCACTCACGCCGACGACGTCAACAATCCGGTAAACGCTATCTGTCGATTTCTTGGCCATGGGATCAATCCTTTCAGCTGAGGTAGCTCATCGAGTGATTCAAGATGACTTTCACTCCCCATTCATTCTTTTACTCACTGTATGCTATTCAGCCCATCGGGTGAAGCTCCTTTCGGCGTTCATGGATCTTTGAATCGCACTAGGGTGTAGGCCGCCTCCGCAAGTGCGTCGGAACGGCCACCTAAATCGTCTTTTGGAGCCCACCGGACGGTCGGATAGCGCGCCCGTCGACCGCCAAGCGACCGAACCCGAGAACAAACGGCTGATCACCGCTTGCGGTTCGCAAACCTCAGGCAAAAAGCCGTCGTCGAGGGTATCGACATGAAGGCGCCACGCGGGCTCGACAAGCCGCTGTTCCAAAAACTCGCCGTCGGATTGGGCGGCTGCCTTCGCTCGGAATCCCAGGCCGACTTGGTCGGAAGACGCAGCGGCGGTCGCCGTCATTGCCCGTTTGATGTTCGACCTTGCTCCACTGATGCTCGGGATTAAGGAACGCACCGACCGGCGCAACGGCTGGCAGAGGCGGTCGCCGCATTCACCCTTGTTCTGACAATCGTTGGCGGGCTGCGCTACGCCTCTCAGCGGTTACCGGCGTGACAAGTGCCTACGCCAGAGCAGGCTTCTGATAGCTGCGATATCCGCCAACGCCGGTATGCCGGCGCCGAGGAACGTCTCGTAGTGCCGCAATAGGACTTTTGGGTCGATGTTGACATTTTTGGGCCCTTTAACATCGACGACAGCCCAACCCAGCCGGTTGGCCCGCACCACGATAGCGGCCGCTCGGCTGCCTTCATCGGAAGCGTGGTAAATCAGGGTCGTGCCTTCATTGACCTATCCCGTGCGAGCGCTATGGTCGAGTCATCGAGAATGAGCCATCGATTGTCCTGATATACAGCGACGACGATATGATTCTCAACGCGATTGCGCTCGTGCACGATGACGAGCCGGATGCGGTCTGCCGCAATGCCTAGTTCGATAAGCGCAAAGTATTTTGCCGTCGCATAGGCCTTACAATCACCCTCGGCGTCGATGGCATCAAGCGCCGTCAACCACTCACTTGGCTCGAATGGCGTGATTGAAAGATTGATCGTACGATTGAGGTGACCAATTATTGCCAAGCCCTCTTGATTTCGCGCTTCGGCAATGATTTCCCACAAAGTGCGCGACGGTCCGCACCCGGTCGACGTGCTATCGACGCAAGCACCGAGCAGTGCATGGTCGCCTCCGAGCTCCTCGTAAACAGTTTGCCAGGTTTCGACGAGCAGTCCTTGCGCCACGTCAACAGTGTTTCCGCCAAATGGATCAACAGGTCGCGCGTAAACAGAATAGGTCATTCCGATCACGAGGGCGATTGCCGCCGAGATCGCTCTCGTTGTCATCATGGCTGACCTGCCTGGTTGATTCGGCGTCGTCCATGGAGAGGGGTCAAGATCACAACAGCATTGCGCGAGTTGGATGCGGGGGCGACCTCTATCGGCAACTCGCGCGGCTATGCGCGGTGAACAATTAAATTTCATGGATCGATAATAGGTCGCCTCTCGTTGGCGCTGGAGAGAGGGTGCCTTGGCCATAATCCAAGCCGTATCCCATTCTCGGGTCGTAACCGGATCCAATCGTGATCGAGGCGCCAAGCCCCAACGCGGTCGCGACCAGCGCAACGGCAAAAGCCATCGCAATTCTGTCCATGGTGATTGCTCTGCTAATCATCGAGTTCTCTCTTCGGCAAGTCGCCTGAAGACTAAGACTGAGACCTATTTCGGTTATTTAAATGCCTTTAGCTACTGTACGCGCGTATTCGCGGGATAGGCTTGCGCGTAGCGACATGAACCATGGTTTAGAGGCCAACGCGACAACGTGGCTTGCCTCGTAGAGACATGATTTCGATCGAGAGCAGTCGGAACAGGAGAACGGAGGGGGAGTATGGCAGCCGCGGCCATGCACAAAATCTATAAAAATAATCGGCGTGACGAGATATTGACCGCCCTTTTATTCGCGGTCTCGGTTTGCGGCTCTAGCCGACCGGAAATGTCATGGCCGGGCCCCATGCCGCCGATATCAGGTTTCTATTTGCTACAAGACGGTTGAACACGCGGCTGCGCCAGGGTTCGCGCTTGGGCAAACCTGGAAGGCATCGCCGATGCGTGCTCGTGGTTCTCCTTGGGTTTCGGGACCAATTTAGTCTTCGAATGCTTTATCGGCATCGTCAAGATCGGTATCGTCCAGACAGGAATCGCCATCATCATGTAGCGGAGCGCTTGCTTCCATGGCATTAGCCTTGCTGAGGCACTGCTCCGCTCGAGCGGTGAGATGTTCTGCCCACCTTAAATCACCAACCTCGCGAGCCCGTTGAGCGAGACTGATTAGACGCTCTGCGCGAGCCCTCCATTTGTCGGGACGCATTGGTTTCGCTAATCCTTTCCTTCGGCCGCGCAGGTTTTAGTGCAAGCGAATCACTCCCAACCACCTGGCAAGGGAACACGGTCCTCCCCATTGTCTTGAGGTGGTGGTTACCGGGAACTTGCTAGAAAATATGTATTTCCTAGCCAGTGCGAATATCAGCGGACCTATCAATTCGCGCATGGCAGTTTACGAAATATCAAATTGCGCTGCTGCACCCCCTTCGAGATAGCGCTGGGTCCAGGATGCGATGACGTTCGCCACATAGGCGGCGTCACTTGCCTGGCTGATGAGGTGATCGGCGCCAGGGAGCGAGATGAAGCTTTTGGGATGTTTCGCCGCGGTAAAAATCTGGCTGGCGTTTTCAATGCCGACAGTTTCGTCAGTGGGCGCATGGCAGACCAACAACGCCTTATATAGGGCACCGAGCTGCGAGGCGAGGTTCTGCTTAGCGATGTCATCGAGCAAGGCACGGCGGATGCGGAACGGCCGGCCAGCGAGCGCCACCTCGATTTCACCCTTCGCTTCAATTTCAGCGACGCGGTTGCCGAAGAGCTTGGTAACGTGTGCTGGATCGAATGGTGCGTTAATTGATACCACGGCACGTGCTTCGGCAATGCGGTGGGCCGCAGCGAGCACCGCCGCACCGCCGAGGCTGTGACCAATTAGGATCGAGGGTGCGGCAAGCATCTGCCGCAGATGATCGGCGGCGGAAACTAGATCGTTGATATTCGATGAGAATGTGGTATTTGCAAATGTGCCTTCGCTGGCACCCAGGCCAGTGAAATCAAAGCGCAGCACCGCGATGCCATAAAATTTCAAGCCTTGGGCGATCCGGTGCGCCGTCTTATTATCTTTGCCGCAGGTGAAGCAATGGGCGAACAGCGCGACGGCGCGGGTTGGCCGCCCATCCGGCAGGTCGAGCAATGCAGCAAGCCGATCTCCGTCGCTATTGCGAAAATCAAACCTTTTGGCCGGCATCGCCTCCTCCTAATATTGCGACGACCCGGAGGGCTGCCGGTCCCGTGTAAAGTTCACTCGGAACCGGCCCTCTTCGTTCTTGTATGTGTTCGTTTTGGTCCGAACCGCCGCCTGCGACTGCCTCGATTCACCGATGACAGGGTTGATCATCCCAAAATCCGGCTTAGCCGCAGCTGGGTCTGGCTCAAACACTCACCAACCATCAGGCGTGCATCTGACGGGCGACGATTTGGATTGGGAATCGCATAGGATGTAGCCGCCGCCGGGTGCATTGGCCAATACCGCCGTTGTTGCGCTTGCGATGAGCATCAACGCCAGGATGATCTTTTTAGCGGTCATTGTTATCTCTCCAATCATTGGGAAGCGCCGCGGCGACGGCCTCGGTTGCCTAATTGCCCTTAGTCGGAACGTAGTAATCGCCGCGCCGTACCTCATTGAGCTCTTGAGGTGTTGGCTGCGGCACGACCGCCGTGCTGGGAGCGTAATAGTCACCGTGCTTTACTTCGTTGAGCTCCCGAGAAGTTGGTTGCCGCACGACGGTCTTGCCTGGATCGTAGTAATCCCCCTCTTGCACTGGGCTCGAAGTTTGAGCCTGCGCCGACATGGCAATTGACAACATAAGCGTTGTGAACGCCACGGTAGTGAGGATCGTCTTCATTGATCTATCTCCTTGTTGTTCAAAAAATCGAACCGCAGGAGATTTATAGACGGATACGGGTCCGCTCTATTGCACTCGTGTCTTCGCAAATTCAACAATAGTTCAGTTTGGATAAACTACAGGATGGGACGTCTAAACTGAGCACGGCCTTTACCGTGCCAGGCCCACAGCAATCGATCAGCAAGCATTATTCATAGCTGACGCTACGGTCATCCCATGTTTTCCATCGAGGCGGTGGGTCAGGGAGCGATAAGGGTGGCCTCGCTCGTGTATCGATTTCAAAGGCGTTAGCGCGAGCCGCCGAGCGTGCCTGCTGCCAACGCCAGCGTGGCGGCAGCTGATAAAGCCGTGCTGTAGGCATCCGTGGCCGCATTCTTAGCCACCAAAAGCTGACGCTCAGCGAGCGTTACGTCGGTGATTGTCCCGACCCCATTGCGATAGGCCGTGAGGGCCGCATTGAATGTGGTCTGCGCCGCCGCAGCCAGTACCGTCGAAGCGCGATAAGCCGACAAGCTGGTTTTTAGAGTATTTTTCGCCGCGATAATTTGGCGAGCCGCCTCGTTCCTGACTTGCGTTAGTGTCGTCTCAGCCTTATCGACCCTGCCGCGGGCCTGCTCCAACAACGCGGCACGCGATCCACCGTCGTAAAGCGGAACTGTCGCGCCGACGAGGGCTGTACCACCATTCTGGTGGTTTGATACACCGAGTTGATTGCCTGGGAGGTTGACGATGGGCAATTGCTGGTCGACCCCCGGAATGGCGGTGATATTCAAGCTTCCTGCCAAGCGCGTGCCTGTCCCAGAGGCGAATACCTTAGGCAGGAATTCGGTCTGTGCGGCGCGGAGTCCAGCTAGGCTCGCTTGCACCGTTGCGTAGCCGGAAAGTACATCCGTTCGCCGTGCCAATGCCTGGGATATAAAACTCTCAATTGGCGCCGTTAGGGACGGCGGAAGCCTCCGCCGAGAAATATCGGCGATCCTGATCTGCGTCATTGGAGAAATGCCCATTGCGGAGATCAAAGCCAGATATGAGTTCTCGGCGGCGCCTTCATCCTGAACCTTTTCGAGCTGGGCCTCGGCAGTGGCTTGCCTGGTCTGAGCCACTTCGACCACGGTTCCGATACCTCGTTTGTATCGATCTTCGGCCGCAGCCTGGACCTCTTCGGCATCCCTCAGCGATTTCGTGGCGGTGACAAGACGTGCTCGCGCCGCACCATTGGCGTAAAATGCCAAGCTCACATTATAAATGACCTGCTGATGGGCGGCAGTGAACGCGATGTTGGAGATCGCGGATCCCTGCTTCGCAACGTCCAAAAGTGCAGCCCGCTCGCCGAAATCAAAGAGCAACCATTGGATGGAGAGGACTTCAATATTGCCTTGCGCCGTAACGTCGTTACTGCCGAGTCCGGCAAATTCGTTATGGAAATTCTGCCAACCCTGTACGATGCCGGCCGAAACAAATGGCAGAAAGGCACTCTCGGCGATGCCGGCCGCGAGCGCAGCATTACGAGCGTCATTCCAAGCGTTACGGGTCACAGGATTGTTCGACTGGGCGATGTCGATCAATTCGGAAAGAGTATAGGGGCGGTGCCGTTCGAGATCGGAGGCTGGCGGAGGGATGTTCGACAAGTTGCGGTTCGAAGGAAGAACATAACTGCCATTGTTAGGCTGATCGGGCACGCCTTTTTCGCCAGCGGCGATCTCTCCGTCCGAGCCGGTCGCGGGATTCCACGGTGTGTCGGGCCGATCGGGCGCCATATTGAGAGCCGAGATCGCACAACCAGCGAGCGGCAGCGCGATAAGTGCAAGCCCAATCAACGCAGCGGGCCGGCGCATACTCTGCCGTCCTTTCATTTTCCACTTGTCAGATTGGAGCTTGCTCTAGCCTCTCCAGACCCGAGTCGATCATACCGAGCAGTGGCGACGTTAGCCACTCCCCTGGCCGATCTCCAGTCGGCGTGGACGCTCGGCTACCACGCCCGCCAAAGCGGTCGGCCAGTACTTGAAGACGATAAGAGACTGGTGCGGATGCCCGAGGCTCACAATCCGCGCTCAACAGAAGTGGGCCCTCAAGCGCGCCAATCTCACTCGCCGCTTGACGCCGCGTTGCGAGCCAAGCAGCGCCCGGTCGCACGGATTTCGGCTCATAGGCGGCGAGATCAATGTCGGCTTCTATCTGGGCGAGCTGTGACCGCGCCGCAGATGCCAAGGCACGGCGCGCTCGCACGTCCGCTGTCGTCATCATAGTGCTGAGGCTCTGCAATAGTGTTGCGATCGCAGGGTCGATGCGCTTTGCGATACTGATCGGCCACAGATGAGTGAACAGCAGATAAACAACAAAATCGCCGATCAAGATGCCGATCACGCGGTCGCGCGCAATTGTCAGATCGAAAGCGGGAGCGGGTCCCTGAATGACGCAAAGAAAGAAGGCAAAGGCGGCTTGAAATCCGGCGTAAGAAATGCGCGGGCTACCGGCGGCAAGGTAACCCGCCGCGAGCGTCCCAAGAAAGACGACGAACATCAGTTGATCGATTGAGGTTAGAAAGGGAACCAGGAAAATGATCGCACTATAGCCCGCCATTGCTCCAATAAGACAGCCAGCAATTCGCAAGCCGAGTTTTTCGACCGTCTCGGCCATCGTCGGAAGCGCAACGATGTAACACGTGATGAAACAGGTGTGGATGCCTGGCCAATCGAGCAGTGAATAAAGAAAATAACAGAACATCGCCGCTGCGGTTGTTATCAAAGCATAATAGACATGGCTTGGGTTGCTAAGCGCATCGGCAGACAAGAATCCAGCGGTCTTCTCCGGCTTTTGGTCACCGCGGGTGATTAAGTGCGGCTCGTTGGTGAAGTGGATCATGTTTTCCTTGAACTCGGCAAGGACTGCCGCTTCTACGGGCGCGAGTGGAGAATCCGGGTTCGGCGCTTCCCAGGCGATTCCGATTGGATAGCCACCGGATTTCAAGATATCAGCCATCTGGCGTAACGTGCGTGCCAGATATTCGTGCACCGGACGAGTCAGACCATCATCCGGTTGCCGATCGATCACGTCGGTCGCGGACATAAGGGACACGGTTGAATAGGCAGCCTGCCGGAGCGCTGCAATGTCGCCTGGAGGCGATGTCTTTTCACGATCAGCCATGCCGAGCCACTCTTGGACTCCCACCGCACCTTCACGTAGGCAAGTCCTGAACTCCCGCCGAGTGTGCTCGTCCGGCGCCTGCAGCATGCCTGCCATTAGGTCGAGCCGCTGCGCGAGAGCTCGCTCGGCAAGCCGCCGCGGTGATGGTGCGAGCAAGAAGTTCACGACGACGGATACGCCTGCTGGAATGCCCACGAACAGCCAGACATAGAGCAACGCCCGCGTCCCAAGCTCTCCGAGTTGCATAGTGCCGAGCACGTCCAGCGCATAACCGATGATGAGAGCAATTATGCCGGCAATAGGACGCAATTTGCTGGCAGATGCCAGAAACAATAGACCAAATGAAATCACGCTCATGCTGATCACACGCCACATTGGATCATCAATCACGACCACGGCGACGAGCAGGGTGAATCCGATGATCACAGTGATCAAGACCACAAACACGACGTCGATGATCAGGCTATTCGTTCGGCTGTCGCGATTGAGAAAGAACGCTACGTAGGCGGTCAGCGCGGGCTCCGGCGTCTGATAGATCTCGGCAATCAACACGGTCAGCGCGCAGATCAACGCAAGGCGACTGGCAAATGCAAGGCGGCCTGGTCGTGGCGCCAGCAGACGAGCGATCTTGTTGAGAGCGTCCCACGCCCGCGTCAGCGGCATGCAGCACCATGCTTGATTTCGACGACAGCGCTCGCTCCGAGACGCATGAGCGCCTGTGGCGGATTTTCGAGCCGTACTCGCACAGGAAAGCGCTGTGCAACGCGCACCCAATTCAGAGACCGCTCGACATAGGGAATAGAACGCGGAATGTTGATTCTGTCCTGATCCGCAACCCCCCAGCCGATACCCTGAACGATGCCCTTGATAGGTTCTCGCCGGTTGATCATCGAAAAAACCGTCGCGCAATCGCCGATAGCTATTGCGTCCAAATCAGTCTCACGGAAATTGGCGACGGCGAACCACTCATCCGTATTAATCAATGTGAACAGAGATTGGGCAGGGATGACCATTTCTCCGGTCGAGACCGTCAGGCCGACGACAAGACCATTGTGACTCGCGCGCACAGTCGTGTCTTCAAGCTGTCGCTGTGCGATGGCGAGAGCCGCCCGTCTGGCGCGGACAGTCGCTTCGGCCGCGGCTTCAGTGTCGATTGCCCGATATGCTGCATCTTCCTGTTCCTGGGCCTGTATGAGCTTTGTCGCGGTGTCGTTATCTAAAACCTGTGCCTGGTCGAATTGTTGCTGCGGCACGTAACCAGCGGCTGCCAGAGGACGAAGTCGTTCCAAAGTTCGCGCCGCCAAATCATGATCTAATTGAGCGCTCTTTGTCTGGTTGGCAGCGATTGCCGCGGTCGAACGCTGAGTGGCCAGCAAGCGCTGTTGCGTTTCGAGCTGCGCTTCGGCAATACTTAGGTCAGCGTCGGCTTGCTCGACAGCCAGGCGATAGGGGAGTGGATCGATCTGGAAAAGAAGGGCGCCCTCGGCCACGCGGGCGTTCTCGGAAATGGGGAGCTGAGTTATCCGGCCGCCGACAGCCGCTGCGACGTGAACAATGTCGGCATCGATGGAACTATCGCTAGAAGTGGGGCGTGCCTCGCTCTCACGCAGCGCGTAAAGCGCTATCGCTACGGCGAGCACCACGACCGCAACCGAGATCAGCCGGGCCCGCGACCCAATGTGCCTTTTGCCCGCACCCTCCATCGCTACCGTCCGAAGCCGACGAGCCAGGCTAGAATCGCCGTGATCGTGCCGATCGCCGTACAAACGGCGAGTTGGAAAGGAAGCACGTGAGCAAGTCCACTGCCAACAAAAACGACCCTCGCGATACTCGCGACAGCAATTCCGATCGCACCGCACAGCAGCCAAGCGGGAAAGAATGCGCCGAACAGGTCGAATGACGGTGCACCGTTTGCGCAGCCGGCGAGACAGGTAAAAGCCAGACAGACGAGAACGCTTCTTGACCGTGTTCGCGATCGTCGCTTCTTCCAGGAAGCTAAGGACGCTTGCGTCATGACAATGGCAACCTTGATCGAAGGCAGACTCGAGTATCGCAGCGTGTTCACGCGAGAGGTGCCAATTGGCGCCGTGCGGAACGAGGCCGTCGAATCTTATGGAGCAGCCGGCAGTCGTCGAAAAAGTAGCCGAAGCCGCTGCCGCTGCAATTAAACTGCTGTTCAGAAAACTAAACTCGAATTTATGCCCAATAAGGTCCGGCGTTGAGCGGTCAAGGTGATTCTTCAGAGGCTGGTGCCCGACCCAATCAAGCACAACGGTCCGGCTGGGCTCAAAAAGCGCTCGCAAAACCGAGTATGAGAAGGAACGCGGCCGTCCTCTGGGGGCGGGGAGGGGGCGAAGAGGACGGCCGCGAGCAACCTGGTTACCGGGAGGACACAACCAGGAAGCAAGTCCTTATTCACATCGAGATTCCTAAAATCGCATACTCGGCATTGCTTCGATCGATTTGCGATCTGCTTTAGTCTCTAAGCCGCCGAACGGAGTCGACATCGGATATCTCTTGTGCCTCTGGAAATAGGCGAAAGGGGTCTCTGTTTCTATTGTGCACGGGTTTACTTGCCTGCGCCTTGGTATAGTGGCTCTGACGCAAAGCTTAGGCAGCTAATTTTCGCTTGGGAGATGCCGCGCTGGGATCGGCGTTCTGCCTTTTCGGCTGGGGCTCGGGCATCCGGTGTCTAAACGTTTGAATTAGCGCTCCGCATCTAAAAAGTAGAAAAAAGAACGTCCGTCCGATTGGCGCAACGTCCCTAACTTAATACTCCTCCTTCTGATGAGTACCTGCTGCCGACGACGAACGGCAGTGAGTGTCGCGTTTCGCTCAGATGGAAGTGTCAAACACTCAGATGGAGCGTGCCATGCTGATGTACCTGTTTTGGACGAGCCTATGGTTGGGCCTTATGACCCTCGCGACGGAGGAGCAGTGGTCCGTCGACCAAAGCGAGGGCCATGCACCCGTACCCGTACTGAATTTGTCCGTGTAGCTCAGGAGGTTAAGATGATCCGGTTTGTCCTCGTCACTGGCCGAGTCCCTAGAAGCGAATCGTACTGCTTCTTCTGCGGTGAAGAGATCCAACAGACCTACATTCGAGAACTTCAAACAGACCGTCTTTATTGCGACGCCGCTTGTTATGTCGGTCATGCAAAGATGCTAATGCTTGCGGTCGATCGTGGAACGCGGCAGGCGTCACGAAGCGACGCTCATTCTGCGGCGGGTCGCGTGGTGTAGATATTCTTTACGTCGGTCCAGAGGAAGTCAGGAAAGCCTAGCCTGCAGTATCGGTGATGATATCCAAGTTAAAAGTGTCGTTTGCAATGGTCGTGGTGCTTTCCTTCGCTGATGGGCTAAGCACGGTGACGGCATCGGCTGAAAGCCAGGAAGAGCGACAAGCATGCATCGGCGATGCTTTCAAATTTTGTCTATCAGCCATCCCGGATCGTAACAGCGTGTTTATCTGCCTAATTGAGCACGAAAACCTAATATCAGCTGCCTGCCAAGCGTCCTTGGCGCGTCATGTGTCCGTGGACCAAACATCTTCAAAGGGTAATCGTGGCCATTGATCGTTCTAAGACAAAAAATCCAAGAACCTTGTTGCGAGTGTCAGCATGGCATTGTCTCTAATCGCTTATTTCTGCACGATGATGTCGGCGCTTGCGGTCTTTGTGGCTCTATTAAGCAGCGTCCTTCCACCGCGCCGGTTTCCCGAGCCGCATCCAATCGTGGTTGCTGAGCAGGCGACGATTTCGGTGAATACGGCAGTGCCGAAAATTACAACACGTGCCCAGACGGTCGTCGATGCTATGGCATCGAATAAACAGGCGGTCGTCGCGTCACAGAGGCCAAGCAGCGGCGAAGGGCCGCGACACTTGATGCGCCATCGGCTTTGGCTACCCCACCAACGACCCAGCGGCAATTCGACTGCACTTGTTCTCCATAATGAATATTTGGAAGCCACCGACAATCACAAGAAGACACAGCCGAGCAACTCACCCGCGGTATTTGGCCAACCGCTTGGCTACAAGATGTCGCGCCGGATCTCCATTTCCTCTGTGATTCAATAATCGTCCACCGGCAAAGGACACGCGTCGAGCACTTACCCCATTTTGCCAAGGTTTAGTTGACGTCCAAGGCAGCGGGAGCAACCCGAGCAGGGCTCGATCACTGATGTCGGGGCCGATCGCTGCGCGCTCGTGACTCCGGACCTAAATCTTGGCATCGCATTCAGATGCCAAGGTGTAGATGAATGACCATCGGCTCAATTTGCGGGCAGCGCGATCTCGAATATTTCGGTGACGGCGGCATTGCTTGCGGAGAATGTGGGCCGGCAATGTGAAAACGGTTTCAAAGCAATGCGCCGATCAAGCCGAGGCCGATCGAGGGCAAATAACCCGTGGAGCTGATCGAATGACGGTAACACAGCAGGGTATGGTCAGAGTTGCCGAAAGCGGCAGCGGACCCTATTCGCAAATCGTGACCGCCGGCGGTCACACTCTATCTGCCGACGAACCACGGGAGCTCGGCGGGCAAGGTGTCGGCCCGTCCCCATACGAATACATATTGGCCGGACTAGGGGCGTGCACAGCCATGACCCTGCGGTCCTACGTCATACGTCACAACTGGGGCGTGGATCAAATAACTATAGAACTGCAGCATGAGAGGATTGCGGCTGCGGACCCTTCAGAAACAGTCGATAAATTTCGTCGGGTCATATGCCTAAAAGGCACCATCTCCGAGGCACAGCGGCTTAAGTTGCTTGAGATTGCTGAAAGATGCCCGGTGAGCCTGACATTGCGCCGAGCCTCAATCATCGAATCGCGCGTGACGGATAGCATAACGTCAGGTCCGGTATGACCGTGCATACGCAGGATCGCGGGTTGCCTTGCAATTCCTTATCTGGAGAACAGCAATGCCAAAATCCCTGACCCCCAAGCTCGTCGCCGAATTGATCGGCACGTTCGCGTTTGTATTTATTGGCGCTGGCGCGGCTGCGGTGCTTGGCGGCACCGGACTGAGCGGTATCGCGGCGATCGCCTTCGCGCACGGTCTGACCATCATGGTCTTTGCCTTTGCTTACGGTAGCATTTCGGGAGGTCACATGAATCCCGCGGTCACGATCGGCGTGCTGGCCGCAGGCGCCTTACGCCTGGGTGATGCGCTCGGCTACATTATAGCTCAGCTCGTCGGTGGTATCGCTGGCGCGTTGCTCCTTTTAGCGGTACTTGGCAACGCGGCCAACGGTCTCGGCACGCCGCAGCTCGCGCAGGGTCTCGTCCTCGGCGCAACAACCGTCACGATCACGTCGCCAGCGGGATTCGTGATCGAGGCCGTGCTCGCCTTCTTCCTAGTGACCGCCGTGCTCAGCACTGCCGTTGCGGGCCGCGCTGGCAACCTTGCGCCGCTCGCGATCGGCATGACTCTGACGTTGAATATCATTATGGGCGGGGCCTTAACCGGCGCGGCGTTCAACCCGGCGCGGGCACTTGGTCCGATGGTGGCCACCGGTAATTTTACTGGTGTGTGGCTCTATATGACCGCTCCGGTCGTGGGCGCGGTAATTGCTGCTTTCTTTCACTTGGGACTGACGCGGCTCGTCGGCGAGCGGATGATCGCGCATCTGGCTGCCACGCCGGCCGAATGAGCATCCCCGCGACGTATCACGATCGAAGCTCCGGCCGAACAGGCAGAAGCTGAGATATCCGGCGCTGGCACTCCCGGTGTTTAATTCGAGCTTTTCGTCGCCGAGGCAAGTCCTCGAAACCTAAGAGAGGCTACCGTTCTGATTGTGTTTAGCAGAACGGAAGCCTCCGCCCCAACCTCAGCCTCGGGCGCGGCTAACTCAAAAACCGCAGCGTCAAGTCCTCAGCGCGCGGCCCAATATCTCATTAGTTGGCATTCATCCTCCGGCCGGCTTGCCGTCTCTGCAAGGTAGCGCCCCTGGTTTGCTGAGATCTCTAAACCAAGGCTTATCACGACGAACTATAGGGACATTCCGCAGTACACGCGTGCAATGGATGAGATCATCGCAATCGATCAATTTTATCAGCAGCGAACGCACTGAGTGGAGAACCAAAATGGCACCTGCAACCGCGACCGTAGCCGTAAAACCAGCCAGGCAACCAAAGCCCTTGCCGGCGCCGAATACAGACTTCTACGAGCTGTATGAAACATTGAGCGCCGAGGAACTCGCGAAGGTGAAGCGGGTGCGTGCGTTCATGGAAGCCAAGGTCGCACCGGTCATCACGAAATACTGGGTGGAAGACGCCTTTCCGTTCGAACTTCTGCCGGCTGTGAAGGAGCTCGGAATTGGCGGGCTTGCGATGCACGGCTACGGCTGCGCCGGCGGAAGCCTCGCGCTGCTGGGTTTTGTCCAAATGGAAATTGCGCGCGTCGACCCGTCATTCTCGACTTTCAACGGCGTGCACAGCGGCCTGGCGATGGGCTCGATCTATATCGACGGATCGGAAGAGCAGAAGCAAAAATGGCTGCCACCGATGGCGAGTTTCGAAAAGATTGGCTGTTTCGGCCTGACAGAGCCGCTGGTCGGCTCGGGTATAAGCGGCGGCATGATGACCACAGCTAAGCGCGATGGCGAGAGCTGGATTCTCAATGGCGAGAAGCGGTGGATCGGCAACGCACCATGGTGCGATGTCTCTGTTATCTGGGCGCGCGATGTTTCCGACGACCAGGTCAAGGGCTTCATAGTCGAGAACAAGACGACGCCTGGCTTCAGCGTCGTGAAGATCGAGAACAAGATTGCCCTCAAAGTCGTCCAGAACGGCCACATCACGCTGAAGGATGTCCGGGTGCCAGAAGCCAACCGCCTCCAGGGCGGCAACTCGTTCCGCGACACCGCGAAGGTGCTGAAGATGACGCGCTACGCCGTGGCGTGGATGGCCACTGGATGCGCGATGGGAGCTTACGAGGCTGCGCTCAAATACGCGCAGGAGCGCTTGCAATTCGGCAAGCCAATCGGCTCTTTCCAGTTGGTGCAGGACCTGCTCGCCAAAATGATTGCCAACATCACGGCCTCGCAGTGCCTGATCGCCCGCCAGGCCCAGCTGCACGCCGAAGGCAAGCTGACGGACGCCCATGCGGCGCTTGCCAAAGCCTTCTGCACGGCCAAGTGTCGCGAGACCGTCGCCTGGGCGCGGGAATTGCTTGGCGGCAACGGCATCGTTGCGGACTATAAGGCCGCGCGGTTCTTTGCCGATTGCGAAGCGCTCTACTCGTACGAAGGTACGTATCAGATGCAAAATCTGATCGTCGGGAAAGCCATCACGGGCCTCGGCGCCTTCGTCTGATGCGGTGCATGGCCGGCATTCATTCTCCGGCTTCCCCCAGTTTCCGACAGGAGAGATAACATGGCCCAGGCAACAGCAACTCTTACGCCTTCGCCCGCAGTCGTGCTGGCTGCTTCGGCATCGCGGACACTGGCAAACGCCGTGTACGAAAAGAAGGGCCCCGTCGCCTATGTGACTGTCAATCGGCCCAGAGTGATGAATGCGTTGAATAAGGCGACATGGGCGGATCTGCGAACCGTATTCGAGGACGCCCGGGACGACGCGGCAGTGCGCGGCGTCGTCCTGACGGGCGCCGGCGACAAGGCATTCATAGCCGGTGCGGATATCAGCGAGCTTGCTCGGGTCACAGCGTTCGAAGCAGAGCTGTCGAGCCGTTTCGGACAGGAGGTTCTCGATCTGATCGAGAACCTCGGCAAACCAGTGGTCGCGGCGATCAACGGCTTTGCGCTCGGCGGCGGCTGCGAGACGGCGATGGCTTGTACCATCAGGATCGCAGTCGAGAACGCGAAGTTTGGCCAGCCCGAGGTCAAACTGGGACTCCTGCCGGGTGGTGGCGGAACTCAACGCCTGCCGAGACTGGTGGGAAAGGGGCGCGCTCTGCAGCTCATTTTGTCGGGAGAGATAATCAGCGCCCAAGAGGCCTATCGCATTGGGCTCGTCAATGAAATCGTTCCGGCCGCTGATTTGATCAATCGCGCCGAGGCAGTCATCAAACAGATAGCCGCGAACGCTCCGATTGCGGTCAAGTTCGCGCTCGAGGCCACCAATAAGGGAATGGAGGCGAGCCAAAGCGAAGGGTTGCTGCTTGAAGCTTCCTATTTTGGTCTCTGCGCGGCGACCGAAGACAAGAAGGAGGGCACGTCGGCCTTCCTCGAAAAGCGCGCGCCCCAGTTCCGCGGGCGCTGATGAAATCCCCTTCAATGACGTTTCGTGAGGAACCATGGCAAGCGACAACATTTTCTCTGGGCTGAAAGTCGTGGACTTGGCTAGCTTTATCGCAGGCCCCAGTGCAGCGGTGATCTTATCTGACTTCGGCGCCGACGTCATAAAAGTCGAGCCGCCAACCGGCGACACTTGGCGAATAGGACACAAAATCCCGCCGCAGCCGCAAGCGAAAGATGCCTACCCCTTCCACTTGGCCAATCGCAACAAGCGCGGCATCACCCTCGATTTGAAATCGCCTAGCGCTCAGCAGGTTCTCGAGCGCCTGGTCAAATGGGCAGACGTTTTCATCGTCAACACCCCGCATCCTGCACGTAAGAAGTTAAAGCTCGAATATGACGACGTGGCAACGTGGAATCCACGTCTGATCTATGCGGACCTCACGGGATTCGGCGAAAAAGGTCCCGACGCCGGTCTTCCTGGATTCGACATCACGTCATATTGGGCTCGTAGCGGCCTGCTATCCATGACGCGCGATGCCGGCGAGCCGCCAACCTGGCCGGTGGCCGGCAGCGGCGACAATGCAACTGCCGTTGGTCTCTATTCCGCGATCGTGACGGCACTTTATCGACGCGAGCGCACCGGAAAGGGATCGTATGTCACCACCTCGCTGCTGGCCGAGGGTGTGTGGTCTGCAAGCGTTTCGATCCAGGCCGCCTTATGCGAGGCGAAGTTTTTCGCTCCCCACGACCGCAAGAATCCAGCAAATGCGGCCCTGAATGTATATCGGGCTTCCGACGAGACTTGGTTCGTTCTTATTGTCACCCCCGACAAGCTGGCCGCCGTGGTGAATGCGATCGGCCGCGCCGATCTTTTGACCGATCCAAGATTCTCTGACCCAACCAAGCTGGCGCAGAACATGCCGCAGCTTACGGAAATACTTGACGAAGTGTTCGGCTCACAGCCGATGACGCATTGGTACGAAGTCTTCAACGGCGTTCACGTCACTTTCGGCGCCGTGCGTGGCCCGCAGGAAGTCATCGACGACCCGCAGCTCCGGGCGAACGACATCGTCGTGCCGCTTGAAGGCGCTGGCGGCAAACTCACATCGACGATTAGCAGTCCGATTCAGGTGCATGGCGTCACAAAAGTACTGGCTAAGCGTGCTCCAGAACTTGGGGAACACAATGAAGAGGTTCTCGAAGAGCTCGGATTCAGCGCGGCCGAAATCGACGCGTTGCACGTAAGCGGCACCGTCCCGCAAGCTAATGAACGCGCGGTGGCGGCCGTCGGATGAAAAGCCGCAAAGACGGCGGTCGCGAAACAAATTTGGAAGGTCGCGAGGCGTAAATGAAGATGACATCGCAAACCGGGTTCCTTTGGCGTGCCGCGACAGCACGCCTTCCCACCAAGTGGGGGATGTTTCACGCTACCGGATTCGAGCGTGAGTTCGCGAACGGCATTCGGCGGGTCGAAACCGCGCTTGCAATCGTCATGGGCGATCTGACGCTGGACGCACCCCTGTTGCGTATTCATTCGCAGTGCTTCACCGGCGAAGCGCTAGGCTCGCTGCGTTGTGATTGCGGCGACCAACTTTCCATGGCCATGCAGACCATCGCCGAAGAGGGCCGTGGTCTGGTGATCTACGAGTATCAGGAGGGCCGGGGCATCGGTTTAATGGCGAAACTGCAGTCCTACGAGCTGCAGGATGTCGGCATTGATACCGTCGAAGCCAATCATGCCCTCGGCTTCAAGGCTGATTGCAGGGATTTCAGCTTGTCAGCCGCAATCCTGGGAGACCTCGGGGTCAGCCGGGTTCGCCTGCTAACGAACAATCCTCACAAGGTCCGCGCCCTGTTGGATGCCGACATCGAGATTGTCGCCCGAATTCCCTGCGAGGTCGCGCCAACCTCGTACTCGTTGTCTTACCTCCTGACCAAGCAAGAAAGAATGGGCCATGCCCTGAGCCTTGCACACCGCCACGGTAGAGGGCGGATGGTGGCTTCGCGCTCGGCGGCATCGTTCAACCCGAGGCAACGCCACTCGGCAAGCGACATATTCGGGTTGTATGGCGGCGATCAGAACCCAGCCTGCGACGTCGCCAGGCCGACTCGCGGCATAGATGCTCAAATCTGAGGATGAAAGGAAATTTCATGGTTGACCTCCAGGCTACCAAAACAAGACCCGCATCACGCAACCAAGCCGCGGTCGGCCGACTATTCGTTCTTGAACTGAATGCCGGACGTATTCACACGATGAATTCGGATGGCTCCGACAAAAAAACGATAGTGACCGACTGCAAACTTCCCGACGGCATCGTGGTCGACGCCAAGGCTGGTCACATATATTGGACCAACATGGGAATCCCGAGCGCGAACGACGGCTCGATCGAGCGCGCTGACCTCGACGGAAGGAATCGCAAGGTCATCGTTCCCCAAGGCACCACTTTCACGCCAAAGCAAATCCATCTCGATAAGAAAAACGGCAAGCTGTATTGGTGCGACCGCGAAGGCATGCGTGTGATGCGCGCCAATCTAGACGGCGCGCAGATAGAAACGCTTGTCGAGACGGGCCGCGGCGACGACGATCGGCGCGATCAAACGAGGTGGTGTGTCGGCATCACGCTCGATCCCAAGCTTGGCAAAATGTACTGGACGCAAAAGGGACCGAGTAAAGGGAATAAGGGCCGTATTTGCCGCGCCAACATCGAAATTCCGAAGGGCGAGACGGCGGCGCGGCGCGGCGACATCGAGGTGTTCTACGACGGCTTGCCCGAACCGATCGATCTCGAGCTCGATCTCGAAAATCGAGTCCTCTATTGGACGGATCGTGGTGATCCCCCGCGCGGCAACACCGTCAATCGCGCATCCATAGACGCCAAGCCCAAAGCTCCTGAAATCGTGTTGGTCCATTTGATGGAGGGAATCGGTATCGCACTGGATGTTCCCGGGGATCGGATGTTCGTAACCGATTTTGCCGGCTCGATCTATTCCGCAAAGCTGGACGGATCCGGAGAGAAAAACTTCCTCTTCGCTCAGGGCAACCTCACCGGCGTTGCCTACGCCGAAATCTGAAAATCTAATCAAAGGAGAACTGGCCATGTCCCCAAATAAACCCATTCGTCGCGTCGCCATTATCGGAACCGGCGTCATCGGCGCGAGCTGGGCAGCCTTATTCCTGGCAAAAGGCCTGGATGTTGTAGCGACTGACGTCGCACCGAACGCCGAGGCGGCACTGAAGCGTTTTGTTGATGCGGCTTGGCCGGCGCTGAAACGATTGGGGCTCGCGCCTGGCGCATCACAATCAAGGCTGACGTTTACACCCGACCTTCCGACAGCGGTCAAAGGCGCCGACCTCGTGCAGGAGAACGGTCCCGAACGAATCGATTTCAAGAAAAAGCTTTACGGCCAACTCGACGAGCTCCTACCGCCCGACGTGATAATTGCGTCGAGCTCGTCCGGCCTCACCATGAGCGAAATCCAATTGGGCTGTGCCTCTCACCCCGAGCGGTGCGTCATTGGGCATCCCTTCAACCCGCCTCATGTGGTCCCGCTGGTTGAGATCGTTGGCGGCGCAAAGACGTCAGAAGATACGATCCAGCGCGCAACAGAGTTTTACGTCGTGATGGGAAAGCGACCAATCCGGCTGCACAAGGAAGTACCCGGGCATGTCGCCAATCGTCTGCAGTCCGCGCTTAGCCGAGAGGTTTATCATCTTGTTGCCGAAGGTGTCGTGAGCGCTGCCGACGTCGATACCGCGCTGTCCTGGGGCCCTGGCCTGCGTTGGGGCATCATGGGCAGTCTGCTTCTCAACCATCTCGGCGGCGGTCAAGGCGGCATAGAGCACTTCTTCCAGCAGTTCGCCGGTCCTATGACGGCCTGGTGGAAGGTACTTGGGCAACCCGTATTGTCACCTGAGGTGCAAAAGAAAATCACCGACAGCGTTCATGCCGAGGTTGGTTCGCGCACGATCGACGATTTAGCCGCGGAACGAGACGAATTGCTGCTTGGGCTCATTGAGTTGCGCGCCAGGATAGAGAACGCACCGGCAGTTGCCAAAAGGACCGCCCGCGTAGGCTGACGATCCTTCGGTCCGGCGCACGATTGAGGAGCAAGAACACAAGACGGGCTACGTTCGAGGCTCGGCTCCATACCACCACAAGGAGATCGATATGAGTGAAACTTTGGCTGTGGCGCGTCCGCAGGAGCAGTCGTCGATCGTGGCGCAGGTCAACCGCGATAAGCCGCGAATCGTTATTGTGGGTGGTGGTTTCGGTGGCATTTCCGCAGCAAAAGCGTTGCGTCACTGTAATGCTGATATCATCGTGTTCGACCGGCGTAATCATCATATTTTTCAGCCGCTTTTATATCAGGTGGCGACCGCAGTCCTTGCGCCCTCTGAGGTCGCCGCGCCAATTCGACAGCTTGCTGCGAAGCAATCGAATGTTTCTGTGGCATTAGGGGAGGTTGTCGGTATCGAACTGAAAACCCGGTCTGTTGATGTGGATTATCCTGGCATCGGGATCAAAAAAATAGGCTTCGACTATTTAGTGATCGCCGCTGGCATGCAGTCAAGCTATTTCGGACATGACGAGTTTGCCAAGTATGCTCCTTGCCTGAAGACGATAACCGATGCCGAAAGGATACGATCAAAAATCCTAAGTGCGTACGAGTTGGCGGAAGCGACAGACGACCCAGACGAGCGTCGGCGGCAGATGACATTTGTTTTGGTCGGCGCGGGACCGACAGGTGTGGAATTGGCGGCATCGCTGGCGCAAATGGCGACTACTACTTTGCGCAAGAACTTTCGGCGCATCGATCCCACCGAGACGTCAATAATTCTGCTCGAAGGTGGCAAACGCGTTCTTCCGAGCTTTGCCGAATCGCTCTCGAAAAAGGCGGCCAAGCACCTCGGCAAACTGGGAGTTCAGGTCATGACCGGCTCCATGGTGGAACACATCGACACTCAAGGGGTGACTGTGGGAGGAAAGCTTATCCCGTGTGGTACCGTATTATGGACGGCGGGCGTTTCGCCATCGCCGCTGGTGAAAATGCTTGGAGTAGCGACCGACCGATCCGGTCGAGCATGTGTCGGTCCGTTCATGAATGTTCCGGATACTCGCGGGGTCTTCGTGGTCGGCGACACGGCCACGTTGATGCAAAACGGTCGGCCATTGCCGGGCGTGGCGCAGGTCGCAATTCAACAGGGCCGGTATGTTGGACGGCTGATTTCCCGAGAACTCCGTGGCCGCAAACCGCCTCGTCCGTTCCGCTACTTTGATAAGGGCAATATGGCAGTTGTCGGTAAGAACTATGCGATTTTGGAGTCGGGCCGCCTGCGAATGTCGGGGCTGATGGCTTGGTTCGCCTGGGCCCTAGTTCATCTCATGTTTCTCCCGCAACTGCAAAACCGGCTACGTGTCCAGAACCAGTGGCTTTGGAGCTATTTCACCGGACAGCGCAGTTCGCGTTTGGTTGCCGAGGCGCCGCGGATCGGCAAATAGCCGACCAATTGAAGAGAGAGGACGATGGATCTGCCGTGGCTGCAAATCTCCGGCGCCATCGCTGGTGGACTATTCGGCGGATTCTCGGGTTTCATCGCCAACAACCTACAAGAGCGCGCGCACAGGCGGGAAATGCAGAGAAATGTCGCTTGCGCATTAATCGGCGAGATCGACGGCCTTTGCCGCCATCTTGGCAGCAGGTTGGCCACCTTGGCCTCCGATCTTGAAGCCATAAAGCAGCAACGTGCCTACACCTATCATCACTTTCGGGGCGAGCGCGATTACATGCTGGTTTACCGCTCGCTTGGCAAGGAAGTAGGCCTGCTGCCAAGCCCATTGCCGCGCGATCTCGTATGCTGGTTTACCGCACTTGCAGTCTGTCTGGAAAGGGAACACGAACTGCATCAACTGGCGCTGCAGCGTAATCCAGAGTGGCTCGACTATGCCGTGGATGCCGCGGCGGCTCAGCGCGATGCATTTAACGAGCTGCTCGAACTTGCGAGACCGTTGCACGAGCGGTTGCTAAGTCTGTAAAACCAAAGAAGCGACCAGCTCAGTCCGCCCGACGTTGTCATGTCGTCGCTGCGGCACGACCAGCATCTTCAGCTGGCATGGACGCGATTTCCTAAGTGCGTTTCCTTATCGCCGATCCCGCCGAGCCCCTCCAACTTGATCGCGGTTGGTCTGAACAAGAGTTTAGCTAAGCGTACACGCAGGCAATAGATCGATGCACTTGAATCGTCAAATGTGTCTCAATCCTATTGTGGTCCAAGCGGTCGTTGACTGAACGGAGCTCGACATGCCCCCTTCAATCTCGGGCGAAACAGCCAAGGGCGTTTTGTCCTGCATGGCGAAACCAATCAGCAGCCGTCGCGTTGATGAGACCGTCGATCTCGTGAAGACCAATCTCAGGCGTTGAGGGTGTTGCCATGGAAATCACGGCGTTGCTCCTGTCGCGACTGCAATTCGCATTCACCATTTCGTTTCATATCATTTTCCCGGCCTTCACGATTGGATTGGCAGCGTGGCTCACCCTGCTTGAGGCGCTATACCTAGCGACGGGAAGGCCCGCTTACCGTGTGGTCTTTGAATTCTGGCTCAAGATTTTCGGCATAGCATTCGGTCTCGGCGTCGTCTCGGGGATCGTGATGGGGTTCCAGTTCGGTAGCAACTGGAGCGAGCTGTCGCGGATGTCCGGACCGATCCAGGGACCGCTTCTTTCCTATGAGAGCTTCACGGCTTTCGCACTAGAAGCGAGCTTTTTCGGAATCCTTCTCTTCGGGCGCTCTCGGGTTTCGCCATGGTTCTATCTGTTTTCGACAGCGATGGTCGCCTTCGGGACCACGCTCTCGGCATTTTGGATCATGATCAACAACAGCTGGATGCAATCGCCGGTTGGCTATGTCTTCGAGAATGGCAGGTTCGTGCCGACCGACTGGCTCTTGATCGTATTCAATCGCGTGGTCTGGGTGCGGTTTCCGCACATGCTGCTTGCCTCTTATTTGACCGGCGCGTTCTGCGTTGCTGCGACCGGGGCCTGGTATCTGCTGCGGCGTGAATTCCAAGCCGAAGCCCAAATCATGCTGCGCATGGGGCTCTACCTTGCCGCTATTCTCGTGCCGGCTCAGATCTTTTTCGGTCACCTCACCGGCGATTGGGTGCATGATGATCAACCGGCCAAATTCGCGGCGATCGAGGGGCGTTGGCATGACGAGCAGCCGGCAAGCGAGGTATTGATCGCAATTCCCGACGCGAAAACAGAGACAAATCATTACGCGATCAGCATTCCTGTTATAGGCAGCTTGATCGCGAGCATGAGCCTTACTTCCAAGGAGGTCGGCTTAACCGATTTCCCACGGCAAGATCGCCCACCAGTGCTCATCCCATTTTTCGCGTTTCGCATCATGGTCGGCTGTGGTCTCATCATGTTGGCGCTCGCCTGGGTTGGGTCCTATTTGAGCCTCAAGGGTCGCATTGAGAAAAACCGGCTGCTGCTCTGGCTCACTTTCTTTAGCTTTCCGCTTCCCTTCATCGCGATCTTGACCGGCTGGTTCACCGCGGAGGTGGGCCGACAGCCCTGGACGATTTACGGGCTGCTGCGAACCGCCGACGCAGTCACGCCTTTTCTGACGACTCGCGCGGCAGCGATCTCGCTCGTCGTCTACTGCGCCGTCTACGTTTTCATCTTCGCATTCGGGATCGTGTTCATCTACCGGCTTTTACGCGCCGGGCCCAAGGGGCAGGTCGTTTTGTCATCCTCCGCGACACCCAAACGCCAGATGTCGGTCGTCGACGCACCGATCACCACGGCAATTCCACAATTGACGGCGGGAGAATAGCCATGATCATGTTTTGGGTCTTCGTCCTGGCCACCAGCATTCTGCTCTATGTTCTGCTTGACGGTTTCGATCTGGGCATTGGAATCCTTTACGGCGTGACGGGCGACGAAGCCCGGCGGCGCACGATGATGAGCGCGGTCGCGCCGATCTGGGATGGCAATGAGACCTGGCTTGTCAGCGCGGGCGTGGTTCTCTGGGGCGCCTTCCCCGTAGTCTATGCGACTTTGCTCTCTGCTTGCTATCTTCCTCTTCTTCTGATGTTGGCTGGTCTGATCTTGCGTGGCGTTGCCTTCGAATTTCGATCTAACGCCAAGCAATTGCCAGCAGTATGGGATGCCAGTTTCGCGGCCGGCTCGCTCGTCGCCACTTTCATGCAAGGCTTAATGGTGGGCGCTCTGGTGGAAGGCCTGCCGATTTCGAATGGCCAATATATTGGCGGCGTTTGGGGCTGGTTCAGTCCTTTTGCCCTGCTTTGCGGTATCGGTCTCTGCGTCGGCTATGCTTTGCTCGGCGCCTGCTGGCTCGTCATGAAGTGCGAGGGAGACCTGCGGGACGCCGCGTATCGCCTGATTCCCTATCTGTCGGCCGGACTCCTTGCCTTCCTCATCGTCGTGTTCATCTATGCGCTGCTGGATGATCTTCGGGTCATGGATCGGTGGCTCGAGCGGCCGTACCTCTTTGTCTTCCCTGCGATTGGCGCCGTTGCGGCGTTCACAATGGCCGCCGGCGTTCTTCACCGTCGAGATCAGTTGCCTTTCCCCATGGTCGCCGTCATTTTCGCGGCGGCGTTCGGCACGCTCGCAATTTCGTTCTGGCCGTACATGATCCCGTTCACGATCAGCATCGAGCAGGCGGCATCTCCTCATTCCAGCCTTGCCTTCATGTTCTGGGGCGCGGGCCTCTTCGTTTTTCCAATCATGCTTGCCAACACCGCGATTAGCCTGAGTGTGTTCAGAGGCAAAGTCACTCTGACGGCTGAGCACTATTGAGCGGGAAAGTAGTCATGAGCCAATTCGTCGGCCTCTCCGATCGGTTATGGAAAGAGAATCCGGACAGCCGGATTCTTTTCCGATGTTGGCATAGGGAATTCAGGAGACCGATCTAGCCGGCCGCAAGACTGATGCCCGGAAAGCCGAAGGAGGATCGACAACACTGACGTGATCCGAGATCGGTACCACGTGGGAAACATGACAGATGGCATAGGGCCATGAGCCGTCGAGTAAAGCTACGGCGGAGCTGCGAGTTATCGAAAGCAGCGAAGATGGGCCTCGGCAAACTTGCCGAGTATGCCATGCTGGGAGTGTCGGCGATGGCTGTGCAAAGCGCTCTCGCGCTGATTTCGCTCGCGGATGCGCCTTCCACTCGGACGAGACCGTGGCGACCCGGATGTCGTCGCAGCGCTCCAGCTGGGACTGTTTCCCATGGCTGACATGTTCGTGGTGGAGCCGGTTGGGATGGGGGCGCAACGTCCTCCGACGCGATTATGGACGGCTCTCATCAGAGCGGCCAGCGCTGCCGGTCCACCATTGCTCTTTGGTGTTCGGCTGTGGGCCTCGGTCTGTCTCGCCCTTTACGTCGCGTATTGGCTTGAGCTCGACAATGCATATTGGGCAGGTACGTCCGCGGCGCTGGTGTGCCAACCACGCCTCGGCGCATCGCTGCGTAAGGGATGGTTCCGCATGATCGGCACCCTGGTCGGCGCGGTCGTGATTGTCGTGCTGACGGCATGCTTCCCGCAAGAACGCTTCGGTTTTCTCTTCTGTCTGGCGCTATGGGGCGGCGCCTGCGCATTGGTTGCAACGCTATTGCGCAACTTCGCAGCTTATGCCGCCGCATTAGCGGGCTACACCGCCGCCATCATCGCTAGCGATCAGCTCGGTGCGACCGGCGGGCTCAATGGGGAAGTCTTCACTCTCGCCATCACCCGTGTCAGCGAGATCTGGATTGGCATTGTGTGTGCCGGTGTCGTTCTCGCCGGGACCGATTTCGGCGGCGCGCCGCGACGGCTCGCAGCGCAATTCGCGGACCTTTCAGCCCAAATCGCGAGCGGATTTGTCGCCACATTGACGCTGGCTGGGGTTACTTCGTCCGATCCTCAGCAGCCGATTCGGCGCGAACTGCTCCGACGAGCCATCGCGCTCGAACCGATCATCGATGAGTCGACCGGAGAGTCATCGAGACTTCACTATCATTCACCGGTGTTACGGGCCGCCATAGACGGGTTGTTTGCCGCGCTCGCTGCTTGGCGGAGCGTATCTGAGCGGCTTATGCGCATGCCGGCTGACGCCGCTCAGTCCGACGCAAATGTGGTGCTGCATGGAATTCCTCATGAACTCCGGATCGACGCGCAGCGAGGAAACCTGACAAACTGGGTGGCCAACCCAAGCAAAATGCGCGGCGTTTGTGAGGCGGCGGTTCAGGCGCTGGTAGCAATGCCAGCCGACACACAGTCACTGCGGCTGCTTGCGGATCACACCGCCAACGTGCTCTCCGGTTTCGCGGGTCTCCTTAACGGACTGGCGTTGTTGGTGGCCGATCCGGCACGGCCCCGCTCTCGGGTCCGAGGTGGGAAACTCTACGTACCCGACTGGTTGCCTGGATTCGTCAATGCCGGCCGTGCCTGCGTCACCATCGGCGCGGTCGAGGTTTTCTGGATCATCACCCAGTGGCCGAACGGCGCGTCGGCTATCGTTTTCGCAGCCGTTACGGTCATTCTTCTGTCTCCTAAGGCGGATGAAAGCTACGCTTACGCGATGAAATTTATGATCGGTGTCGGTATTGCCGCGATTTGCGCCGCGATCATTCTTTTTGCCGGCTTGCCTAATGTAGAAACTTTCGCCGGCTTTAGCTTCGTGATGGGTCTATTCATGGTGCCAGCGGGGGCCCTGATGGCTCAATCCTGGAACGCGGCGACGTTTGGCCCCATGGTCGGCAATTTCGTGCCGCTGCTCGCGCCCGCAAACCATATGAGCTACAGCACCGTGCAGTTCTATAACGCCGCACTTGCGATCATTGTAGGCTGTGGCGTCGCCGCGCTTTCATTTCGCTTGCTGCCGCCACTCTCGCCCGCGTTCCGGGCGCAACGGCTGCTGCAACTGACGTTGCTCGACCTGCGGCGCCTCGCGACCCAAGCCGTCCCACAGCTGCGAGAAAATTGGGAGGGCCTCATCTATAGCCGGCTCGTGGCGCTACCGGACGCTGCTGAGCCGCTGCAGCGCGCCCAGCTCGCGACGGCGCTATCGGTTGGAATTGAGCTCATTGAGCTCCGTCGCATCGCGCCGCAACTCGGCTTTACGTTTGAGCTAGACTCGGCGCTTGAGCCCTTTGCGCGAGGGGACTCCACTGCCGCAATCGCCCAGTTTGAGCGGCTCGATCAGCATCTCGCCAGCGTTTCAGAATCCGAGACGCAGATCTCGGCAGATTTACGCGAACGCGGCCGGATTCTTCTCGTTTGCGACGCGCTCGTTCACCATCGAGCTTACTTCGACGCAGGGGTACCCCGATGAGGTTTTTCGAGATTGATCTGCTCGAAGTCTACGTAGCGCCTATCTCCTTGTTGATGGTGGCGGCGTGGTTCGCGACGATCGGACTGCGCCGGGTCGCGGGTCGGTTCGGGCTGTTGCGCTACGTTTGGCATCCGGCCCTGTTCGTGTTCGCAATGTACATCATCGTGTTGTCGGCAGCGGTCCTTGTTATCGCGCACTGAGGTCGAATGCCATGTCGGATGCTGAAACCAAATCGGAGCGAGGCAAAAGTGCGGACGCTCGTGTCGTGCAACTCACGCCGCGTGCGGCGCGCGCCATTCCAAATGCGCGCTTTCGAATTATTCCCCTCCTGGTTACGCTCGTTACAATGGGATTGGCCGCTGTGTTTGGCTGGGCGATGTGGGATACGTATATGGGAGCGCCGTGGACGCGCGACGGTACGGTGCGCACCTATGTCGTCGCCATGGCGCCGGAAGTATCAGGACGTATCGTCGAGTTGCCGGTCATCGACAACCAGTTCGTACGCAAGGGCGATTTACTTCTGGTGATCGATCCGACCGATTACAAGATATCTGTCAGCTTGGCCGAGGCGGCCGTCGCCCAGGCGGGAGCCAACGCCGATAATGCGCAACGACAGGCAGAACGCCGGAACAAACTCAACGACCTTGCAGTCACGCAGGAGGAGCAGCAGACTTACCAGTCGAATGCCATCGCCGCTCAGGCACAGTATCAAAAGGCAGTCGCCAACCTTGAACAGGCCAAGGTTAATCTCGAGCGTACCCAAATTCGCTCTCCCGTAGACGGGTGGGTCACGAATCTTTTGGCGCAGGTTGGTGATTACGCCACCGTCGGCCGGAACACCATCTCAATCGTCGATGCCAATTCTTTTTGGGTAGATGCCTATTTCGAGGAAACACAACTGGCCTCGATCCACGAGAACGATTCGGCCAAGATCAAATTGATGGGCTACAGCCAGATTGTTCGGGGTGAGGTCGCCGGCGTCACACGGGCCATCAATGTCCCCAACTCGCGACCGGACGATCAAGGGCTTGCGAACATTAATCCGATCTTCACGTGGGTGCGGCTTGCCCAGCGCGTACCGGTGCGCATCCGGCTCGATGAGGTACCTGATCGCGTCCGCTTGGTTGCCGGCATGACAGCCACGGTCGAGGTCGAGTCTCGATCAGGACAGCCCTCTAAATGAGCCTACGCTCGACACACGGTTCGATCGGCATCAGCTCATGCCCTTCCGACTTTAACCTCGCTGGTAGTCTCTTGTGGCCTAAACCAAGGTTTAGGCTGGCTGTCGAAAATTTGGTGTTTGCTTCGTCAGTTTGAGCTGCGAGGTTCTCGCGACCTTTGTGCTTGCACCCCAGTGCAAAACCAGCGAACTTAAATGCAGCCGTTTTCGAGATCGTGTCTCGTCGCCTCCGGTGATTTCGAGGGAGGAGCATGAACGTGCCCAGATTCTTCAATCAAGCGGTTCGGCCGCTCAGAGCAATCCTGGTTGGCCTCAGCTGCTATGCAGCAGGGGCGTGGTGGATGGCACGGGCGGAGTCGATCTCCATGCCTCAACCCGAGGACGTGGTGCGCCGCTATGACAAAGGGATCTTCATGGTCCACTATCAATACGCTTATGCGCCGCTGGATGACGCGTTGGAACGCAGCGTTGCCCGCTACGGGCTGTACAAGAACGAACCGGCGACGACGCAGATGTCTCTGGCCCGCTTACATCAGGAAGTCCTTAAAGGTGACTTGGTCAATGTGATGGTCCTTCCCCCTGGCCGAAGGGAGATGGATGAAGGACTAGTACCGATCGACATCCCTTTGGACGAAGGGTTTTGGGGTTATCACGTCGGATTTATCCGCGCTGCCGATCAAACTTTGATAGACAAGGTACGAGACATCGCTGGCATGCGGCAGTTGCGGCTCGGCGATAGACAGCAGCTGATCAATGCCCCGATATACGAATACAATGGCATTCCTGTCGCGGTCGACGCCGGAGATTACGATTCGTTGGTGCAAATGCTGCAACGGGGTCGGTTCGACCTGATCTCCCGGCCTGCAGGGACGGCCGTTGATGAATTTGAGACCTACGTAGAAAAATACCCGGATCTGAAAATCGACCAGCATTTGTTGATACATTTCCCATCGGCGCTCTACGTCTACGTTTCCAAATCAGCGCCGCACTTGGCCGAACGGATTCGGTACGGGCTGCAAGAGATGCAGAAGGATGGCAGCTTAAAGAGGCATTTTGAGAAGTACCTCTTCCCGGCAGTCGTTAAACTTAATTTCCATCAGCGAACGGTTATCGAACTGGAGAATCCACTTCTGCCGGCCTGGGCAAAGATACCAAGTCTTGAATGGCGGTGAAGCGGTTCCGCATATGACGCCAAGTCCTAAGAGGATATTCTTCATCGGCGTTCAAAAAACGCGGGTAATAACTCAGTTCTTCGATCCCTTTGAGCCCGGCTGCCGAGCCGTTGGATGCGTAACTTGGAACAACTCATAAAACCAATATTGGATTCCGTAGGTACGCTCGCGTCCCGAGTGCGCCGACGTCTGCAGGCGATCGCGGCAAACCGTCACAGCGTAGGCGTGCGCCTGATGGTTGGCGCTTTGCTCTTTGGCGGCGTCATCACCCTCATCTTGACCGCCGCTCAACTCTACATCGAGTATCGCAACGAAGTCTCGGCAATTGAGTCGAGATTCAATCGAATTGGCGGTAGCTACGTGGACACCCTGGCTGAAAGTCTCTGGGCCCTCGACGAAAAGCAGCTGCGGCTCCAGCTTGATGGAATACTCCGACTTCCTGATATCCGCGCCGTCGAAGTCCGAGAAACTGCCACCACGGCTAATCCGCTTACCATAAAGGTGAGTAGGAACTTCGAATTGCCTATCGCCGCACGGGATTATCCCTTGCGGTACAAGGTCGAGGGGCAGGAAAGAGTCATTGGTGAACTTCACGTTGAAGCCACACTTGCAGAGATCTATCGAAAGCTACAAGGCGCCGCTTTGTTCATTTTGGCTACCGAGGCGGCACAGACATTTTTGGTTTCCCTATTCATCCTTTATATTTTTCGTCACCTCGTCACGCGCCATTTAGCTGCCATTGCAGCCACCGTTGGCAGCCACCGCATCAGCGACTCGCCATTAGAATTGCGCTTGCGGCGTCGCCCCCGGCGGTACGACGACGAGTTGCAACTGGTCATCACGGCCTTCAACAAGCTGTCTGATAAACTACACAACGCCAACCGCAATCTCCGTGACGCCAATGAAAAGCTCGCCCGGGACGTCACTGCACACAGCCGAGCGGAAGCTATCGTACGCGAACGGGAGGCTCGGATCCGGCGCCTGGTCGACGCCAACATAATCGGGATCTTCATTTGGGGCATGGACGGTCGAATTCTCGAGGCTAACGACGCGTTTCTCCGCATGGTGGGATACGATCGCGATGAACTCGTCGGCGGCCGCCTCCGCTGGACGGACCTGCTGCCGCCGGAGCGGCGCGACCAACATGCTCGGGCCATGGAAGAGGTCGAGACGACCGGAGCGATACAGCCTTCCGAAAGGGAGTACTGCCGAAAGGACGGTAGCCGCGTGTCTGTTCTGCGAGGTGCGGCAACTTTTGAGGACGGCGGAGATCAGGGCGTCGCTTTCGTACTCGACCTAACAGAACGCAAACGTGCCGAGAAAGCACTCCGCGACAGCGAGGAACGCTTTCGCACGCTCATGCAATTCTCCTTCGACGCCTACTGGGAGACCGACGATCAGCATCGCTTTATTCGGCAGGATTTCTCCGAGCGGGTCACCGACGGCCCGTTGCCGGGTTCCGAACTCGGCAAGAGGCGCTGGGAACTGCCTTACTTGGACATTGACGAAGAAGGCTGGCGCAAGCACCGTGAGATACTCGACGCGCACCTGCCGTTCCGCGATTTGGAGTACGGGAGGCCGACGCCCGGTGGCGGCAAGCGTTGGGCGGCGGTATCCGGGCTGCCGTTGTTCGACGAGGCGGGGCGCTTCATCGGCTATCGCGGCGTCTCACGGCATATCACCGAACGCAAACGAATCGAGGAAGCACTTCACCAGCGCGAGAAGGAGCTTCGCGAAATCGTCGAGACCATTCCTGCGATGACTGTCACGATCACGCCCGATGGACGGGACGTATTTATTGGTAAGCGATTTTCGGAATATTCCGGTTTGTCGGAGGAGGAAGGGCGAGGCTCAGGCTGGAAGGCGACCATTCATCCGGACGATCTCGGTCTCTACCTGGACAAGTGGCGCGCGTCGATATTGAGCGGCGAGCCGGTCGAACTCGAGACGCGCATCCGCCGTGTGGATGGGGAGTATCGCTGGTTCCTCGCTCGTGCCGCGCCGCAACGGGACGAAACGGGTAACGTCATAAGGTGGTACGAGGTCCTAACAGATATTGACGACCGCAAGCGGGCGGAAGCGGTACTTCATGAAAAAGACGCTCGGATCCGGCGCCTGGTCGATGCCAACCTCATCGGCGTCTTCACTTGGCAGATCGACACCGGAGACGCGGTCTTTCAGGATGTCAATGACGCGTTCCTTCGGATCGTGGGATATGACCGCGGGGATCTAGTCAAAGGTTCCGTAGGTCAGCGGATTCTCACGCCGCCGGAGTGGCAGGACCGCACTCAGCGCGCGATGGCCGAGATGAGGCTGAGCGGTTCTTTCCAGCCATACGAAAAGGAATACATCCGCAAGGACGGCAGTCGCGTACCGGTGCTGGTAGGCGCGGCGCAGTTCGGCGAAACCGCGCAGCAAGGCGTGGCTTTCGTGATCGACTTGACCGAGCAGAAGAAGGCAGAACAAGCGCTAAAGCGGAGTGAGGCTTACTTGGCCGAAGCGCAAAGGCTGAGCCACACCGGCAGTTTCGCCTACCGGCCCAGCCACCGGAAAACGGTCTTCTGGTCCGAGGAGTTGTTCCGAATTTTCGAATTAGATCCTCGGCGCGGCATTCCCGACTATGACGAGACCAAGCGCCTCGTGCATCCTGATGATCTCGAAGCGGTTTCGGCGACCTGTCTGGCGGGATTTCGGGAGAAAGCTGGATTTTCCCAAACTTACAGGCTGCTGCTGCGTGACGGTATCGTCAAGCACCTCCACGCAGTGTGGCATCCGGTCCTCGATGAGACCGGGGAAGTCGTTGAATATATCGGGACGGCGGCCGATGTGACGGAACGCGAACAAGCTGAACAGAAATTCCGTGGACTGCTGGAGTCGGCGCCCGATGCCATCGCGGTCGTGAATCGCGAAGGTGAAATTACTCTCGTTAATGCGCAGCTGGAGAATCTGTTCGGCTATCCACGGCAGGAGGTACTGGGGAAGCAGATCGAAATGCTGGTGCCGGAGCGGTTCCGAGGCCAACATCCAGGACACCGCACGGCCTTTGCAGCCGATCCTCGGACGCGGCCGATGGGGTCCGGGCTGGAGCTTTTCGGCTTGCACAAGGACGGACACGAATTTCCGGTGGAAATCAGCCTCAGCACGCTGGAAACCAAAGAAGGCGTGCTGTTTTCCAGCGCCATTCGCGACATTTCAGACCGCAAGCTCGCAGAAGAAAGAATTCGGCACAGTGAAGCGGAGCTTCGAGAGCTTATTGACGTCATTCCCCAGCAGGTCCTTGTCTTCGATGCGGATTGGAATCCAGTTTTCGCCAATCGCCAGGAACTAGAATACACCGGCCTTACCCTCGATAAGATTCAGGCCAAGGGCGCCTTTGCCGAGTTCCTTCACCCGGATGAACTGAAGAGGCTGGAAGCGCTCCGCGAGCGTGCGCGTCTCGCGCCGGCACCCTTCCAACTGGAGGCACGAATACGGGGAAAGGACGGACAATATCGCTGGTTTCTGATCCAGGACAATCCATTGTGCGATGAACAGGGGCGCGTGCTTCACTGGTACGGCACGCGTACCGATATCGAAAACCGTAAACGGGCGGAAGCGGCACTGCGTGAGAGCGAGGAACAATGGAAGGCCGTCTTTGAGAACAATCCCATCATGTATTTCATGGTGGGTGAGACCGGAACGATCTTGTCCGTGAACCCGTTCGGCGCCGAGCAACTCGGCTACAAGGCCAATGAATTGATCGGCCGTCCCGTACAAAGCGTGTTTCACGAGGCCGACCGTGAGGCCGTTCGGAGGAATGCCGCCACCTGTTTCGAGCACCTCGGCCAGGCCCTAAGCTGGGAACTGCGCAAGATTCGCAAAAACGGCGAGGTGATCTGGGTTCGCGAGACCGCCAGAGCGACGTCGATCAACAACCGTCCAGTTCTCTTGATCGTGTGCGAGGATATCACCGAGGGCAAGCGCACGGCCGATACCTTGCGAGAGGTGCAGACGGAATTGGCGCACGCCAACCGTGTCGCTGCGCTGGGGCAGCTGACAGCCTCAATCGCCCATGAGGTTAATCAACCGCTTTCTTCCGCTCATAACAATGCCGGTGCTGCGCTTAACTTTTTGGACAGCAGTCCGCGGAATCTCAAGGAACTGCGCGAAGCGCTGTGCTGCGTTGTGAACGATACTGACCGGGCTGGTGACGTCGTCAAGCGAATCCGGGCTCTTGTGAGGAAAGCGCCGCCACGGACGGAAAGGTTGGATATCAACGAGGCGATCCGCGACGTGATTGTCATCACTCGTGGTGAAGCAGCGAAGAACGGAATTTCGGTCGAGGTGCAACTTGAGGAACTCTTGCCACAGATCAGAGGGGATCGGGTCCAAGTGCAACAGGTGATCCTGAACTTGATCATAAACGCGATTGAAGCAATGGGCGGGATGGATGCGCCGCGGGAATTGCTCATCAAGACCGCAAGGTCTGAGGCGGATGGCGTCTTAGTTGTCGTTCAGGATACGGGTCCAGGGTTCGCTCCGGCGACCTTGAGCCGGGCGTTTGAGGCCTTCTACACGACTAAACCTGAGGGTCTGGGAATAGGTCTATCGATTTGCCGTTCGATAGTCGAAGCGCACGGGGGACGATTGTGGGCGGACACCAACGTGCCCCGCGGTGCGATATTCCAGTTTACGGTTCCCGCGCGGGGAGGGGGGCATGAACAGTGAATATCCACAATCGCAGAAGGAACCATCGGTTCGTTTCGGCTCTTCGCGAGAAGATGGCCTCCAAGTCTTGTGGGAGGACAACGAACGCGCGTTCTGCCGAAGATGGCGCGCAAGCGCAGACGGCAGCAGCGGTTCCGTCCTGGTTGTGTTGCCCGCCTCCGAGCATCCGTCGCCCTCGAATCTGGAACGCCTAGCCGACGAATATGGGCTGAGGGATGAGCTAGACAGCGCATGGGCCGTGCGCCCGCTGGCTCTCGAGCGCGAACATGGTCGGATCGTGCTGGTGCTCGAGGATTGGGGCGGCGAGCCGCTGGATCGGCTGCTCAGCACGCCCATGGAGATTGGCAGCTTTTTGCACCTCGCCATCGGCATCGTCACCACTTTGGGCAAGATGCACCGGCGTGGCCTCGTCCACAAAGACATCAAGCCGGCCAATATCGTGGTGAACTGCGAAGACGGGCAGGCGCGGCTCACCGGGTTCGGCATCGCGTCGCGTCTGCCGCGTGAGCGTCAGGCGCCCGAGCCACCCGAGGTCATCGCCGGCACGCTCGCCTATATGGCGCCCGAGCAGACCGGACGAATGAATCGCTCGATCGACTCGCGAAGCGACCTCTATGCGCTCGGCGTCACGTTCTATCAGATGCTCACCAGCCGTCTGCCGTTCAGCGCGGCCGATCCGATGGAATGGGTCCACTGTCACATCGCGCGAAAGCCGATTGCGCCTGCGGGACGGGTGGAAAGCGTTCCTGCCCCGATCTCCGAGATCGTAATGAAGCTCCTCGCCAAGGCGGCCGAGGACCGCTACCAAACCGCCACCGGCCTTGAGCACGATCTGCGGCGCTGTCTCGCCGAATGGGAGCTCAAGGGGCGGGTCGAGCCCTTTGCACTCGGCGAACGGGACGCGCCCGATCGGCTCATGATCCCGGAGAAGCTATACGGCCGAGAACGCGAGGTCGAAACCTTGCTAGCGGCCTTCAATCGGGTCGTCGTGAGCGGCGCACCAGAGCTGGTTCTGGTCTCAGGCTCTTCCGGCATTGGCAAATCCTCGGTCGTCAACGAACTGCACAAGGCGCTTGTGCCGCCGTGCGGGCTGTTCGCCTCAGGCAAGTTCGACCAGTACAAGCGCGACATCCCCTATTCGACGCTGGTGCAGGCCTTTCAGAGCCTCGTGAAGCCTCTTCTCAGCAAGAGCGACGCCGAGCTGACGACTTGGCGCGAGGCCTTTCTGGAGGCTCTAAGCCCGAACGGCCGGCTCATGGTCGACCTCATCCCGGAACTGAAACTCGTCATCGGCGAGCAGCTGCTAGCGCCGGAGCTTCCGCCGCAGGAGGCGAAGGCGCGGTTCCAGCTCATGTTCCGTCGCTTTATCGGCGTGTTCGCCCGGCCGCAACATCCGCTGGCGCTCTTCCTTGACGATCTTCAATGGCTGGACGCGGCGACGCTCGACCTGCTCGGGGATCTGCTGACCCAAGCGGATGTTCAACACCTGCTGCTGATTGGCGCCTATCGCGACAACGAAGTCGACGCCGCCCATCCGCTGATGCGGAAGCTGACCGCCATCCGGAACTCCGAGGCGAGGGTCAGCGACATCAGGCTCGGGCCCCTCGGCCATCAACACGTCGGGCAGCTGATTGCCGACGCGCTTCGTTGCGAGCTTGAGGACGCCGCGGCGTTATCGGAGCTGGTGCACGCGAAGACCGCTGGCAATCCGTTCTTCGTGCTTCAGTTTGTCTATGCTCTCGCCGATGAGGGACAATTCGCCTTCGATCATCAGGCTCAACGCTCGTTCTGGGATCCCGACCTCATTCGTGGCAAGGGTTACGCCGACAATGTCGTGGACCTGATGGTCGGGAAGCTTACCCGCCTACCGGAAGAATCCCAGAAGGCGCTGCAGCAGCTGTCCTGTCTCGGCAATGTCGCCGACGTGACGACGCTCGCGAACGTACTTGGGTCTTCGGAGGAAGAAGTCCACACAGCCCTTTGGGAAGCGGTCCGACTCGAGTTGGTCGAGAGCCTGCCCGGCGCCTACCGGTTCGCCCATGATCGCGTTCAGGAAGCCGCCTATTCGCTGATCCCGGAGACAGCTCGCGGCGCGGCCCACCTTCGGATAGGGAAGCTTCTCGTAGCGCGGATGCCCCCCGAGAACCGGGAAGAGGCAATCTTCGAAATCGTCAATCAGCTCAACCGCGGCGGGCCGTTGATCACCTCACCCGAAGAGCGCGAGCAGCTGGCCGAGCTCAACCTGCTCGCCGGCAAGCGCGCCAAGGCTTCTGCCGCCTACGCCTCGGCGCTCACCTATCTTGTCGCCGGCGCCACGCTTTTGGCGGAGGACCGCTGGGAACGCCAGCATGAGCTCACTTTCGCACTGGAGCTGGGTCGCGCCGAATGCGAGTTCCTGACCGGCGAACCGTCTATCGCGGACGAGCGCTTGAATGTGCTTTCGATCCGCGCCACAAATACAGTGGAACTCGCCTCGGTTGCCTGCCTGCGTGTGGACCTGTACACGACGCTCGGCCAAAGCAGCCGCGCGATTAACGTCGGCCTCGACTACCTCCGGCATCTGGGCGTCGACTGGTCGCCGCATCCGACCGAAGAGGAGGTTCGGAGCGAATACCAGCAGATCTGGTCGCATCTCGGGAACCGCACGATCGAAGAACTCCTTGATCTGCCCCTGATGAGCGACCCGGCATCGCTGGCCACTCTTGATCTTTTGACTAAGCTCGAGCCACCGGCATTGTTTACAGATGCTAACCTTTACTCCCGGATCGTCTACAGGGCGGTTAATCTCAGCATCGAGCATGGCAACTGCGATGGATCGTGCTTCGCCTATGTAAGGCTTGGCATGGATGCCGGCGCACGCTTCGGCAACTATCAGGCCGCATTTCGCTTCGGTTCGCTCGGCTATGACTTGGTCGAGCAACGTGGGTTAACGCGTTACCAAGCCAGGACCTATATGCTGTTCGGCGCTCACGTGATGCCAGGTAACAGGCACATTCGCGCTGGACGTGATCTGCTGCGTCGCGCTTTCGATATCGCGAACAGGACGAGTGATCTCATCTTTGCGGGGTACAGCTGCTTCAATCTGACCGAGAATCTGCTCGCGGCCGGCGATCCGCTCGCTGAGGTGCAGCGTGAATCCGAGCATGGTCTAGCTTTTGCGCGGAACGCGCAGTTTGAGCAGGTCGCTGACGTCATCACTTCGCAGCTTGCATTGGTCCGAATGCTCCGCGGATTGACGCGGAAATTCGGCTCCTTCGATGATGAGCAATTTGACGAGCTCCAGACTGAGCGCCGTTTCTCAAGTATCCCAGACTTGGCGTTCGCCGAGTGCTGTTACTGGATCCAGAAACTGCAGGCGCTCTATCATGCCGGCGACTATGCCTCTGCCGTCGAGGCATCATCGAGGGCGCAACGGCATGCGCTGTCGGGAGTGTTGTTCTTTGCCGCGCATTTTCACTTCTACAGTGCACTTTCGCACGCCGCTTGCTGCGATGCTACTCCAGCCGGCGATCGGCAGCAGCATCTAGGCGCTCTCGGCACGCATCACAAGCAAATCCAGGTGCTGGCGGAGAATTGCCCCGAAAACTTCGAGAACCGCGCCGCGCTGATTGGCGCCGAAATTGCTCGTATCGAAGGCCGTGATGTCGATGCAGAGCACCTGTACGAAAAAGCCATCTCCTCGGCACACGCAAACGACTTTGTTCACAATGAGGCGCTCGCCAACGAGCTCGCCTCCCGCTTCTATGCGGCGCGCGGATTCATGAAGATCGCGAATGCGTATCTGCGGGACGCCCGCTACGGCTATCTCCGTTGGGGCGCCGATGGCAAGGTGCGGCAACTGGATGAGCTACACCCGCACCTTAGGGATGCTGAGCCGATGCCGGGCGGGGGTAGGACGGGCACGATCGCGACTCCGGTCGAGCACCTAGATCTCGCGACGGTGATCAAAGTCTCCCAAGCGGTGTCGGGGGAGATGGTATTGGAAAAACTGGTCGACACGCTGTTGCGCACTGCGATCGAGCAGGCGGGCGCCGAGCGAGGCCTGTTGCTTCTGCCGCGAGGAGGGGATGCATTGCGGATCGATGCGGAGGGCACGGCCGACGGGAAAGGGGTGATCGTTCATCCGCGCGATGAGGCCGTGGGCGCGGCCGTGCTGCCGGAATCGGTTCTCCAGTATGTTCTGCGCACCCGCGAGAGCGTCACTCTCGACGATGCCGCGGCTCAGTCCCCGTTTACCGCGGACCCGTACATCCGACAGCGGCAAGTCCGTTCAGTTCTCTGCTTGCCTTTGGTCAACCAGGCAAAGCTCATCGGGGTGGTCTATCTTGAGAACAACCTCGCTCCCAGGGTCTTCGCGCCGTCTCGTATCCCTGTACTCAAGCTGCTCGCCTCGCAGGCGGCGATCTCACTCGAGAACGCCCGCCTGTACCGCGATCTGGCAGAACGCGAGGCGAAGATACGGCGCCTGGTTGACGCGAATATCATCGGAATCTTCATCTGGGATATCAAAGGCCACGTTCTTGAGGCGAATGACGCGTTTCTCCGCATGGTGGGGTACGAACGTCAGGAGTTAATGTTGGGTCGCGTGCGCTGGAGGGACATGACTCCCGCTGAATGGCAAGACCGCGGCGCGCTCGCCATTCAAGATTTGGCGATGACCGGAACTGCACTTCCGTACGAGAAGGAGTACCTCCGCAAAGACGGCAGCCGCGTGCCCGTGCTTCTCGGTGTGGCAAACTTCGAAGAAAGCGCAGACCAGGGTGTCGCTTTCGTGCTCGATCTGACCGAGCGCAAGCGCGCTGAAGCGGCGCTGCGTGAGAGCGAGGAACAATGGAAGGCCGTCTTTGAGAACAATCCCATCATGTATTTCATGGTGGGTGAGACCGGAACGATCTTGTCCGTGAACCCGTTCGGCGCCGAGCAACTCGGCTACAAGGCCAATGAATTGATCGGCCGTCCCGTACAAAGCGTGTTTCACGAGGCCGACCGTGAGGCCGTTCGGAGGAATGCCGCCACCTGTTTCGAGCACCTCGGCCAGGCCCTAAGCTGGGAACTGCGCAAGATTCGCAAAAACGGCGAGGTGATCTGGGTTCGCGAGACCGCCAGAGCGACGTCGATCAACAACCGTCCAGTTCTCTTGATCGTGTGCGAGGATATCACCGAGGGCAAGCGCACGGCCGATACCTTGCGAGAGGTGCAGACGGAATTGGCGCACGCCAACCGTGTCGCTGCGCTGGGGCAGCTGACAGCCTCAATCGCCCATGAGGTTAATCAACCGCTTTCTTCCGCTCATAACAATGCCGGTGCTGCGCTCAACTTTTTGGACAGCAGGCCACCAGATCTCGAGAACTTGCGCGAAGCAATGAATTGCGTTGTGAGCGACACCGACCGCGCTAGTGACGTCATCAAGCGAATCCGGGCCCTTGTTAAGAAGGCGCCGCCACGGACGGAAAGGTTGGATATGAACGAGGCGATCCGCGACGTGATTGTCATCACCCGTGGTGAGGCAGCGAAGAACAGAATCTCGGTCGAGGTGCAACTTGAGGAACCGTCGCCACAGATTCGAGGGGATCGGGTCCAGCTGCAGCAGGTGATCCTGAACTTGATCATTAACGCGATTGAAGCGATGAGCCGGGTCGCGGGGCCGCGAGAATTGCTCATCAAGACCGCAAGGGGCGACACGGGTGGCGTCTTGGCTGTGGTTCAAGATACGGGTCCTGGGTTCGCTCCGGAAACCTTGAGCCGCGCCTTTGAGGCTTTCTATACGACGAAGCTTGACGGTCTGGGAATAGGACTATCGATTTGCCGCTCGATTGTCGAAGCGCACGGGGGGCGATTGTGGGCCAGCGCGAACGTGCCCCGCGGTGCGATATTCCAGTTTACGGTACCGGACCGTCAGGAGCTGCCTTTGAATTGAGGCTTATAGTTATGACGTGCTGAATGCATGAATTTGTAGCTAAGCCCCATACTAATTTGAATGGTCCTCATATAGAGAACTGATGCGGCCAGCGGCTTTTTTGTTAGGGCTTCGTTTCGCTCCGAAAGCCGCCAAACTGATTCGGACCGAAATGGTCCTATCGGACTCGTCCAGCGAATGCTCATCGTTCCTTTTTGTTGGTCGGCATGACATTTTCAGTGTGGGACCACTTTTGATTAGGGTGGAAATGGCCTACTCTTGCCTGGAACCGACAGTCGGGTGAAGCTAACGCCTATTTCGGCTTGTTCACACTGGGCTTTTACGGGGATGCATGACTGACGACAGTTTACTAGTGTTCCTCCGGCGGTTTGCCGACAAGCATCCGTATGTCTACTGCTACGGATCTGCCGTTCTAATTTCCCTAGGTGCGCTAGTAGTCGTTCTAATCCTTCCCTATCACCGCCAACAGCCTATTCTTCTGTTCTTCGAAGCTGGAGTGGCGCTGGCAACATGGATAGGAGGATGGAGGGCCGGAGTCGTAGCACTGATCGGCGGTACCATCGCGTCGGCATATTTTACTCTTAACAACATTGCCGGACCGCCGACAATATTTCGAATGGTTCTGAATGAATTCTATACGGTCGGAATCATCTGGGTAGTTGAAAAATTGCGTCTTTCGCAGGAAGCGCTGCGGCAAAGCCAGGAAAGATTCCGCCGTCTTAACGGAGAGTTGGAGCAGCGGGTGACCGAGCGTGCGGCTCAACTTCAGTCAACTAACAAGGAACTGCTAAAAGAAATCGCAGAACGTAAGGAGGCAGAGGAGGCGCTGCGCCGGAGCGAGGCTTACCTAGCGGAAGCGCAGAGGCTCACTCACACAGGCAGTTGGGCATATAAAGCATATGCTGACGATTGGGTCATCAACTACTGGTCCGAGGAAAATTTTCGAATCTGGGGTTTTGATCCGCAGCAGGGCCTTCCGACTGCAGAAATGGTGCGGCAACGGATACATCCAGAGGATCGAGGCAGAGCGATCGAACATGGCGGGAGGGCGCTACGAGACAGAACAGAATATGTTAGCGAGTTCAGAATCGTTCTGCCAGATGGATCGGTTCGGGACATTCGTTCGTTAGCTCACTCGGTTTCCAAGGCCGGCGCACACTCCATTGAAATGATCGGTACGCATGTCGACGTGACAGAACGCAATCGCGCCGAGCAAGAGCGTACGAGATTAGAGGCAGATCTCCGGCATTTGAACCGGCTCAGCATGCTGGGGCAACTTACGGCCTCGATCGCCCATGAACTGAAACAGCCCATTGCCTCAAGCCTCAACAACGCGCAAACCGGTTTAAACTGGTTGGATCGTCAAACGCCGGATCTGGGCGAAGTGCGCGAGTCGCTCGCTTTAGTCGTAAACGACGCGCTTCGCGCGGGCGAGGTCATCGAGCGGGTCCGCGACCTGGTGAAGAAGGCGCCGCAGCGGAAAGATCGCTTGGAGATCAACGGAGCGATCCGCGAGGTGATTGAACTCACCAGTCGGGAGGCCACGAAGAATGGGGTCACGGTTGAAATGCAACTCGCAGAGGGTCTGCCCCTTATTGAAGGAGATAGGGTGCAACTACAGCAAGTGATCCTGAACCTGATCAACAACGCCATTCAGGCGATGAGCGGCGCCGGTGACGGGCCACGCCGATTGCTAGTCAGCACTGGCAAGGGGAAGTCTGGAGGTGTCCTTGTCGGGGTGGCAGATTCGGGTCCCGGATTGGCGCCTGGGGTTATCGATCGTATCTTTGAGCCCTTCCATTCGACCAATCCGGGCGGTTTGGGACTCGGGCTCTCAATTTGCCGCTCGATCTTGGAAGCACACGACGGGCGATTATGGGCGAGCGCGAACGAACCCCGCGGTGCTCTCTTTCAATTCACGCTGCCCGCCCGAGCGGGCAACGCATGGTGACGTAATCTGTCGCGGACCAGCCCTGTGCGCCAGATTGGGCGAGCGTTAACAAGCCGGCGGGCGTCCCTTGAGATTGCGAACGCGCTGGTTGGCGCGCATGCCGTGGCCGTGTCAGATAATCGACTCATCGGGCGTCCGCGTGGTGCATCAGCACGGTGCCCGCATTGTCGGAACTGAAGACAGGCGATAGGTCGATCAAGGGACGCATCTCAGCGCGGGCACGAAAGCCTAAACTTTAGTTTAGGTGCGACAAAATATTGAGCGATTAAGCTCGTGGGTGCGCGGCAACTGGTTGTAAGCGATGAGCATAATCGAGGATGATCGGTAAACATCTGGGCATGCGCTAATGGCAACCGCCGAGCAAATTCGATATCATGTGTCTGCGGGACTGTGTGGTTTGAGCCCTTCCATCTGCTTGGGGCCTTTTATCGGGGTGTATTTTTGACCGCAACATGAGCATCCCTACCTCTCCTGTTGACCAAGACGATGGCGGTGCGTTCCTTTCGAGCGCCTCGGCGGGCTACAATGAGTGGCGTCTTTTCCTTGCGGTAGCGGCGATCTCGACTATCCTCTTTGCCATCTGCATATCATATGTCCGTGTGCGGCTGACCCCATACCCCGCCTTCGTTGCGGTCTACGATTCCGTGTTGGTGGTCACGGACTTGATCACCTCCATCTTTCTTTTTGGTCAGTTCAATATCCTGCGCTCGCGCGCATTGCTTTTGCTGGGTAGCGGATATCTGTTCACCTCGCTAATCACCGGCTTGCAGCTGTTGACGTTTCCTGAAGTGTTCACCGCCACCGGTCTGCTGGGGGCGGGACCTCAGACTGCGTCCTGGATCTATATTTTCTGGCACGGTGGATTTCCGCTCGCCGTGATTGCCTATGCGCTGTCACGCGGCAGGAGAGGCGGGATGATAACACAGCGTCGCATCGCGGTTGTGCCTGCCGTGGCCTTCTCGGTCGGTGCCGCCTTCGCATGCTGGTTCATCGCAACTTGGGCCACTGTGCATGTACACGCGCTGCCGCCGCTGGTAGATGAAAATGGCAGGGGCTTTACGCTGTGGAATGACGTCTTCACTGTCATCGATATGATCCTGGCTCTGGGAGGGTTCGTCTTGTTGGCAGCACGGGCCCGGAAAACTGTGCTCGATCTTTGGCTTATGATCGCCATGGGCTACTGGCTCTGCGACATAGCGCTCAGCTCGCTCCTCAACTCCGGCCGCTACGACCTCGGCTTTTACGCAGGACGACTCTATGGGGCATTGGCGGCGAATCTTGTTCTCGCGGTTTTGGTGCTAGAGAACTCGCACCTGTACAGAGATCTCGCCATCACGGCCACGCGCTTGAAGGAGCGCACCACCGAGCTCCTTCAGACGAACGAAACGCTACGTAGCGAGATCGCAGACCGCAAGCGCACCCAAGAGGAGCTGCACCATGCGCAAGTGGAGCTAGCTCATGTCTCGCGCGTCACGACCATGAGCGAGCTTACAGCCTCCATCGCTCATGAAATTAGCCAACCGATTACCGCCGCCTACAACGATGCCATTACTGCTGTGCGAATTTTTGATAGAGAACCGCAAGACCTGGAGGAGGTACGAGAAATGCTTGGGTGTGTTGTAGATGACACTGCTCGTGCCGGCGATATTATTAACCGGATTCGCGATCATATAAAGAAAGTATCTCCGCGAAGAAATAATTTCGACATCAACGCCTCGATCGATGAGGTGATTACATTGTTACGAAGCGAGGTGATCAGGAATGGTGTCTCGATCAAGACCAACCTCGCTGCGCAACTGTCTCCAGTTTGGGGGGATCGGATTCAATTACAGCAAGTTTTGTTGAACTTGATCCTAAACTCGATCGAGGCGATGAGCTCGATGCGAGATGGACCGCGAGATTTGTTGATTGTCACGAAAGGAACTGAACAAAATGGCGTCCTCGTTGTGGTGCGGGATTCAGGCCCAGGAATCGATTCCAAAAACCTTGAGCACGTTTTCGAATCGTTCTACACCACCAAACCCAGTGGAATTGGAATAGGACTTTCGATCTGTCGCTCGATCATCGAAACTCACGGCGGCAAGCTGTGGGCAGATGTGAATGAGTCGGGAGGTGCCACGTTTCAGTTCAGCTTGCCACCAGGGACGGGTGTCATGGCTCTCGGCGCGGCTGAGCTTCACCGAGCGCCGAATGAACACAACTGATAAGATCGTTCTGGCGAAACGGCTTAGTGAGGTAGCAAGCAACGCCATCGCTTAGGGCTTTCTCCCGTGCGCTATCGTCGGGATATGCCGTGATGAGGATTGTGGGGATTGCGTGGCCTGCTTCCGTAAGATGCCCGTAGAGCTCGATGCCGGTCATTCCAGGCATCTGGATGTCGGCAATCAGGCAAGCGGTATTCTGCAGAGCGGGGGATTCGAGGAACTCGGCCGCGGAAGGAAAGTCCGAGACTGAATAGCCCAATGAATTCATGAGCCTTTTTAGGGATTGGCGGACGTACTGATCATCGTCGACGATAGAGATCATTCGTCCTTTGGGCAACGTAACCTCCAGCGTGTCCCTCAGGGATTGAGGATTCCAACCTACATTTTGGCTCGTAGAATAAACTCCCATAACTGAGATAAGAATGCCAGCGGAGGAACTGCCGAGATTCTAAACCTTGGCTTAGTTCTAGGGAAAAACGACTATTCATGCCGCAAGAGATTGAGTAATATCACTTCTGCAGCGTCGCTGTACAACGGAGAAGGCCTCATGTCCGTGGCCCTTTCGTCGCGACCGGAATCGAAATCGGACGCGAGCCCCACGGTCTTGATCATCGACGATGATCCGGATGTTCGCAGCTCGGTTGGGCGTCTGCTGCGATCGGTCGGCGTGGATGCTCGGCTCTTTGCGTCCGTTCCGGAATTTCTCAAGTCGAGCCGCCCGAATGGCCCTTCCTGCCTGGTGCTTGACGTAAGATTGCCGGGGCAAAGCGGTCTAGATTTTCAGCGTGAGCTGGCAACGTCGAACATCAAGCTTCCCATAATTTTCATCACTGGGCATGGCGACATACCAATGTCCGTACAGGCGATGAAAGGAGGGGCTATTGAATTCCTGGCGAAGCCGTTCCGCGAGCAGGATCTCCTCGAAGCGATACGGCTCGGCCTCGATCGCGATCGTGTGCGACGGAAAACTGAAGAGGCCCTGCTTGCGCTGAGGGAGCGCTTCGAAACGTTGAGCCCCCGGGAGCGAATGATCATGGCCGAGGTCGCCCGTGGCCGCATGAGCAAACAGATTGCGGGAGAAATCGGTATCAGTGAGACCACGGTGAAGGTTCATCGTAGCAACCTGATGCGCAAGATGGGGATCCGGTCCCTTACCGAACTAGCGCGAGTCGCCGATAAGCTCGAGTTGGGGCAAGAGCAGCCGAGCTCCATGTAAGCCAACGCGTCTGTCATCGGGGGAATGCTTTCAGTGAATTGCAGAGAGACTGCGTGAATGCGCGTCGGATGCGGCGCTGCCTTCGCCGCACGGTCGCTCGGCTGGACGCGGCAATCGATCCGAGAGCGTTTCCTTGGCGGTCGGCGGGTTCTTGCCAACCTTTGACTGTCGGGGATAGTCCTGTTGACCCTGCTCTCGGCTTGCTGTCCAATTTTCCCTATTTATAATTGGGTTGTGGTTCAATGAATGTTGGGATTTCGCCCCCATCCCGATTGAGGCAAAATTGCCGACGCGCCGTGGTTGGAGCCGCTCTGCTTATTATAAGGGCCGTCCCGCAGCGGTGACATTGTAGCAATTAGCATGCCCATTTCGGCCATTGCCAAATCCAGGCGCTTTTACATAGCAGCTTCCGTTGTGGCGGCGTTGGTCATTCTGGCGCTCGACGTTCACACCGATGCCGATATCGATGCCGGGGTTCTCTACATTGTTGTTGTTTTCATGTCGATCAGCTTCTGCGACACGCGTGGTGTCATTATCGTCGCGTTGTGCTGCGCCATACTGTCTTTGATCGGTTGGTATTTATCGCCTGGAGATATATGGGGAGCGCCAGCCATCGTCAATCGTCTGTTAGGGTTCTTGGCGGTCGGTTTTACAACTTACCTGGGATTGAAAGATCGAATGGCGCACATTGAACTACAAGAGGCTTGGACGCAACTTGCTCGTGCCAATCGTGTTGCCACAGTGGGTGAACTGACGTCGTCGATCGCCCACGAAATCAAGCAGCCGATTACCGGAATTATCAATGATGCATCTGTGGCCCTGAACTGGCTTGCGGCTCAGCCGCCCGTTCTGCATGACATGAAAGAGGCGCTTGAGGGCATTGTCAGCGCGGCCGAGCGCGCCAATGAAGTCATGGATGGAATTCGCGCCTTAGTGAAAAAGGAGCCGATGCGCAAAGTCTTGTTGAACCTCAACGACGTCATCGCAGAGGTTCTTCTTTTCTGTCACAGCGAATTGCAACAAAATCGTATCTCGGTCCAAACTCACCTTGCGACCGATCTACGGCCTGTTCCAGGAGATCGTATCCATTTGCAGCAAGTGCTTCTCAATCTGATTCTCAACGCAGTGGAGTCTATGAGAGAATCAGACGCCGGCCGGCGTAAGGTTGTGATCATTTCTAAAAACGAAGGCTCGAATGGCGTCGTCGTTACGATTCGCGATTTCGGCCAGGGCTTGAGCGCTGATGATTGCGCTAAGGTGTTCACCGCCTTTTATACCAGCAAGCCCGGTGGCATGGGTATGGGCTTGACGATCAGCCGCTCTATTGTTGAGCGCCATGCCGGACGCTTATCGGCAATACAGAACGAGGGGAGTGGTGCGACGTTCCAAATGTGGCTGCCGATTGACAGCCAAGCAGGCTCGGTGGCCAGTCAACTGCACCGCTTGAAATCGGATGTCTAGCAGCCGTTTTGGCAATTGCCGTCGTTGACGCAATCCTAGTGATCTGCTTCGGCACATAGCCCTACCACGCCTGGACTTTGGCCGAAAGATTCTTCAATAAGTTCAAAGCAGGAGAGGTGGTCGCGTCATGCTACGACAAGTTCGCAACATAGCGCGGCGCTCCGCAAAAGCCGAGTAGCCACGCGGCCAAAATCTCAATAAGACCCTACTGTTGATCCGAATCCTATTTGTTCCATGGATGGGGCATGTTGCGCATGGTCAGGTGCCGTTATCTCCATTGCCCACGCTAGAGATAGTACCGCAAGCATGAAGGTGAAAACGACCGCCGCCCAATGCGCGGCCTCCACCGCTAGTCTTACGCGTGATATCGGTTTGTTTGGACGAGGCTCCATGTAATCGTCAGGTGTCACGTTTTATCACTCCATTCGCGCTCTCTCGGGCTTGGTGCGACGCTGCCGAGGCCTCGGTGGGCGTTACCCAACTTAGTTGAGGAGAATGTTCCGATATATCAGACAGAGGGTCATTGGGGTACGCCTTCGAGGTAACGGGCTAACGCAAACGTTTAGGTATTTTTTGGCAGTAGCCCCGGCGAGCCGCAACACTCGCAAAGACGTTAATCGCCGAAAGCCTAAACCTTAGAATCGGAACCGTGCAATCGAAGTGTAGGAAAATGTACCGGCGTGCAATGCAAACAAATATTGTTTTTACGTAGTCTCAGGCTGTCGGGTGCGGACCCGGCGGCGGAATCTGAAGATATGAAAGCTCTGAGCATCAACGGGTCGGCTCGGCTAGCTGTGGGACACAGAGATTACGATGCCTTCTTCATTTCAGCGTTGAACCAGCTTCGCGACGAGCGGCGATACCGCGTATTTGCCGATCTGGAGCGTCGGGTCGGCCGATTTCCCTACGCGATCTGGCATTCGCCAAACGGCCCGCGGGAGGTCGTTATCTGGTGCTCGAATGATTATCTCGGTATGGCCCAACACCCGAAAGTTGTCGATGCCATGATCGAGGCGGCAGGACGCATGGGGACGGGCGCAGGCGGCACCCGAAACATCGCAGGTACCAATCGCCCCCTGGTCGAACTGGAGCGCGAACTCGCTGGCTTGCACGGCAAGGAGGCCGCGCTGGTCTTCACCTCTGGGTACGTTTCCAACCAAACCGGCATCGCCACAATCGCAAGGCTGTTACCTGACTGCCTTTTGTTCTCCGATGCGCTAAATCACAATTCGATGATCGAGGGTGTGCGCCAATCGGGCGCGGAAAAGCGGATTTGGCGTCACAACGACGCCAGCCATCTCGAGAAATTGCTGCGTGCAGCGGATCCCGACAGGCCGAAGCTGATCCTGTGCGAAAGCCTCTATTCAATGGACGGCGACGTGGCACCTCTGCGGCGGATCTGTGAACTCGCCGAGCGCCATGGCGCGCTGACCTATGTCGATGAGGTTCATGCGGTCGGGATGTATGGGGCTTATGGCGGCGGTATTGCCGAGCGCGATGGCGTAATGGGCCGCATCGATATTGTCGAGGGTACTCTGGCCAAGGCTTTTGGCTGTCTCGGCGGTTATATTGCGGCCAATGCCAACCTGATCGACGCCGTGCGCTCTTATGCACCCGGCTTCATCTTCACGACCGCGTTGCCGCCGCCGATCTGCGCTGCCGCGATTGCCGCGATAAGGCATTTGAAATCGTCGCCGTGGGAGCGCGAGCGTCATCAGGAGCGGGCCGCGCGGTTGAAGTCGGTGCTCCGCGCCGCGCGGTTACCGGTCATGGCGAGCGAAACCCACATAGTACCGGTGCATGTCGGCGATCCCGAGAAATGCAAGCTAGCCACTGATCTTTTGTTGTCCAAACACGGAATCTATATTCAGCCGATCAATTATCCAACAGTGCCAAGAGGTCTTGAGCGGCTCCGCATTACGCCGTCGCCTTACCATAATAACGGGCTGATGGACCACCTCGCCGAGGCGCTGGTAGCGGTGTGGGATCATCTCAAATTGCCCCGGGGTGATAAAGCCGACGGCAGTGCTGCCAGCCATAATCCTTCGGGAAGTTCTAGTCGCCAGTTTGCAGAGATTAGAGCATGACGATGAGCCCGGCGATCCAGAATACGAGACGGCTGCTGCCTAGGTCTGTTTTCAAATCAGTGCCACTGCTGTGACACTGGCGCTTCACCAGCGGATTCATACAACCAGGCAGAAGGAGTAAGCAAATGGGTATCCTCATGAGCAGGTACTTCATCGTCGCAATGACTGTATTTCTGATCGCGTTCGCCGGCTTTCCGTCACATGCCGCAGACCGGGTGGGGCGCGGCGGTCGCGCCAACCGCTACGACGGGACGTGGAGCGTGTTGTTGCAAACGACGCGCGGCGACTGCACGCCTGCCATCCGCACCAGCCTGCGTATCGCCGGAGGTCGCTTGTTGGCGGAGGATCAGAGCTATGGGCTCGACGGTCAGGTTGGCCAGAGTGGTGAAGTTCACGTGACGGTTTCCGCTAATGGTCAAAGCGCAGCCGGCTTCGGCCATCTATCGCCCAGAGCCGGATTTGGCCGATGGCGGACAGGGTCCGGGGGATGCGTGGGGCGATGGTCCGCCGAGCGTCGTGATATACGCTTGGGCCAGGACTAACTCGGCATTGGGCAGGAAACTGTCGCGCCGAAATTCTTTAGTCCGATGGCTGCCGCGGCTTCGCTCCCCGCGCAGCAACGGTGAATATTTTCTAATCACTTCCACGCTGTTGATCCCATGGCGACTGGGTGGCCAAAAATGTAGTCGGTCGCTCGGCTCATCAGTCCTGGTGGCTCCAAGGAGATGAACAGAATCACGACGCCGTCAGCGACGAGCTGACGCATGAAGGCGTAAACTTCGGCCTTGGCGCCTACGTCGATGCCGCTCGCCGGCTCGTCGACAACAGGGAAAAATGCGGCGCGAGCCGGTCGGTCAATACTACCCGCAGACGGACGGAGACGATGGAGCTAGAAAGATCGGGGCAACCGATGATGTGATGATGTTGGCGGGGGCGGCGGGCCCGCACCCGGACCGCACCGCCGAGTTTCGTCTTGACGCGGTCGTCGGTTAGCGCGGCCGCGCATCTGGCTCATCGCCGGGCGGCGCCTGGGGAGCGCAGCGGGTAACGGAGGCGTGTCCGATCGCCGGCCGTATCAGCAGCAATACCGCTCCGGGTGCTTCGGAGGTCGTCAGACGCTCGGGCTCAAAATTCGGAATGTTGAGGCCGGCTCGCCCGCTCGGCCCGATATCTGGCTTGCCCGTAACGCGGGTTTCCTTCGAGTAGAGTTTCGCATGCTCTCAAACCAAAAACGGCGGGCGTCAGCTTCGAACGCGGTTTCTCAACCGGCTGCACGAAGAGCCAACCGAAATAGATCGTTTCACTCCGCCCCTGGGGCTGCTTGGGCCGCTCGGCTGCAAAGGTGTCGCGGCATTGCCTTGAACAGTAGCGCCGGCTGTCGAACCAGCCGCGCCGGTAAGCGACGAGCCCGATGCCCCGATTGCAATCTCGATGTGAGCATTTCATGACGCTTTCCTCTCGCGGCCTTTAGTAACGATACCGTATCTCGCGTACCCTCGAATCAGATTCACGGTGAACGAGGAGATCCATAACTCCTAAGATCCGCGCGTCTCGCGCGGCTTCGAAAGAAGTTATCGGCTTCGTCCATGGCGAGCAGGCCAGCAAGCCGCGTTCGTGCCCGATTGACACGGCTTTTAATGGTGCCGGCTGCGCAACCGCAAATGGCCGCTGCATCGTCATAGGAGTAATCAGAAGCGCCGACAAGAATCAGCGCCTGACGCTGCTCAGCCGACAGTTTCGCCAATGCGGTGCGGAGTTCTTCAAACTCGACACGACCGGATTGCTCGGGATACGATATGAGAGTCTCGGCGTAACGCCCATCTGCATCCTCCACCTCGCGGCGTCGCTTGCGATATTCCTCGCGGAATTGATTGCGCAAAATGGTAAACAGCCACGCCGGCATGTTGGTGCCGACTCGAAACGAGTCGATATGGGTAAGCGCGCGTAGCAACGTTTCCTGCACTAGATCGTCGACACGGTCGATATCGCCGCACAGAGACATGGCGAACGCACGCAGCATCGGCACTGTGGCGAGCGCTTCATTTCGTATGGAAGGATCCAACTTCTTCACGTTTTCGCCACGCGTTCCTAAGCCACGATGGCCGTTTTCGGCGACGTACGTAGAAACCAACGCTTGTCACCCATGCGGTCCGGTCATCCCGATCACATCACCCATTCGCTGTGTATTGTTCAATCACACCGAAGTTCACCCAGCTAGCCAAGCGGTCTTGCTGGGGCATACTTCCTGCTTATTTATTCGTACTTCGGTATACCCGTCACGCGCGACTGGCTCAGGTTTGGTGCCGGGGCATGGAGGAGAAATCAGAAGAGGCGCGCCGTCACACGACGCTGAAAGCGGTCGAGGCGCAACCGGGAAGGGAATCAGGAGTTAGCCGCCAGCCACGTCGATAATGAGCCGAACACTGAAACGAAGAAACCCCGCATAGGACGTGGCGGGGTCTAGGTAGAATTTGAATTCGCAAGAATGCCTGCGTAGAGCTGAAGCGGCTCGCAGATCGGATCAACGGCGCACTTGGTTGTGGTTGGGGCAGTCTTGGCTGGCAATGGTCGCTGCCAGCCGAAAGTAGCGTTCAGTGAGGATAATGTCTCCGCCATGGATGTGAGGGAACGGCCTGGAAATTTTGTTTGCAGAAGCCACCAATCCCGCTGATCGTAGCCATGCATTGTTCGAAGCTAGTGAAGCCACATGTGCTGCCATCGCGAGTACTGTATTGCGCACACCACGGATAATTTTGTGCCGTTGCAGCTGTTGTGATTCCCGCCGCAGTAGCGATAACGAGCATAAATAGCGAAAGCTTCATGATCGGCTTCCGATTTTGGGGCGACATCTATATAAACCCGGGTCAGACCACAAGCAAAGCTACTATCGCAAAAATGATTGGCGATGATCGCCATGTCGAAAATGAAACGTCCGCCACCGGGGTGGAGTTCAGTCCGTTTCAAATGGGTGATTTTTGGTAGATCGCACGTTTCATGGGCGAAACGTGGGCGCAAGCGAAACCAATAGATGCTAAATCATTGATATCAATGGTGGGCGCTGTAGGGATTGAACCTACGACCTCTCCCGTGTGAAGGGAGAACGCATCATTGATTTTGCGATCTTATTTCGCGTCCATGTGTTGTCTACACCCATTTTGCACCGCTTTCCTCGTTGGATTTATGGGCGCGCATTGCGGCCACGGACAAAAAGTCCGATTGACTGCCGCATCGGTGAATGCCGCCTACTGTATGTGTTGATTGTGCTGCCGCTAACCCTGGCGGCTGGATTCCCGGCCTCGGTGTGGGCATGTAATCGCCGTCATGGGCGGCGAGCCAAACCACTTAACCCTTCGCGATGCTGCGTATTGGGAATCCCAAACGCGGCACAGGTCGCGCCCGAGTCCGCGACCAACGCTCGGCGAATTGCAGCGCATGACGCCTTGGGTTTGGCTTTGGTGCGAACGCTGCCAGCATCATTCGCCGTTCGCGTGCGCTCCGGCAGTTATTCGGTGGGGCCAGGATCAGTCCAGCGACACGCTACGCCAACGCGCGCGTTGCACTGCCTGCGGCGGAAGGGGTGCGACGATCCAGCATCCAGGCTGGGGCGGGAATGACGTTGGTTTTCTGCCTTATCCGATCCGCCCCGCAACTGGATGACACAAGGGACTGGCTGAGATGCGCGTCGGATCGCGGCAAAAATATCGTGGGAGGCGCCGGACCTCCCCTTCCACGCCAGCGTGACGGCTAGTCGGCTTTTGGGGTGATTCTGTTGCGAAACTGAGTGATGCGACCCGCTGAGCGCCATTTTATGAGTTTTTGATCATTGGTTTGGGGGGCTGCTTGCGGGGCCACTGACAAACTACCCCCATCCAT
>Ga0335081_10000436_pt1 | contig 74226 bp, 64 predicted proteins | sample Lox_Sample_35_FD_206713 | JGI IMG/M metagenome (GOLD analysis project Ga0335081, IMG submission 206713) | Soil microbial communities from Loxahatchee National Wildlife Refuge, Florida, United States - Lox_Sample_3.5 | ecosystem: Environmental > Terrestrial > Soil > Wetlands | place: USA...
CGGGGCGGGTCACCGGTCGTCCCCGGCGTGGGCGTCGGGTGGCTGTGCGGCCTCACGGCGGCGCCAGTCTTCGGGCAGGGTTGTTTCGAGCACGTCGTCGACGGTGATGATGCCGATCATGTGGCGGCGCTCGTCTACCACCGGGATTGTGATCAGGTTGTAGTCGCTCATCAAGACGGCGACGTCGACCACGTCGGTGTCCGCGCCGACCCGGACCGGGTCGGCATCGGCCACCTCAGAAAGCAGGGCGCCGGGGCTGGCTTGGAGCAGGCTGACCAGCTTGGCCACCCCGGCCAGGCGGCCGTCTTCGCCGACCGCGTGGACGGTGGTGAGGGCTTCGGGCTGCAGCGTTTCCGACCGGCCCACAGCCGCCAGCGCGTCCCTGACGCTAGTCGCGGCGGGCAGGGCGAGGTAGTCGACGCCCATGAGGCCGCCGGCGCTGGACGGGTTGAACCCCAGCAGGGTCAGCACCTTGGTACGCTGGCCGGCCGGCATCAGGTCCAGCACCGCCTGGCGGCGGTGCTGGGGAAGCTCGGCGACCGCGTCCGCGGCGTCGTCGGCGCGCATCCGGCTGAGTACATCGGCGATCTCGCTGTCGGTCCGGGCGCCGAGCAGCCTGGCCGCGAGGTCCTCGTCGAGTTCCTCGAACACGTCGGCTTCCAGTTCCGGGTCGGCGTGCACCTGGCCGAGGATCTCCGTCTCCTCCGCTTTGGACGCCTCCTCGATCAAGTCCGCGATCTGGGCCGGCTTGAGCCTGCGGACCCGGGCGAACGCGCCCCGGGAAACCGCGCTGGAGGTGTGCCCGATCAGCGGCTCGAACCGGGACCATTCACGGAACACGTGGTGCTGCGGCTCACCGCCGCCCAGCCCGGGCAGGTGCCGCCGCTGACGGTGGGTGTCCACCCCGGTGAGCACCCATTCACCCTCGCGCCGTTCCAGTTCCACATCGGCGGCCTTGGTCAGCCGCCCGGCCTCGACGTCGATCAGCCGGTGGCCCAGCAGGTCTGCCCGCAGCAGCACCTCACCGGGACGGCGCTCGAAACGGCGCAGGTCAAGCTTGGCGCTGTTCAGCCTGAGCACCTCACCGTCAAACGAGGCGACCTGCTCGAGCGGGACGAACACCTCCCGGCCCCCCACGCTGGCCACCCCGCCGGTCACCAGCGGCAGCTCACGCCCGCGCAACCGGACGATGACGTCAGACAGCCGGCCCAGCGACTCTCCGTCCCGGGCGGTGACCGGGCGCTTGAGCAACTCGGACAAGTGAAGCCTGCGCACTTCCCCGGCGTCGGGGGCGGGGGCAGACGGTGCGGTAGTCATGAGCGGGCATCTCCCTTGCAGCGCCGGATGGGCCGCATCATCTTTGAGGCTGCGCCGGTAGCTGACCCACGAGGCGACCAGGATGAAACCTGCGGCGCCGGCGAAAGTGGCCAAAACAATGACCACCTCCGGCCCGGCACTTGGTCCGGCCATGGGGAGGTGTCCATTCGCTCCGCTGAGTTGGTGGATGTGCGCAACCGTGGCTGTGGCGCCGCACCGGCCGCGCAATATCCAAGCTCAGGAGCCAGGGCGGCACGGGGGGCGGACGGTACTGTGAGGCTCGGAACTCACGTCGCCACCTCCGTCCCATCAACGCGCCGTGCAGGCGCCACCAACGCAGTAAAGTATGAACGGTCTTTCATATGTAGTCAAGCTCATATGTAGCTATCAGCCTCCTGCTCCTGCCCCTTGGGGAAGGGGCTCGCCAGAAGGACACGGTGCGCAATGAGGCGATCAAGCCCAGGAACCCCGGCAAGCGGGCCCCCGCTCAGCGAGACGGTGGCCGAGCGGCTCGCCGACGCGATGTTCGCCCTGTCGACGCCGAGCCGGGTGCTGATCCTCGGCTGCCTGCTCGAAGGCCCCCGCCCGGTAGGTGATCTCACCAGCCTGCTTGGCATGGAGCAGTCGTCGGTCTCGCACCAGCTGCGGGTCCTGCGTGACCATGCCCTGGTACGGGCCGAACGGGTCGGGCGCCAGCGGGTCTACGCCCTGCACGACGAGCACGTCATCGCCCTCCTGCAAGCAGGGCTGCGCCACGTCGGGGAACAGGGCCAGGCAGTGACAGCCGCCGACGAGGACGCCAGCTCGGCGTCGTGAGACCGATGAGCCAGCGGAACACGATCGACGGCGCGCACGACGTCACGCAGGCCTGGTTCTCGCCGCCGGCCGACCGGCGCTCCCTGCTCGACCGGGCCCACCGCGGTGACATCGTCGGTGCCCTGGGCCGGGTTCGGTCCGCCGACACCGGTCCGCGGCGCCGCTACCGCCGCCGGGTAGCGGCGTTCCTGGCGATCATGGGCCCCGGCGTGATCGTCCTGGCCGCGGACAACGACGCCGGCGGAATCGCGACCTACGCGCAAGCGGGCCAGGACTACGGGCTCCGTTTCCTCTGGCTGCTTGTCGTGATGGCCGGCGTCCTGCTGGTCAACCAGGAGATGGTCGGCCGCCTGGGAGCGGTGACCGGCGCCGGGCACGCGCGGCTGATCCACGAGCGGTTCGGCCGCAGATGGGGCGCCTTCGCCCTCGGTGACCTGCTGATCCTCAACTTCCTCGTCATCGTCACCGAGTTCATCGGGGTCGCGCTGAGCCTCGGGTACTTCGGGGTGACCCGCTATATTTCCGTTCCCCTCGCCGCGCTGGCCCTGATCGCGTTCCCCCTAGCGGGCCGTTTCCGCCGCTGGGAGCGCGCCATGTACCTCCTCGTGGCAGCCAGCTTCATCGCGGTGCCACTGCTGATGCTCGTCCACCACTCCGTCCACCCCATACCCGCCGTCGCCGCGCTCGGCCACCGGGTACCAGGAAGCACCGTCCTCATGGTCGTCGCCCTCGCCGGCACGACCGTGGCGCCCTGGCAGTTGTTCTTCCAGCAGTCCAACGTCGTCGACAAACGAATCACCGCCCGGTGGCTGCCCTACGAGCGGGCCGACACCGTGGCCGGCACGCTCCTGTTCGCCCTGGGCGCGGTAGCCATCCTGGTCACCTGCGCGCTGGCCTTCTCCGCGACGCCGCTGCACGGCGCCTTCACCGATGCCAGCACGGTCGCCAGTGAACTGCGGGACCGGGCCGGCCCGTGGGCCGGGGCGCTGTTCGCAATGGCATTGCTCAACGGCTCGCTGCTCGGCGCCGCCGCGGTGACGCTCTCATCGTCGTATGCCATCGGTGACGTGACCGGCACCAAGCATTCCCTGCACCGCACCTGGCGAGACGCCCCAAAATTCCACGGCAGCTACGCGGCGCTGGTCGTGCTCGCAGCAACGATCGTCCTCATCCCCAAAGCCCCACTCGGCATCGTCACCACCGGCGTCCAGGCACTGGCCGGCGTTCTGCTCCCCAGCGCCCTGGTGTTCCTGCTCCTGCTGTGCAACGACCGCGCCGTCCTGGGACCGTGGGTCAACTCCCGCTGGCTGAACGCCATCGCCGCCTCAGTCGTGGCCGTTCTCCTGGTCCTTTCTGGCCTGCTCACCATCTCCACGCTGTTCCCACACGCACAGACCGGCGGGCCCCACACCGCCATCCTGGTCACAGCCGCAGGGATTCTCGGCATGCTGTTCGGCCTCCGGCTGCCTCGCCACGACACCACGGCCACACCAGACGGCGACGTCCCCGGCAAGCCGATCTGGACAATGCCCCCGATCGAGACGCTGCCCGCCCCGCTGCGATCACCCGCCCGGACCATCGCACTGGTGACCCTGCGCGCCTACCTTCTCCTGGCCGCAACAGCCATCATGATCAAGATAGCCCGACTGATCGCTGCCTCCTAGCGCGGTAGCGAGAGCAGAAGCCCGGCAGCGGCTGATTCGGTGCGGGCACTGCGGCCAGGCGATCCGGGTGCCGGGCGCGGCGGCCGGGACGCCCCGCTGCGGGAAGTGCTCTGAGCCGCTCCCGTGGATGCGCAGGGCACACCACAGATTCATCACAGATACGGTGCTGCTGCCGATCTTCTTGCTGATCGCGCGTCCGCCATGAGCCCACGTCCTGGGCATGCGCGCGCCGGGGCTCGTCGTAGCCGCGCGGGCCGCCGCCCGCGTGTTCGAGGGTCCGCTAGTGGGCCGCTGGACCAGGTCAAAATCGTTCCTGACCAGGGCACTGGCCGGAAGTTACGGCGCCGAGTTCGTCCGGCCGCCACGGACGAGCCTGGAGTTCGGCCCGGGAGCAGGCGAGCCTGTGCTGTGGGCGGCGCCGGAACTACCAGCCGTGACCTGGCATGAGCACACGGCTACACGGCCATTAAGTGGCCTCGGCTGGCACCGGGTGGGAGATGGGCTGGGCTGGGGCATGCATAGCTGGTCGTGGCCGCCCGCCTAGGCTGTCAGGAGGCGCGCCGGGAAGTCTGGTCGGCATCGTTTCTGGAGGCCGTCAGGCAGGGGAAGCCGGCGTGCGCAGCATCGAGATCGTTCTGGCCCTGGTCGCGCTGGGTGCGGTCGGTGCGGCGTTCGCCGACCGGCTGCGGATCCCTGCTCCATCTCTTATGGTGCTCGCGGGCCTGGTTGTCGGCTTGCTGCCCGGGTGCCCGCGGTGCGGGGTCAGCCCGGATGTGGTCAGCTTCGTGGTGCTTGTGGGTGCCGATAACTCTGTCACGGCCGCTGACCTGGTCTCTTGCGCTGGAAAGCGACGGGGCAAGTTCCGCATCTGGCTGCGCCGAAGCTATGCAGTCCGGCACTTTCAGTTCTCGTGACACTACGGTTGGCGTACCTGGCCGTGTTGCGTGTGTTCGGCTGGCTGGTCTTGCTCGCCCGGTCCGGCCGTGCCAAGGACGCCGGGATCCTCATCCTGCGCCATCAGGTCGCGGTACTCCAGCGGCAGGTCAAGGCTCCGCGGCTGTCGTGGACCGACCGGGCGTTGCTGGCCGCGCTGGCCCGGCTGCTGCCCGGCAGCCGGCTCCACCAACTGCGCCTGATCGTCTCCCCGCGGACCCTGCTGCGCTGGCACGCCGACCTGGTTCGGCGGCACTGGGCCTACCCACGCCGCTCTCCTGGACGGCCCCGGACCGCGGCGACCGTGTGGGTGCTGGTGCTGGAGATGGCCCGGGACAACCCGGGCTGGGGCTACCGGCGCGTTCATGGCGAGCTGGCCGGCCTGGGATGCAAGCTTGCGCCGTCGACCGTGTGGCAGATCCTCAAGGACGCCGGCATCGACCCCGTGCCCGCCCGGTCCGGGCAGACCTGGCGGGCGTTCCTGGAAGTGCAGGCCAAGTCCATCCTGGCCGCTGACTTCTTCCACGCCGGCACTGTGTTCCTGCGCCGCCTGTACGTGCTGTTCTTCATCGGGCACGGCACCCGGCGGGTTCACCTGGCCGGGATCACCGCTCACCCGACGGCGGAGTGGGTGACCCAGCAGGCACGTAACCTCTTGATGAACCTCGAGGAGCGGGCCGCGGGTTCAAGTTCCTGATCCGGGACCGGGACGCCACGTTCACCGCCGCGTTCGACGCGGTACTCGCCGCGGCCGGCGTGCGGACCATCAAGACTCCGGTGCGGGCGCCCCGGGCGAACGCAATCGCCGGGCGCTGGATCGCCAGCGCCCGCCGCGAGTGCCTGGACCGGATGCTCATCACCGGCGAACGGCACCTGGCGCTGATCCTCAGCGGGTACGTCGATCATTACAACGCGCATCGCCCCCATCGGGCACTGCAGCACAACCCGCCCGCCGGACGGCCGCATCCGCCCGCCGAAGTGACCAGTATCCGTTCTGCGCCGCGACCGGCCCGGCGGCCTCATCCACGAATATGACCAGGTCGCATAGAGTGACAGCATTTTCGGCACCCACACGCAGCCTACAAACGCGACGTGCCCGGCGCAGAGGTACATCTGCTCGACGGCGGCCACTTCGCTCTCGAAGAGCAAGCCGACCAGATCGCAGATCTGACGCGCAATTTCCTCGTTACCAAGCTCGGAGGCTCCCCGGCGCCATAGTGTGCAGCGGCAGGCGCCGGGTCTATCTCCCGATAGGACACGCCCCAGCAGGGTGATCGCCGTTGGACAGTGCAAGTTCCAGCTCTGCTCTCGGCAACCGTGACCAGGCGAACTACTCCGCAGCCAAAGCCGGAATGCAAGGCCTGACCAAGACCCTCGCCATCGAACTCGGCCAGTTCGGTATCACCGCCAACGCGGTGGCACCCGGCTTCATCGCCACCGACATGACGGCCGCGACCGCCGCGCGCCTTGGCATGACGTTCGGGGACTTCCAGGCTTCCGTAGCGTCCCGCGTGCCGCTCCGCCGGATCGGCACGGTCAATGACGTCGCGCACGTCATCTCGTTCCTGGCCAGCGACAGCGCTGGGTACGTTTCCGGACAGGTGATCTATGTGGCAGGCGGTCCGCTGTGCTGAACGATTGCACCATCTGCGACTAGCTGGGTGCGCCGCGTTGGCGGCAAGGTGGCCTGCCCGTCATGAGGGGCGGCGATACAGCTCGGTCAGCATGGCAATTGCTGCGTGCGTCGAGGGGTGAGGGTCGTGCCGCCGCCAGATCATCTGTACCGTGATCGGCGGGGCGTCTCGCAGCGGCCGGAAGACGATGCCGTCGCGCCGGTACTGGGCCGTGGTGCCTTCGGGAGCGATCCCGATGCCGCCGTCGGCGGCGATGATCGCGAGCCAGTCATCGATGTCGCGCGTTTCCTGGATGGACGGCTGCGCGGCGGCTGGCCATCAGTCCGGGGTGGTGGTCCCGGTGCGCCGGTCAATGAGCACAGTACGCTGCGGCACCTAGTCGAGCCTGATGGAGCGCCGTCTGGCCCAGGGACCGTCAGCCGCGAGGGCGCAGTAGCGCCGCTCATGACCCACGATGGCGCTACCGAAGCGCTTGCCGTCGATGGCGGTGCGCAAGACTGCGAGGTCGCACAGGCCAGTGAGGTGGGCGAGGTTGGCCCGGAACAAGCTAGGCGTGCCTGCCCGGTGAACTGGTGCGCTGGTCTGGGGTGGTGGCCGCGCCGCGCACCTTACGGGTTTGGGTTCCCTGCAGTGGGAGCGGCCGGTTGTCGACTATGCGTTTCATGACGATCGTCGAGGTGATGCGCTCGACGCCTGGCAGGGTGGCCAGTTTCTGGTCCCGCAGCCTCGCATAGTCATTCAGGTCGCTCGCGACGACGCGCAGCAGGTAGTCGGGGTCGCCGAACAGCCGCTCCGCATGCCGGATCTCCGGTACCGCGACGAGCGCGGCTTCGAAGGCGGCAACAGCGTCCTCTCGGCCCATTGTGACGTTGACGAGGGCTTCGAAGCCGAGGCCGACAGCGGCCGGGTCGAGGACGGCGTGGTAGCCGGTGATGACGCCGATGCGCTCCAGCTCGCGCAGCCGCCGGTGACAGGGCGCAGGAGTGAGTCGCACCCTGTCGGCCAGCTCCGTCACCGTCAGGCGGCCGTCCTGCTGAAGCTCAGCAAGAATCTTGCGGTCAATGTCGTCCACACGCATATAATATTTCACATATAAGGCTGATGACCTGAATATTAGCAAAATTCTCTTGCTGTGTCCGCAATAGACTGTCGTAGCAAAGCTTCCTACCGCGCCAGAGGGATCATTGATGCACGCCGTCTTCAACTCGCTGCCCCTAGTGGCCGCGGTCCTTGCCGCGCCGCAGTTCCTGCCCCAACTGGCCCGCCTGGCGCGCACCGGGGAGACGGCGGGCGTGTCCTGGTCGTGGGCAGCGCTGACGAGCATCAACAACGCCGCCTGGGCCGGCTACTTCGCGCTGTCAGGTTTTTGGACTGCGCTTGTGCCCGCCATCTCGGCGACGGTGCTCGCCGGCACACTGGCCGTGATGCTTGCCCGCCGTGGGGCTGGATTCCCGCGCCGCCCCGCGGCGCTCGCGCTGGTGTGGACCGCACTGCTCATCACCGCTGCCAGCCTGTTCGGCCGCGCGGGTCTGGGCACGGCCCTGACCGTCGCCTTCCTGGTACAGGTCACGCCCTCGGTCTGGACGGCGTACCGAACCGATCACACCACAGGCATTTCCAAGAGCACCTGGCTGCTCATCTTCGGCGAACTGCTCTGCTGGGGCGTCTTCGGCATCTACGAGTCCGATCCACGGCTGATCGTTCTCGGGGCGACCGGCGTCGCGGCCAGCCTGCTCGTCCTTGCCCGGGTGACCAGGCCACGCGCGCCCCGCGCACGGGCAGCTGAACTCACGCAGGTGCCGTGAGGACATCAGCTACATCCAGCTACAGCTCCGGCCCGTGCGAGCTGCTGCTGGGCGAGACGATCGGGGGCGCCCGAGCGCAGCAGGCGACTGTAGGCATCGCCCGCCCCGCCGAACGCCGATCATGGAGCAAGCAGGGGCGGGAAGAGATCCGAGCGACTCGCGCGCATTGTGCGCAGGCTCCGGCCTGGCCAGGGCCACCGGCGTGCTCTCGCACCAGCCCGCACCGGGGAACGAGGAGGAACGAGCATGAGCTGGACGATCGAGCGGCGGGGTCGCGTCGCCGTCGTGACGATGACGACCAACCCGGTCAACGCACAGAACCGCGCCTTCTTCGCCGACTTGCACGAGGCCTTTGACCGGCTCGAGCGCGATCACGCAGACTCACCCGTCGTGCTGACCGGCACCGGCGCGCGGTTCTCCGCCGGCCTCGACCTCGGCGAGCACTTCCCGCTCTTCGCCGGCGACCCGGCTGCCGTCGCGTCCTGGTTCCGCGACTACCGGGCGACGAACATGCGGCTGTTCACCTACCCGCGCCCGACAGTGGCCGCGGTGAACGGGCACGCCTTCGCTGGCGGCCTCATCACCGCCGCCGCGTGTGACCACCGGGTCGCCGTCGCCGACGGGGCGCAGTTCGGGCTCAACGAGGTGCCAATCGGAATCCCGATGCCCGCGTTGTACGTCCGCATGCTCGCCTACGCCTGGGGAGAGCCGGTTGCGGCCCGGACGTGCCTGCTCGGCGAGGTCTTCTCTCCGGCGCAGGCGCATGCGCTGGGCATGGTGCACGAGCTGGTGCCAGCCGGGGAGCTGCTGGATCGGGCGGCCGCCATCGCCGAGCGGACACCCGGGGACTGCCTAGGGCAGTACGCGTTCACCAAGCGGGCCTGCCAAGCCGCCGCCCTGCGCGACATCGCTGAGCTCGCCGACCCGCTTGACAGCGAGCTTCCCGACGGCATGACGAGCGACCAGGCCCGGCATGCGCACCGGCGCTACTGGCAGCAGTTCAAGGGCCGCCCGGCGTGGTGGTGAGCCGCACAGCTGCCAATGCGGAGGCGCATGCCGCGTCGCGCCGTGGCAGCGCAGGGGGCCCGGCCCATCAGCACGGCGGCTATGGAGGGAGATTGATGGCTCGCGACGCTGGGCGGCTCCCGGCCTGGGTGACCTGGCAGCGCAGGCCATTTCCCGACGCCAACCTGCTCCTGCTACACGGGCGCCAGCCGGGTCTCGTTGACAGCGGGTTCACCGCCCACGCGGAGGAAACAGCCGCGTGGGTACGCACGCACGCCGGGCACGTCGCGCTGGTCGTCAACACCCACTGGCATTCGGACCACGTCGGGGGGAACGCGCTGCTGCAAGCCACGGGCGCTGGTATCGCGGCCAGCGCCCCGGACGCTCAGGCTGTTGCCCGGCGAGATCCGGGCTGCTGCCAAGCGGAGTACCTCGACCAGCCCGTCGCCCCGTACAACGTCGACGAGCCGCTCGACGACGGTCAGGTCCTCCGGCTCGGCGACGCAGACTGGCAGGTCGTCCGCACCCCCGGTCACACCCCCGGCCACCTGTCGCTGTGGCAGCCGGGAGAGCGGCTGCTGGTGACCGGGGATGCGCTGTCGGACTACGACGTCGGCTGGGTAAACGTCGCACTTGACGGGCCCGGCGCGGCCGCCGCTGCGCTCGCCTCCCTGCACCGGCTGGCCAGCCTCGCCCCGCGTGTGCTGCTTCCCTCGCATGGGCCGATCCCAGCCGACCCCAGTGCAGCGTTCGCCACCGCACTGCGTCGCGCCGAGCGCCTCGCCGACGACCCGGCTGGGGCGGTATGGTACGGCGCGCGGCGCATCTTCGCGTTCGCCCTGATGATCCGTAACGGGATTTCCGCAGACGAGGTTGAGCCTTACCTGCACGCGCGGGCGTGGCTGGCGGACGCGGCGCAGCTCTTGACCAGGACGCCCGAGGTACTCGCCGCCGAACTGGTCGACACGATGCTCCGCAGCGGCGCCACTGTCCTTCGTGACGGGCGGCTGTACGCGGCCGCCGATCACACGCCGGTCGCGGCCAGCTCGCTACGTGTGCCCTTTCCCCGCGCGTGGCCGGCGGCGGCGCGAACAAGAGCGCAAGCTGCGGAGCCCCAGTGAGGCCCATCGGAAGACCGCATACGATCGGCCTGGCCCCTGGTCCGGGCAGACGGCCAATACGGCTGGCTACCGGGCTCATCTGCGGGTGGTTGTCTCGCCGTCTTGGTCCTGCTCTGGCCCAGGTCAGGCTCTGGCCGAGCGCCGAGCGCCGAGGCGATGCGCGGCGCACGCGCGGGTGCGGCTCTTCAAGCAGGCCTGGATAGAGCATCCAATGTGCGCTCACACGCCAAGGTCTGTTCAAGTGAGGTCAACCGCCGATCATTACAGGGGGCATTTTGGGGGGCAAAGCGCAGCCCGTGGGGGCTGATCTGGGCTCGTCTCCGCTAGCGTGAGCTAGCGTTTGCCTGTTCAGAGCCTCTACGGCGCTTACAGGGACCATCTGGTGGTCCATGGTAAGGAGAAGGTCGGATCGTCCATCCTTGCCGACGCCCGACTGTGGCTTCCTTGGGTCACCGCGGAGTTGCCGGACCAGGCATGGGACGGGGAGCGGGTCAACTGCCTTCCGCTCCGTCCCGGGCGGAGGCGGGCTGGGCCTCAGCGTGAATGAGCGACGGTCTCGACGATGTGCGCCTCCATCTCGTCCTTAGCCCGGGTCTGGTCGCGCTCTTGCAGCGCCTTGATGATCTTCTCATGGTCGTCATGACGTCCCGGCACTGATGACGCCAGAGGCTGCGGAACGCCGCTGGTGTTGATGAGCAGATCGGACCTGTCCCACATGCGCCGGCTGATCTCCGCGACTACAGGCGAGTGCGCCATCGTGTGCACGATCGCGTGGAATTGCGGGTTGAGGACACATTACTGGTGCGCGCAGTCTGCCCTTGGGGTGAGCGCTATCCCGTTCCGGGCACGCCTGGCTGCGCCGGCGCGCCACGCTTGACGGCCAGGGCCTAGCCAGCAGCACAAGCGCGAGCAACCGGGGGGAGTGAGTAGGGCGGCTGGGACCGGTCGTGAGCGGCCCGGGTCGCCGGGGTCTCGCCGTTGCGGGGCGGTAGCTTCGCTCGCGCCCTTCCGGGCGGCAGCCATGCGGGCGCAGCCACTGCCGCGCACAGCTGCCCCGGCACCGGCCGCAGTCGGTTCCCGCCGCAACGTCCCCGGTGCGCACGGCGCGGGCTGGTCGCGGCCCGCCATGCTCGCGCCAGGTGTGCCGATCGCCGTGCGAAGGGTCACGGGGACCAGACCGGAACGCCGCGCATTGTCCGGGTGGGCTCCTCCAGCCTCAGCGGTGCTTCGTGTCCGCGCTGCGCGCGGACGCGTCTGCGGCGCGCCGTTGACCCCGGAGCCCCTGCCGACCCTGCGGGCCTGACGGCGAGGGCCAGGCCGGAGGCCAGGCTTAATAGCACGCGGCGAACCTGTGCAGCAGCAAGGTGCAGCAACCAGGCTGACATACATCGTTTGATCAAACTTGATCTGACAATCTGCGCAAACGTCGCGGGAAAGAGAATGCCTAAGTACCGTGGACTGTGCGCAGTGAAATTGCCGGATGGTGACCGGCCGGTTGATCTTTGGATACGGCTCGGTGTCTGGTCACTGCGCCGCGCCGTGTTTCAATTGGCCCGATGGCCTGCGCATTCCGGGGAGGATTCGGCCTGTCCATCGCGGCCCAGAATAGACGCAAATGCGTCTCCATACGATCTCCACACCGTCGGCACATGGTCTCCATCCCGTCGTAGCGTATATAAGTAGTGAGATGCTCCGAGCGCGGCTGTACAGGTCGTTTAAATAAACGCAGGTTGTTCAAAATAAACGGGCTGACGCGACTGTGGTTATCAGCTTGAGTGATGTGGGCGCGAAGGGCGACTTCCAGGTCGGGGCGTTGCGGTATATCTACGACCAGGGTGTGCGTCTGGACATCTTGAGCGCAACTTCCGTCGGATCTGCGAATGCCATAAAGCCGACAGAGAGCGAGGATCTGGCACACCAAGACGTGGCCTGGGCGGCTTGGAGGCTCTCTGGGCGGGACTGCGCAGTAGCGACATGTACCCGGAGGGGCGTGGCTTTACGACCGCGTGGACGCCGGTAGAGATGCAGAAGCACAGCAGCGGACTCTTAATTCGTGGCTTCCTAAGAAGTCAGAACCAGAGAGGATCCCGAAGCGATGGCCGAGAGCAAGAGCGCTTGGGGCGTAGTCAAGGCGAGAAGTATGCGAGGGGCCGACGACAGGAGCGATTTCTACCGATTCTGGTACTGCGCCTGGGAACTCGAACCCCGGGAAGAGCCAGTGAAGGGGTGGTGGGCCGTTCCGGTACCAAGATCGCGGCTCGCCGCCTTTTATCAGTCTGGGGGTAACCTCGTACTTACTAACAAGCGGCTCCTATGGGAGCCCTTCGCAACGAAGGGACGGTCGGAGTACGGTCCGCATGGACGGAAACTCATCGTCAACGTTATCGCGAGAGCACAGGACGCCGCCGCGCCAGCTACTCCCTTGGAATGGGTACTGGATCGGCTGGATCTCAAAACCTCTGAGAACGGTAAAGTAGCGGTCTGGCCCATTGCCGAGGAAAGCCCGTCTATCGGGTTCTTCTTCGGGCGAAGTGTGCTCTACAGCGGGAGCCGGGACGAGCGCGCAGACTTCGTGACCCGGGTACGAGCCGAGCAGAAACGGTAGCTGGAACTCGCTGAGAGCTGTCGTCGACGGACCGCGCGCACCTTCGGCGACGAGGAGCAGCCATGGTCGAGGCACGATCAGAGCTCATGACGTTCACCCGGGGGGACGTCTCCGGGGACGCGGAGGCTCGCGCCTACGCGACCGCCGCGGCCTCGGCGGAGATCCGCCGTGGGCTGCGCGCCGAGTTCCAGGCCTCCGTGGGTGCGACGTTCGAGGCTCGGCTCACCGCCGCGCCGGACGGGACACACGCAGACGCGGTGCTGTCGGCCGAGGTGGCGGCGGGGATCCGTGGCGCGATCGCGGCGCAACTCGACGTCCGTGGGCTGTTCGCCGAGGCGGCGCTCGGCGTCGAGGCCAGGGCACAGATCAAGGGCGACCTCTCCGTCACCGGCGAGGTCCTCTTCGCCGCGCTCGACGTCGACCTCCCCCCGCACATCGCGCGACCCGTGCGTGCGCTCCTCGCGCACACCCAACTCCACGCCGGCGTCTTCGCGGAGGTGTACCTGGCGGTCAAGGCCCAGGCCCGCCTCCAGGTCGGCGGCAGCATGATTCCGGTCGACGGCTCCGGCGCATCGGGCATCACGGTCAACTTCCGCTACGGCTACGCCTGGATTTACGGCGCCGGCGTCCGTGGCTATATCGACCTGGAGTTCCCGAGCGCGGCAGACGCGCTCGACGCCCTGATCCAGGAGGTGCTCGTCGTCCTCGACGAGTTGCTTCCGGACGACACTCCGCGGGAGGTGCGCACCGCCCTGCGCCTCGTCCTGCCGATCGCCGCATCCGCAGCCGTCGCCGTCGGCCGTGACCTCGGGGCGCCTCGCCCCACCAACGACCCGGGCTCGTCCGACCTGGCCCGAGTGGGCTCGACGCTGCTCGCGCAGCTGAGGTCGAAGGCTCTCGGTCATCTTCTGGAGACGCTGATCCGCGATGCGGCCGAGCGCGTCGTCGAGGAACTGCTGGGCGGAGCGGGCCTGCCCGTGGACGAGCGACTGTTCGCCCTCGGCACAGAGGTGATCGACGACCTGGCCACGATGGTGAGCCGGGTGCGGACCAGTCAGTCCCTGGTCGACGCGCTCCCGCCGCTCGTCGACGCCTTCGGTGCCCTCGCGCGGCTCGGGGACGGCACGCTCGCCGACCCGCTGCGCGACCTGACGACGGCGGCGACCACCGCCGCGGTAGGCGGCCAGGTACTCCTGGACCTGCTCGGCCGACCCAACCATCCGCTGGCACCAATCGTCGTCGCGCGGGTCCGGGATCGGCTGACACCGCCGCGGCTTCCGGACGTCGGCGAACCGGCGGTCGCCCACGCGTTCGACCCGACTCTGACGACGCTCGTTGAGTACCTGGTGTCGATCTCAGGCGTGCTCGGGGACGACGCGGCGGGGACGATGCAAACCGTCGCCGACGTCCTGGGCCGCACGCCGGAGACGCTCATCCGCTGGCTCTGGGAGCTGGGACGATCCGGTACCCACCCGGAGGCCGACCGCGCCACCGCGGCGGCGGTCTCGCAGGCCCTCGTCGGCGGGCTCGAGCGACTCGTCAACCCGTGGGTGGAGGGGCTCCCGCAGGGCGAGCTGCGCGAGCTGGCCATGTTCGTCCGGCCGTTGCTGGAGATCGTCGAGCTGGCCTTGCCGCTCGTCTTGGCGCCCGACCTGACGAACCAGGGGGCCGCGCGCCTGCGCGACCAGATGGACGCCCAGCTGACCCAGCTCGTCGGCGCCGCAACGGTCCGCAGCCTCGACCATGTCGTGCGGCCCTACTTCGCCCGCGGCGCGGACCAGCTTCGCGAGCTGGCGGACCGGGTCGACCGGCAGAACCCCGCCTTCGCGGAATTCTTCGCGATCGCCAACGACGTCTCGGCGCTCTTCCGCGTGGACGAGGTGGTGGTGGCCGCCGCGCTGCGCGAGACGGCGGACATCCTGCATCTCGTCGAGACGTCCGGCTTCGACAGCGCGCTCGGCCTCCTGCGGGCGTTCGTCCTGCTTCCGGAGAACGACGCGCAGAGGCGCGCCGCACTCGCCGAGCTCTCCGGCACAGATAAGGCACGGATCGGGGATGACGCGCTTTGGGCGCAGCTCGTCGAGGCGATGATCGCGGACAGCACCGAACTCGCGGTCGGCATGATCCCGCCCTCGCTGCGGATGAGCACGGTCATAGCGATTCAGCAGGGACCGCTGCCGCTGCTCACGGTGGCTCACGAGGCGGCCGTCGCGGCCCGCGCGCTGGGCGACGCCATCGCCGGCGCGCAGCAGGCGGGCGCCGACGTCGCGACCATGATCGAGCAACTTGTCACCCGTGGTCGCGTTCGGGCCGATGACCTGGTCGGTCTCGCGGACGACCTCAAGCGGATCATCCGCGCACTGCGCCAGATCGTCGACGCCGTCCTCCGGGTGCTGAGAGAGGCACTGTGGCCGGTGTGGGTCGCGGCGACGGGTGGCTTCGGTATTTTCGCGCGTGGCTGGTACGACCAGCTCTTCGACGAGGCCACGAATATCGTCGCGGAGGTTGAGCGGGCCCTGGACCGGCTGGTCGACGACATGATCGGCGTGGTAATGAGCGTGGCCCGGGGACTGGGTGTCCTCGACGAGGGATCCGGGGACGACCTCGGCTCGCTCGGCGCGGCGGTCCGCCAGGCGGCGGTGGGAGCGCCCGGCGCCCCGGGGGTCACGGTGACCCTCGGCCTGGTCAGCACCGGGATGTCGCGCGCGGAACTGGCGACGCATGTGACCAACAGCGCGTTCGCCAATCCGACGGTCCGGGACACGCTGCGCAGCCTGCACCGGACGGCGGCGGCCCAGGTCGCGGACGCGGTCCAGATCGACGCGCTGCGCAGGCAGGGGACCCAGGCCGGGGACACCGCCCAGTCGCTGCGCGACGAGCTCGCCACGAAGTCGCTGCCCACCGGCACCGCGATCGACGTCTCCGTCGAGGGACTCACCGCCGGGCAGTCGGTGACCGGGGAGCTGACCTTCGTCGTCTCCCTTCCGGGCTCGTTGGGCCCCCTGGTCACCGGCGCGAGTCCTCTGGTGCGGATCGAGGTGGGCGGTGCCCCGGTCCGCGTCGATCCGCGGATCTGGGGCCTCGACGAGCGGGGCCGGGTCCGGTGCCGGATCAAGCTGGTCTGCGAGCAGCGTTTGGCCGCCTCCGAGGTGACCCAGATCCTCACTGTCGAGCAGGCACACATCACGCTCCGCGGCTCGGCCACTCCACCGGTGATTTCCGCGTCCCGCCGTCGGCTGCTAGTCGGCGCGTCCCCAACCGCGCCCCGCGCGGCCGACTTTCTGCCCTGGGCCATGGTCAGCACCGGCACAGAGCCGGTGGTGGAGCCGACGGTCCTCGCTCCGCAGACGCCGCCGAGGCGTCCGCCGACGCTCCTCGCGCGGGGGAGATTCGACCTGCCGGAGCCCGAGGCCGCCGGCTTCGTCTCCTCGCTCAGCCTCGGGGCCGACGGCCTGCCGGCCGAGATGGCCGGACCCGTGAATCGGCTGCGGCCGCGCGATCCCCGCCCGGGCGAGGACGGCGGGGGCGGGGGCCACGTCGGCGTGCGCGTTGGTGCCGGTGGTGGCGCTGCCGGCGCGGGTGGCGGTGCCGGTGGTAGAGGTGGCGGCGTCACGCCACCCCCACCCGGCCTGCCCTACTCCGCCGTCGCACTCGTGCCGCCCGGCTTCGTCACAGTCAGCGTCGCCGTGGCCGCCGCACCGGGTCCGGGACAGACGCCCGAGACCACGCCCAAGGCGGTCGTGACGACGTGGTGCATCGTCCGCCCGGCCTGACCATGCTCCGGAAGTGAGTGGAGGACAGCCATGCCGATCACGGAGAAGGACCTGCCCACGGCGATCGCCGACTCGATCGATGCGGTGATCGGCGTCCTGCGGATGCTCGTCGGCCGATTCGGGAAGGCGCTCACTCTCGAGGAGCTGACCGAGCGGCTCAGGCCCATCATCAGCGACATGAGCGCGACCTTCGACGAGCTAGCCGCGGCCGTCCCCACCGCGGACGAGAAGTTCATGGTCGCCCCCGGGGCGCCGGCGGGACCGGACCAGCTGGCGGCGGAGGACTTCGCCGCCGAGGTGGCCCGCCTCGTGCAAGATGGCTGGGACGCCGATCTCGTGGCCGCGTTCGGCTCTCTGCCGATCGCGGGCCCGCAGGTCGCCGGCATCGCCCCGCCAGCACCCGGGCCGCCCGCACTGGCTCCCGCCGCCCCGGGCGGCCCGACGCCCCCGAAAGGTCTGGGGGGAAACCTCCTGGCCGTGATCAGCGCCTTCGCGCCACTCGGCGATCCCGAAATCTGGATCCGCTTCGGCACGGAACTCCGGGGCAAGATGACCGGAAAGGACGCCGCTCGCCGGGTGGCCCGTGACGTCCTCGACGCTGCGAAGGACGCAGCGCGCGCCTGGAGTGCCGGCTGGCCCGACGACGTCCCGCTCACGGACGAGGAGAAGGAGAAGATCGAACCCGACGTCGGCCTGCCGGAGTGGATCGGGGAGTGGATCGACGCGGTCGTCTCCCAGGTTCCCGGTGCCACCGCCCCCTCGGACGCGCGCGTTGGGCGAGATGTCCACCGCGAAGTCCTCGCACACTACGCGGCGACACACTCCGGTCGGCTTGTCGTCTACGACGGCCGGGTCCGCATCATCGACTCCGGGATCTCGCTGCAGGTCTCGCAGCTCTGGACGGCGAAGGGCGTGCCGCTGCAGGCGAACGCCGGGTTCCCCAAGCTTGAGCGCTTCCGTGAGGTGATGCGCGACCCGGGCGGGTCTGTGATCCGCCCGGACATCGCCGACCTCGACGTTCCTCCGATGGGGCCAAGGGACAACTTCGGCTGGTTCGAAATCAAGCCGATGGGTGACCTCCGCGAGGCCGTCGAGGAGATCTACGGCTACTACCTTAAGACCTGGAACACGGCCATGATCGCCGAGCCGACCTGGCTCGGTGCGCCGGGAGTGTGGCAGCCGATGACGGTATTCGTCACCCCCAAGTACAAGTACCTGTTCGCCGCGGTCACGGTCGTCCCGGGCGCCATCGGCTATCTCACCTACAAGCTCGCCCAGGACGCCGAGATCGCCGTTCTCGTCGCCATGTCAGCGCTGGCCAACATGCTCCTCAACCGCCTGATAACGGCGGGCCGCCGCACTCTGGAGGAGGCCAACGTCGCAGCCTCCTACCTGGCGGAGTTCCTCGCTGCCTGGATCATCGTGCTGGTGGGACTGCTCGTGATCGCGCTCGCCGCGGTCTTCCTCCTGCCCGAGATCGCCGTGGCGGACATGATCGCGGTCGTGGCCACCGCATGTGCCAGGCTCGCGCAGCTCCTGCCTACCCTCATCGAAGGCCTCGCCTGAGGTGGGCGACGCGCCCGGCCGGTCGATCCGGGGGGTGTCCCCATGTTCTTTGTCAAGCTGGTCAGGCGGCGTCGGCCAGTCCTGATGCTGGCCGGGTGGGCTGGTAGGGCTGGTGGGTGCGGAGCATGGCGAGGATGACGTCGCAGCGGCGGCGGGCCAGGCAGATGAGGGCGGCGTTATGGCGCTTGCCCTCGGCTCGCTTGCGGTCGTAGAACGCCTTGGACGCAGGGTCGCGCAGGGACGCGAACGCGGCCAGGAACATGGCGTTCTTGAGCCGGTGGTTGCCTCTGCGGCTGCGGGTCTCGGCGTTGAGGGTGGTGCCGGACTGGCGGGTGACGGGGGCCAGGCCGGCGTAGGCGGCGAGTTTGCTGCCGTTTGCGTAGGCGGAGCCGTCGCCGATTTCGGCGAGGATGCGGGCGCCGGTCTGCGGCCCGATCCCTGGCAAAGACGCCAGCAGCTCACCGGAAGGGTGCGCGAGGAACGTCTCCTCGATCTCAGCCGCCAGCGCTTCGCGCCGGCTGCAGACGCGGTCCAGTTCGGCGGCCAGTTCGGCGATGACGCGGCCGGTGGTGGCCTCGGCCGGGACGGTGACGTCCTGGGCGGCCAGGACCGCGGCGATGGCGATGGTGACCTTGCCGGCGATCCGCGGCGAGCGGGCCTTGATGGTGCGCTCGATGCGGGACTGGCTGGCGGCGCGCAGCGCGGTCAGCGTCGGGTACCTGGCCAGCAGGTCACGGACGCCGGGCTGGTGCAGCCGCTCGCCGAGGGCCCGTTCCAGTGCCGGGGAGGTGGCCGTCAGGGCGTCCCGCAGCCGGTTGGCCAGCCGGGTCTGGTCGGCGGCCAGGTCGATGTCGAACCCGTTGAGCACCCGCAGCGACGCCAGCAGCTCATCAGAGCCGGCGTCCAGCCAGTGCACCTGCTTGCGGCGGGTCCGGCCGGTGTCGGCCAGCACGTAGGCATCGCGGCGGTCGGTCTTCGCCTCACCGGGATACAGGTCGGCGGCACGGCGCATCACCAGCCCGGGCACGTATGCCACCGGCACACCACGCCCGGCCGCCACCGCGAGGGCGAGCTGGGCGATCGAACCGGGCTGGTCGATCACCAGGCCCGGCGTGCCATGCCCGGCGGCGCGGTCCAGCAGTGCCTCCAGGTCGCCCTGGCCGTTGGCCACGGCCTGGGCGAACAGCCGCTCACCATCGTTGTCGAGGACGTCGGCGAAGTGTGCCTGCTTGCCGACGTCCAGCCCGATCCAGACATCCACCTGCCCGGGTACAGCCACCAGCGCCCCTTCCCCCACCTGTTGCCGGAACAGTTGCGGGAAGGCCACCCGTGGTGCGCTCGCCGTCATCCACCTTACGAATCAGCGATCAAGCCGCATGTCCCCATCAGAGGTCTGCGCACCAGCGGCGCCGGTGGCAACACCCCCCAGGCCATACCAGCTGCAGGGGGCAATGAGCCATGCCGGCCCCACCGGACTTCCCGAGCCCGGACCCTACTGGCCCGGGCACACCCAAGAAGGTAAGGGGGTGGCAGGCTGATGCTGTGAGGTCGGCGAACCACCGTTCGGCCGAGACCCGCCCGGGAGAACACCGCGTGCCTGCACTCGCTGACCGGAGCGGTCAACCCCAGGAACGATGAGCTGATCACCGTCGCGGACTGGTCCCGGCGGGTGCTGGCGGTTATGGGATTCCTTGACCGACATCACAGAGGTCGGGGCAACCTGCGCCATGATGGTCTGTAAAACCGTCGGCTTAGCCTAATGGGGGCTACCGGGTTGGCCTGCAGGGGCAGACTCGGGTCCGGTAGCGCTCAGCGGGTGAGCACTTGCTTAGCCAGGCAGCCGATGCCTGAACGTAGACTGTGCCCCCGCTGGCCGCGAGGAGGACAAGACCGCTGATGGGGTGGCGTGCCCGCTGGTGGCTGGCGTGAGCACTGATCCATTAGGCCGCTGGCGTTCCTTCTCCGTGCTGCCGCTGACGTCCAGGTGCCGGGGTGCGGGAGGTGGCAGTGCTGTCCGCTGGTGATGACTGGTCCGAAGATCACCATGATGTGGAGGTGCAGGACGCGTCGGGCCGGGTGCTGGGGCGGGCCCGGCTGGGTGAGGGCGTGGCGGGGGTCACCCGGTTCCATGAGCTGATCGGCCGGTTCGCTGATCCGGATGCCGGGCCGGATCAGGTGATGATCGGGATCGAGACTGACCGGGGCCCGTGGGTCGCCGCGCTGATCGCCGCCGGTTACGTGGTGTATGCGGTCAACCCGCGGCAGGCGGCCCGGTACCGGGAACGGCAATCGACCTCAGGAGCCAAGAGCGACGCCGGGGACGCGCACATGCTGGCGGATATGGTGCGCACCGACTCGCACCAGTTGCGGGCGGTGGCCGGGGATAGCGGCGAGGCTCAGGCGGTGAAGGTGGTGGCCCGCGCTCATCAGGCCCTGATCTGGGAACGCACCCGGCATGTGCTGCGGCTGCGCTCGGCGCTGCGGGAGTTCTTCCCCGCGGCCCTGGAGGCCTTCGATGACCTGACCGCTCCTGATGCGCTGGAGCTGCTGGCCCGGGCGGCGGACCCGGCGAGCGCGGCACGGCTTTCTACCGCGCAGATCATCGCGGCGCTGAGGCGGGCCCGCCGCCGCAACGCCGCGCAGAAGGCGGCGCAGATCCAGGCTGTGCTGCGCGGCCAGCAGCTGGGCCAGCCCCAGGTCGTCGCGGCTGCCTACGCCGCTACGGTGCGGGCCGCCGTGGCGGTGATCAGCGTGCTGAACGAACAGGGCGCGGTGATGGAGGCTCAGGTGGAGTCCCATTTTGGCCGGCACCCGGACGCTGAGATCATCGTGTCCCAGCCTGGCCTGGGGATGGTCCTCGGTGCCCGGGTGCTCGCCGAGTTCGGAGACGACCCGGACCGCTATGCCGGTGCCCGGGCACGCAAGAATTACGCCGGTACCAGCCCCATCACCCGCGCGTCGGGCAAGAAGAAAGCCGTGCTGGCCCGGTACGTGCGCAACCGCCACCTCGCCGACGCGCTCCATCAGCAGGCCTTCTGCGCCCTGACCGCCTCCCCAGGCGCCCGCGCCTACTACGACCAGATCCACGCCCGCGGCACCAGCCACCATGCCGCCCTGCGCCAGCTCGCCAGCCGCCTGGTCGCCATCCTGCACGGCTGCCTCAAAACCGGCACCACCTACAACGAGGCAACCGCCTGGCAGCACCGGCTCGACGACGCCGCTTGACAACCAAGCGCCATGGGGAGTCTACGTTGGTTCGAACCCAACACCTGCCACCACCTGCGGAAACAGCCCGCTAGCTGCGAATTCTCGGCTACGTGGGCTGTTCTTCTTTGTCCCGTGGCGTGTCACCTTGTCGCGCTGTAGACCGCTTTGTTGCGGGGTCAACGGACGTATGGCGGACGGCGTCCGGCCGTCAGGACGGTCGGTGTAACCGCCGGTTTTCCACGGACGGCCACGGACGGGCCGCGCTGGCGGCGTGTTCCGGCTTGACGTGCGCCGCCGAGTCAGGCGTGTCTGGCGCTGGTCAGGCAACGGTGGACGGCGATATCACGGTGGCGCTCTCCAGCAGTTTCCGGAATTCGGCGGCGAAGCGGGCGGCGGGCGCGCCGTCCACCACGTTGTGGTCGATGGCCACCGTCAGGTCCAGGATGTCGCGGACGGTGACCTGGCCGTCGATGACGCGCGGGCGCTGGCTCATCCCGCCGACGATGACCTCTAGGGAGAACAAGGACAGGGGCGTGATGCCGAAACCTCCGCCGCCGGCGAACATGCCCACTGCTGTCACCGCGACGGTGCCGATGCGCTGCCGGGCAGCGACCGATTTTGCCATCACGGCATACATGGCCGGGATCACGCCCGGGATCCGGGTCGCTGCTGGCCCGGCTCGCTCCAGCCACCTGCCGCTGCTGCTGGCCGACGGATCGTGCTTGACGTGGCGCAGTTCGGCGGTGAGGTCGGGCACCTCGCGGATGTCAGCGTCGCGCAAGAGATGGGGAAGGGCGAACGGCCCTTGCGGCGTGGAGATCTCCACCATCGTGCCCACATCGACGTGCCGGTGGGTGACCAGTTGCCCGCGCCAGTTCCGGTAAGCGTGCACGGCCGGGTGGGCGGCGGCGGCGCGGGCCACGCTGGCCACCACGAAGGCGGTCAGCGACCAGGGCGGATCGTGCCCGGCCAGCAGCCGGTTCGCTGTGGTGATGTCCACATCGACTAGCCCGTACATTGGCATCTTGGGCCGGCCAGCGCGCATGGCCGCAGTGACCAGCCGCCGATTGGGGGGAAAGGGCCGCACCTCCACCCGGCGCGGACGTTCAATCGCCACCACTAGAGTCTGACACCGCCCAGGTCCCCAGCGCCCGTTGCCTCCGGCGGCGGTGCGGTCCCGCGCGTGCCGTGCGAGGAAGCGCAGCCCCGACAGTACGCCGTTGACCACGCTGTCGGCGACGACAGCGGGGTGTCGGGGTGTCGGGGTGCCGTCGCTGCTGGAGGGCGGCCCGGGAGCCGGGCGGAGCGCGTGGGCGGCGAACACCCCCGCGCCGTCGGCATGCAGGTCGGCTGACAGCCAGCGTGCCGTGCGGCCGCTGTTCAGGCTGCCGTCGGCCAGCAGACGGCACGGACCGATGCTGACCTGCCCCCAGGCCAGGCTGGACGGCATGATCAGCGGATGCCGGTTGACCAGCGCAGCACGTACCGCGCTGAGCGCGGCCTGGCCCAGTGCCAGGTCCCCGGCCAGGTCGGGAACAAGGGACGTGACGACCCACGCCTGATCGTCAGCGGTGGACAGCCGGCCAAGCGCGTCGGCCTCGATCTCGCGCGCCCGGTCTGACTGGCGGCCCCCGGCGGCGAGCCGCTCCCGGTACGCGGCGGCCACCTCGGGCTCGGACAGGTAACGGGTGGTGGCGCCGTTGCGCCGCGGATACCTCAGCCCCTCGTTGACCAGGACAGCATGCGGGGGCAGCGGGCTGCGCGCAACGGCAATCAGGACGAACCCGTGGCCGGGCCTGTCCGGGTCTTCCACGCGGAAGACGTCGACAACCGGCATCGGCACCACCTGCGAGCCGACGATCTGCCGGATCCGCCGCTCGTCCGCTTCCGCCAGCACGACCCCTGGGGCCTTGGCGGCACGAGCCTGGCCGTCTTCTTCGATACCCGCGACTATCAGGCCACCGGCAGTGTTGGCGAGCGCCGCCACATCGGTGGCCGCTTCCCGCTTGTCCCTGTCCGAGGCGCCGTACATCTCCGACTTGAAATCAAGATCGAACGCTTCGGGAACCTGGTTACTGACCAAGGTCATGACCGCTGCGTAATCAACTTGATCAAGGCGAGACCCGAGCAGGGCTTCAAGCCTCGCAGAACGGAAAGCGGCCATGCCCAGGATGGTACGTCAGCCAGGCATAGCCCCGGCGCCGTCACCGATGGCTGATCTGGCCTGCTGGCGGCTCAGACCATCCTGCTGGCCGTGGGAAACTGGTGTCTGGCTTCATTGGACAAACGGCCAAGGCGCTGACCAACCCAAGCGTGGAGCTGCGCGGCCCAGCGCGCGACATGTGGCCCTCGACAGCGCGCTTAGCCGCGCAGCTCCCGGCCTCGTCCGGCGCTTGGTCGTCTGGTCCGCGCGAGCCCTGCCTGTTCGGGTCGGGTGTGGCTGCCCAGTATCGGCCGCAGTACTATGGCGAAGTGTCCGGGCTGGCCGAGGTAGCCCATCTGCGCCTCGAGCAGGTCGGGTGACGTTGGTTCGCAAGGGGGCGGCGAGCCATTGCGCTGCCTGGTATCTCCAGTGCCCGGCCGCCGCGCTTTCGCGGTTGCCGACGCCGGCTGTGACCGCGGGGTAAGGGGGGCACTGGTATCGCTGCGAGCTGGCCGGGTGCGGGGTCGTAGGCGAGGAAGGGAGCCATCTCGATACTGAACAGGACCTCGGCGTTGCCCAGTTAGCCGTTCGCGCAGCTGCGGATCGAGCGACTCGTAGACCGCATCGCCCGCCACGCCGCGCAGGTACAGCTCCAGCGCCGCGCGCGGGCCGGCCCTGGCCATTCCTTCGTCCATCCGCGCCTGGCGCGCGGCGTTGATGGCGCCGATGTCCGATACTCCGGGGCGGGAATACCGGTTCGCGGAAGATCGCGCCCTGCAGCACGTGCGGGTGGCGAAGGCACAGATCGGCCAGGATGCCTGCGGCGGTGCCGGTGCCGAACACGATCGCCGGTGCCAGGCCGAGCCTGCGCAGCTGGGCGGCGGCGTCGGCCTGCTCACAAGTCGTGGTCGACGTCCAGCCCGCCCACGAAGTTGTACAGCCGTGCCTGACGATCACCAGCAAGATGCTGCTCCTAGACCGGTGAGAAGCCAGATGGGCACTGCGGGCTAGGGGACCTGGCCGCGCCAGGCGGCTCTCAGATCCGCCTCCCTCGCCGCGGCGGGGCTCCCCGTGCGGGGTGAGCTCAGCCGCTGACTGGGGCGGCCCGCGGACGGGACGCGGCCCGGGCAGGGAGTGCTATGAGCAGCGCACCTGCCGCCAGGAAGATCGCCCCGGCGATCAGCAGGCCGGTGGCGACCCAGGGCAGCGCGGGCAGCGTGGCGGCGACGTTTATCCGGATGCTCACTGGCGCGGATCCGTCAGCGTTCATGGCGATCACGGTCCAGCGGCCGCTGGTTACCGGCCAGGTCAGTGTCTGGGTGCCAGCCCCCGCCGCCGTCACGGTCCAGATACCGGCCTGCGCGGGCAGAACGGCTGGGGCGCCACCGGCGTGGCCGAGGTAGGACGGATGACCTCCGTGGCTTCCGGTGATGGTGGCGTACGCCACGCCGGACAGGTAGCGGCCCGCCGCCCCTGCCGGGGCGATCCCGGTGAACACCGCCGTCCCGGCCGGGGTCGCGGTGATCCGCAGGCGCACCGTGCCGAACAGCGACCTGGCCACATCCCAGCCCCCGGTCGCGGTATCCAGCTGGATCTGGCGGCTGGCCAGGGCGTAGCCCGTGGTGCGGTAGCTGCGTGTGCCCAGGTCGACGTATCCGGCGTGCCGGTGCGCGGTTGTGGCCCACACCGCGCCGGCGCCGCCGCCGAGCAGCCCCAGTGAGCAGGCCACCAGCACGGCGCCGGCCACTACCGAGATGACCCGCCCGGCGGTCCACCCCGACGGCCCGGCGGCGGCTGGCCCCTGGCCAGATGGACCCGGGCCGTCTGGCCCGGGCGCTCCTGGCAGGTCCGGCTTCGGGTACGACTCGGCAAGATCGCGGCCCGGGGCCGCGCTGAGGGGCGGCGGCGCGCTGGGGGGCGGCACGGTCAGCGTGCTGCCCGGATCCTGGCCTCCCATGTCCAGCCGGAACGGCGGGTAGGAGTCGGTCATCAGCCCCGCGTAGGCCGCGACCCGCAGCACCCACCGGTTCAGGCCGGCCACGAAGTCGAAGATCTGCCGCGGGTATTCGCCGGTGAACAGCAGGATGACTGCGGCGATCAGTGCCAGGATCCCGATCAGCCCGGTCCCGGCCCAGTTGGCGTTGCTGCTGCCGTAGTGCCAGGCGAACCAGGCCCCGGAGCCGGTGAACAGGCCGATGATGATGTACTGCGGCAGCGCTAGCAGCCACCACTTCACCAGCACCAGCCCGCGGGACAGGTGCCGGGGGTAGTCGATCCCCAGGTGCGCGGGATAACCGGGGTCATCGGCGAGCGTGAACGGCGGGTACCTGTCGGTGCCGAACGCGCCGATCGCGTAGTACTGCACCCGCCAGGTCCACCGCAGCACCCCCACATTGAACTCGAAGATCCCCCGCGGATACCTCCCGGTGAACAAGATGGCGAAGAACGCCACCACGCTCAGCACCGCGAACGCCAGCCACAAGAACGCCAGCACCAGGTAGTGCGGGATCACCAGCACCCATTTGACCAGCCACAGCCAGCGCGACAGCGGCGAGTCCAGTGAGGCGTCCACCCGGACCGGATATGCGCCTGCGGCAGCCATTGCCACCACCCCCGTCAGCAGCGTTCTCTTGATCCCACCGTGCGCCCGAGCCGGTCATAGCACTGCGGCCAAACGTCACCAGGACCGCAGCATTGGTCCCTCCGCTCCAGGCGGCCAGCCTGGTGACGTCCGGCCCTGCACGGGAGACTGGGATCATGCGGACCGAATCGCTGGGCCGGTCGTATCTGGCTCTCCCAGATGGCCCCGGGCCGTTTCCTGGCGTGGTGGTCGTCCATGAGGCTTCCGGGCTGAACGACAACATCCGCGACATCTGCCGCCGGTTCACCGCCGAGGGCTATGCCGCGCTCGGTGTTGACCTGTTCGCGGGCCGCAACCGGGCGGTGTGCATGGCGCGCATGTTCGCAGGCGGGATGGCCGGGAACCTCGACTACTACGGTGTCCCAGCGCTGAAGGCCGCGCTCGGGCAGCTGGCCAGCCGCCCGCAGGTCGACGGCGCGCGGATCGGCGCCATTGGGTTCTGCCTGGGCGGGTCCATCGTGTTGACCTGGGCCTGCACCGATAACCGGCTGGCCGCGATCGCCCCGTTCTACGGGGCCGCACCCAGGCCGCGCAAGGCGATCCGCCGGATGTGCCCCGTGGTGGGGTCCTGGCCCGGCAAGGACTTCACCACCAAGGCCGCCGGGGTGCTGGAGACCGAGCTGACCGCCGCCGGTATCCCGCACGACCTGAAGATCTACCCGGGCGCCAGGCACGCCTTCTTCAACGACCAGTGGCGCGCCTACCACCCCGCCGCGGCGGCCGACTCCTGGCAGCGGGTCCTGGCCTTTTTCGCCGAGCACGTCCGGCGAGGCCCGCCGGGCCGGGGCTAAGGTGTGGGCCGGGCCGCGGTGTTCTCCAGGTACCGCTTCATGCTGGCCCAGATCCTGCGTTTCAGGTCGCGGCCCAGGGGCCCGAACAGCGGGCCGAGCAGCCGCAGCCAGCCCTTCGGGTGCACCTGCCAGTCCCAGCTCATGACCGTGCCGTCGCCGTCGGCGGCGATGGTCAGCGTCCCAGAGGTTTGCATCATCGAGCTGGTGGTGCACGAGCCGAGCCGGTGCGGCCGGTCGAACTCGGTCAGCTCCACCAGCATCGGCGTGCCCGCCCTGCCCATCCGTGCCCGGAACCGTGTCCCCCCGCCCGATGGGCAGCGGGTGAGCAACTCCACACCAGCCATCGCCGGGTTGAACGACGGCTCGTTGCGCGAGTCGACGACGAAATCGAACACGTCCCCCACGGGCCGGCCGATCTGGATCTTGCCCTCCATCTTGGCCATGCCCCACCTCCGCGTACTCGGCGGACCTGTTCGGCTGCGGGCTTTCTGGTTGCTGTGCCGCCTGGCGTGGCTGGCCGTCGTGGGCGAGGGCAGACAGGAGGATCAGCGGGAGCACGAATGGCGTGGCTGCCATGACCGCGGGCGTCAACTGGGGGCGTCAGATCGTTGGACATGGCGGCGACGATCCGCGACCCCGCTGCCCAGGCTAGGTAGGCGAACAGCAGCCATGGCCACAGCCGGGCCAGGGATGGCGCTGCCTTGCCGGATTTGGAAGAGGCGTGTTCGAGGCCGGGCAACCCTCTCCCGATGCCAAAGGCGGCAGCCATGATGCGCGCCGCGCTTACCGTCCTGGCGCCGGCCGGTCTCATGGGAGGGCGGTATGTCCCCTGCGGCGCCACCGGGCTGCCGCTTTCACCGTGGCGCCAGGGCAACCTCCCGGGCGATGCCCTCTGCCCAGTGCCGGATGCCGGCCCAGTCGCGGAAGTCTCCGTTCAGGCCGCGGAACACCAGTAGCGACACCCGCTGGGGAAGGCTCAGAACCTTCCGGTCGAGCTTGCCGGCGAACCTGCGGTGATCCCGTGCGTGGGTGGCTTCGAGCATCCCGGGAAGGTCGACGGGGTCTTGATCCATCGACCGGGCCAGCTTGCCCGAGGGCTTCCCGACCGGGCCGCTGGAAAACAGCCACACCGGGCGGTCGGCGAGGGCGTCATGGAACCGGTTTACCAGGTCTTTCGCGGGATCGAGCCAGTGGCCCATATACACCGCGCTGCCGATGATCATCGCGTCATACCCGTCGAGGCTACGTACGTCCCCGGGCGCGATCACCGCGACGGCCAGGCCCTGCTGCGACAGCGCCTGCCCGATCGCCTGCGCAATCTCGGCGGTTGCCCCATGCCGCGAGGCCGCCGAGACCAGCACCCTCGGGACGTGAGCCCGGCTGGTTGCTTCGGCGGTTGCTTCCGCCATCGTTGCCACCTCCCCGGTCACACCGTCGGTCAGGCCACGCCGGACTGGCACCGCGGCAGGCAGGTGAGGCCCGCGCGGTATGCTCGCGCCTCAATCAGCGCAGCCTCTGGTCATGCTGGCCCAGGCCAGTTCGGCTGACCCTGATTTCAGGCTTTCACCGCTGTCCGGTCAGACCAGGGCAAGTCGGCCTGCGCCCAAGGGACCCAGGTCCCGGAACGGCAGATCGACCGGGCACCGTGTGACCGCCGGCCCCTGGGCCGCGGCGTGTAGTTGGTGGGCGAGCGTGCTGGGGCTGGGCCGGGTGGCCGTCGGCTCGCGGATGGGACGGCGGCTGCCCCGGCGGGAACAGATGATTGGTGGCGCCCCGCGGCAGCTCGCCCGCCGCCACGGCACCCGGATCTGGCCCCGCGCGACAGGCGCGGCCGGCCGGACGGTGAGGTTCGCCGGCGGGCGCCGCTGGCGAGTTCGACGCGTGGTACGGGCGAGCGGTCACTCACGCGCAATGGACACCCACAGGCCAGCAGCAAACGCAGGGCCTGATCAGACCCGCTGCCGCACCACCGATCCTGCAAGCTGGGTGGCAAGGTCCATGACCGGTCGCTGATCCTGCCCCCCGCAATGACGCGGCGGTCATCTTCTGCTGGCTTAGGAGGTGATGGCCGGCACTCCTGGGTGGATCAGGAGGACCTCGGTGATGTTCGCCAGGATCGAGCGCTCGCCGAGCGCGCGGGCGACAGCGATGCGGTGGCGCCCGTCGAGCACGTAATACCGGCCGCCGCAGCGGTAGAGGTCCACCGGGTCCATCCCGCGGCCGGACCGGATCTCGCCGTCGATCCACTCGAAGCGCGTTCGCGGCACCTCTGAGGTGGGCCGGAACTGACGGTCGAAGCACCTCGTGGGCTCGACGGTTCCGACGATCTGGTCGATCGGCACCAGCGTCCCGGCAGCCTGGCCGCAGGCGCCCGCGCGCTCATACTCCAGCCGCCGCACGGCTGGCCCTGCCGTGCCCGTGGTCATCACCTCACCCAGCACTGGCAGCCGACTGGATGGGCGCCCGCGCAGCCACCCGGTCAACCTGGCCCAGCTCGCCCGCCGCCGGGCGCGGTCAAAGTCATCCCGGGCGTCTTGGCAAGCCAACCCGGTGCGCATGGCAGCCTCCCTCGTTTTGTTGCGGAGGCACCGCCTTCCATCTACTGTGACGGTCCATCGTTCGGCCAGGGCGATGAGGGTGCGGTGCGCTGGAGCGAGATGGCGTCGGCCGGCGGTGCCCCGGAGTAGTACTTCTGGTGCTCGTGGTGGTATCGCGACAGGTTCGCCGCCACCGCCAGCAGCCCGTCGCTGCCGGCGGTGGGCGGGGCTGCCGCCCGGGTGTGGTCACTGCCTGTCCGGTGCTGCCGGGGCTGGGCTTGTCGTAGCCGGGCCCGCCGGTGTGGCTTCCAGGTGCTGTTTCAGGGCCGCCCATATCCGTTGCTCCTGCCGTCTTCCCAGCCAGGTGATCACCGGGCCGAGCAGCCGGAACGCGCCCTTTGGCTGTACCTGCCCCGACCAGCGCATCCGGGTGCCCGCAGGTACCCGCTCAAACCTGAGTGTGTAGCGGATGTCGGCCTGGGCCATCGTGGTGGTGGTGGCGAACAGCTTCGGCCGGTCATAGCCGGTGCACTCGATCCGCATCTCCGCGGTGCGCCCCCGCGACGCCACTGCGGAGCAGAACCGGGTCCCCTTCCCCACCGGACCCGCGGTGATCTTCTCCGTCCGCACCATCTGCGGGTTGTACTGCGGCTCGTTGCTCTGGTCGGCGACAAAGTCGAAGACCACATCGACGGGCCGGCCGATGACAATCTCGCCTTCAATCCCTGCCATTGCTTTCCCCTGCCGCGGATCTGCTTTCATCAGGCCAAGCCGCGCGCGCAGAAGGTAGAGGCAAAGGTCACCGGTCCGCGGTACTGCTTGCGGTGACCGGATGCACGGTTCCGGCGGGCCGGCTGTCAGGCAGGCGGCGGAGCCCACGCGGTCGGCTGGTTCAGTGAGCACGGCGCAACCCGCTGGTGGACGGACACATCTGCGGCATCGATCGGGCTGTGCAGCAGATGTCACGGCTGGCGCCGGGCCGGCGCGGGCTCGCAAGATCACTAACAGGGTGCGCGGGCATGCGGATCAGGGCTCTTGGCGGGACTTCCGGCCCTGGCTGGGCCCGCTGGAGCGGCGCAGGGTCACCATTGTGAGCGGTGCTGCGCGGGTAAGGCATAGTGACCGGCCGGGCCGGCCGTCTGAGCTGCGGCGCCCCGGGGCGGCCCGGCGGGTGCTGGTTGCACTGGAACTGGTGACCGGGGTCACCGGCCTGGTGGGCGGTGTGCTGCTGGCGGCGGCCCCGGACGGGTCGCTGCTGCGAGCCGATCCGGCCACGCTGGCAGGCAGCCCGTTCAGCGATTGGCAGGTGCCGGGTGTGCTGCTGGCCGGGCTGGTCGGTGGCGGGTTCCTGCTGGCCGGGTGGTGGCAATGGCGCGGCCACCGATACGCCCGCGAACTGTCGATGGCCGCGGGGGCCGGGCTGGTCTGCTTCGAGGCCGCCGAGCTGGCCTGGCTGGGGTTCCAGCCGCTGGAGGCAGTCTTTGCCGCCGTGGGCGCGACGATCGTGGCGCTCGCCTGGCGCACGCCCAGGACGCAGCCATGAGCCCGCCGTCCGCTCCGCGATGGCTGGCAGTTGCGCCTACGCGAGGAACCTGGGATCTGGTCCCACGCAGCCGGCCGGTGCCCGGCAAGGGCCAGCCAGGCGGGTGCTATCGCCCGAGGGCGCTCAGCCACCGGTTGGGCGGCGGGCCGTGAGGAAAGCCGCAGCAGCGTGCCTGGGCGGGGCGGCGGCGCTGGGCGCGTACGTCCGCTGGGTCCGGCCCCGCGTGTTCAGCTGGGGCGCCACCACGGAGGAGGCCACCCGGCCGATGGCCGGCGATGAGCTGTGCCCGCGCCCGCAGCTGAACGCCACCCGCGCGGTCACCATCGCCGCCGGGCCGGAGGATATCTGGCCGTGGCTGGTGCAGTGGGGCTGGAACCGGGCCGGCTTCTACAGCTACGACCTGCTGGACAACCTCGGCCGGCCCAGCGCCCGGCAGATCCTGCCGCAGTTCCAGCACCTTGCCATCGGCGGCTGGGTGCCCATGGGCGCCAAGACGACCCCTAACACCGCCTACCGGGTCGCCCGGCTCGAACCGGGCACGCTGATGCTGTGGGACAAGCCCGGCGGCAGCTGGCTGTGGCTGCTGGAACCCGACGGCGCCGGGTGCACGCGGCTGATCACCCGGCTGCGCAGCCGCTACGCCTGGGCCAGGCCCACCATCGTGACCGAGCTGATCTTGATGGAGATCGGTGACCCGTTCATGATGCGCAAGTGCCTGCTCGGCATCCAGCAGCGAGCCGAGCGGCTCGCCGCCGGACGGAGGCTCCAAACGTTACCCCGACCAGCGAAGGACAAGGCCCAATGGACACACCCGGGGATACGGCGGCGGTCCCCCAGCCGATCGGCGTGGGGCCGGAGATGGCGGCGCTGGGCCGCTTCTACGGAGACTTCACCTGGAAAGGGACCATCCACGCTGGCGGGATGGGCCCGGGCACGCCCGCGATGACCGGGGTGGGCCGCGGCACGGTGCACCCCATCCAGGACGGGCGCTGGATCGTCTTGGACTGTGAGCAGGACCAGTTCCTGCCCGATGGCACCTTCGTGCTGAGATGGCAGTTGCACTGGGTGGCGGGCTGGTCCCCCGAGCACGGCGAGTACCGGGCGGTGATGACCGACAACTACGGCCACGCCGATGTGTACCGCGGGCGGATCGAGGGTGACCGCCTGGTGTTCGAGTCCCTGGAAGGTGCCGCGGCCCGGCTGCGGTTCACCTGGGACGCCTCCGACCCGGCCGTGATCACCTGGCGCAACGAAATGGCGGCGGGCGATGGGCCGTGGTTCCTGATCGAGGAATACCGCATGGTGCCGCAATAGGGCCCGCGCCCCCGCCCGGCCGGGCCCGGCGGTCATGAGCACAAGATCCGCGGGCCCGGAACGCCGGCCCCAAGCCGTGAACTTGTCCGCCTCCTGGCCGACTGGCACGTCACGACCGCAAGCCTGCTGCCGCCGCGGTGCGACGCACCCTCACCGCATACCGGGCGGCCGACGGGCCAGGCCGGATCCGCGACGAGCAATCATTCGCCATGCTCATCGCCTGTGGCCATCCATATACGGAAACGCGCTGCCGGTGACCTGCTATCCCGGCGCGCAAGAACCCCCGTTCGGGACCCAGCTGGGCAGCCACGCTGACCGAACGGCAGCGATCATAACGGCGGGACTGCGCGCAGATATCGGCCACAATGTGGTGACGAAGCGTGATGAAGACTGTCACAATCACGATCATTAAACTGATCCGGAGTCGCGGTCCATGATCTGGCCCGCCGTTGGCGCCTCGATACCGGTACGGCTGGGCGGAGGCTCCGGGCCGGCCAACGAGGTGCCCTAGAGCCGCGAGTGCGGATGTCGGCCGGGCGATGGCAATCGGGTGACCAGCTAGCTGAGGGTCAGGGTGTAGCGCACCTCGTCTGTACCGGGAAGCGGACCCGTGATGCGGAATCCCTGGCGTTCGAGCAAGCGCCTGGAAGCTGCGTTCTGGGCACTGGTGACGGCGGTGAGCCGGCGGATCCGCGGAACCGCTGCAAAGCGTCCGACCAGGGCGGCAACGGCGGCGGTACCGATGCCCTGCCCGCGCGCGGATGGGGCAAGGCTGTAGCCGATCTCGACGCAGCCCTCGCTGTCGGGCGGGCCGTGGGTCCCGATGTCGCCGAGGATCTGCCCGTCAGCGCGGCGGGTGACGAGCCAGACGGTCGGCAGGACGGCTGCCGCGCCTGAGTCGATATGGAGGATGGCGACGCCCATGGCCTGGGGGATCCTGTCGTGCAGGGCTCCGCTCTCAAACTTGCGCGTGATCGGCCCGCTGTCGAGCACGGCTTGTGCGATGCGGCGAGTGACCGGCTGCAGCGACACCCTGCCGGCGTCGATGGTCCAGCGGCGCTGCCAGTCAGGGGAGTCTGGAACTGCTGGCTGTGTCATGTTCGCGTTCTCCGGATGGCCTGCCTGACTGACGATAGCCAGGGGGCGGTCCCTTCGTGTGAGCTGCCACCGTGACCACTGGCTGGCCGGGTGGTAGCTGGCCAGCCAGTGGTCGCGGTGCCGCGCCGGGGTCTTCCCTAGGCGGCCTTGGCCTCCCGGTGCCGGGCACTGCCCGCGCGAACGGGCACAAGACGGGCCCGGCTTCCGGCGGAAAAGCCCCGGACGATCAACAGGAGCGGGAACAAGAGCTCGAACAGGCCGCCGGGGGCGAGGAACACGATTCCGGCGGGGGATACGTGCCAGCCGATGTCGGCGATCCCGAGCAGATCGCACACGACCCCGGCCAGGAGCAACGCGTAGCCGGCGATGGCCAGTATGGACAGGCTCCGCGGCACGAGCCTCGACGTCAGCAAGACCGGTGTCAGGACGAGCCCGGCCACGGCGGAGAACGCGTAGGCGGGCAGCGCATAGTCGTTCCACTGACCGCGGCTTGTCAGGAAGTACGCGCACGCCGCCAGGACCGCAAGGCCCTCCGCCACTCTCAGGATGAAGTAGACCTGCGAGCGCACCGGTGCGTAGGGCGCCAGGACCGGGCGCATGGCCAGGCCGACCGCGGCGTCGGCCAGGCCGCTGAGGCCGATCAGCAGCACGCCGGTGATGAGGGTGCCGGCGGGCTTGGCCGCGCTGGAGAAGTACGAATGGATCAGCGTGTTACCTATGAAGAAGGTGACCGTGAACGAGAGGAACAGCACTCCCACCACCACGGCGGTCCTTCGGTGAGCGACGGGTCGCTCCTGTGGTCTTGCAGAAACGATCGCTGGTGTTGTCATGGCCTGATCCCTTCGTGCGATGTGCGTAGCCGGTAGGGGTTTCCGGTTCGGAGTGCCGGGTTGCCGCTGGAGGATGGCCGGCGGTCATGGCGGGCATGGCCATGGGGTTGTGTGGCAGCCGGGAAGCTGGCTGGCTAGGTTGTCGAAGTCGTCGTTCTTTCCTGCGGGCTGTCGGAGCATGGCGGTGATGCGGAAGGCGAGAGGGTCGCAGCCGATGCTGGCGAGGTGTTCGCGGAGCAGGTCAGCTGCTCGCCTGGCATTGCCGGTGGCTGCGGTGGCGACCACTTCGATGTGGTGGCGCTCCCAGTTCATCTGCTGGCGGCTGGGACCTTGGCTCGCGGTTCCGGTGATGGCGTCGAGGTCGGCGACGGCGAGCCCGAAGGCCGGGTCGGCGTGGACGGCGAGCCGCAGTGCCGTGGCGGCCGCGGCAGAGTCGGCGGCGCGCTGTGCCTGCCGGTACCGCGCAGCGGCCTGCCGCTTTGCGGTGACCACGCGGCCGTGGGCGTCAACCGCAGGCCCGGCAGCGGCCAGGTGGTCATGGTGGCTGGGGTTCTCGTCACGCGTTGGCTGCATGACTGCCAGGCTGCCCGGGTGCCCTGAAGTAGCGCTGAGGTGACACTGAGGTCAGCCGCCGGCAGGTGGTGGCCAGAGCTTCGGCGTGTGGTTGCCGAGGGTCACGCCACCGGCGCCCGAAGGAAAACGGCGAAACGACCCGGGCGAGGACTGTCTCTGCCAGGCCGGGCCGCTCAGTGAGCGGACAGCGCCAGGCGGGCCGCGAGCGCGGCCACATCTGGGTCATCGGTGAGGGAGCGGGAGCGATACGCCACCCCCTGGGCGCGCCGCTGAGCGAGCGCGGCGAAGGCGTCGGCGTTGTGGCGGGTCGGCTCAGCGACCGCCTTCACCGCGGCCACGGCCGTATCGGCCAGGAGCTGGGTTGCCCGGTCCCCGCTGGCCGAGGCGCCTTCGACGGCGTCAGCGGCGAAGACCGTAGCGTCGCCTAGGCGACCGGCGGCCAGCGCCCACCACGCCAGGCCCGCGAGCACAGTGGGCGGGCCGACGGGAAAGTCGAGCTGCCGGTACCGGCTTCCTGCGGCGTCGAGCAGCGTCCGGGCCCGCGCCAGGTCGCCGAGGCGACGTGCGACAGCCGCCTGCCCGACCATGGCGTCGGCCGACAGCCACGAACTGGGCGAGCATCCGATTGCCTCCTCGTAGAGGCGGTCGGCTACGGCGTCGTCGCCTTGCCTGGCCCGCAGCGCGCCAAGAGCCACAAGACACAACGGCACATGGATGCGCTGCCTGGTGGCCCGGCATCGCTTCAGGAGATCTTCGTAGGCCGCTGAGGCAGCATCGAGGTCCCCGCGGGCCTCGGCAATGCTGGCGAGGGCGTGCAGCGGAGAGACGACCACCAAGACCTCTCCCTCAGCGTCGAAGCGTTCGAGGCTCGAACGGACGACCGGCTCGGCGTCCTCCAGCCGCCCCAACGACAGCAGGTTCCAGACGACCATCAAGTCGTGCGTGGCGAGGATCCACCCATCGCCAGACGGTTCCAGCAGATCGCGTGCCTCGCCCAGAACCTCGAGTGCTCTTCCGAATTCGAGCGCCCACCCCAGCACCGCCGCATAAAGCACCAGCGCCTCCGCCAGACGAGCCCCGCTGCCGACGGCCCGCAAGACCGCAACGGCCTCCTCGGATTCAACGACGCCGGCCGCTGGACTGGCGGACATGCCCACGCAATAGCCGTGCCATACCCGCGCGGTTGCTTCCAGTTCGGCACGGCGCGCCCCGTCCGCGCCCAGCGCGTCACCGAGCCAGCGCGCTCCTTCGGCGAAGTCGCCGTTGATGAACCACAGCCACGCGATCCCCGACGCCAGCGACAGCGCAGCGTCAACGTCGCCGGCTGCGATGAACCAGTCGAGCGCGGCTCGCAGGTTGCCCCACTCCGATGTGATGCGATCCCGCCACACCGGCCCGGTCGCGCCTCGCAGACCTTCGTGGGCTTCGGTGGCCATCTGCAGGTAATAGGCCCCATGCCTGGCGCGCATCACGTCAGCCTCGCCGGATTCCCCGAGGCGGTCGCGGCCGTACTGCCACAGCGTCTGGAGCTGGCTGAACCGGACCTCACCGCCGGTGCCGGGGCCGGTGACGAGGGACTTGTCGACCAGCCGGCTCAGCACATCGAGGATCTCACCGGCCGGCACCTGGTCGTCGGCGCAGATGGCCTCGGCTGCGGCGAGGTCGCAGCCGCCGGTGAAGGTGGCCAGCCGGACGAACAGGCGGCGTTCGTCCTCGAACAGCAGGTCATAGCTCCAGTCCACCACCGCCCGCAGGGTTTGCTGGCGAGGCAGGGCGGTGCGGGCGCCGCCGGTGAGCAGCCGGAAACGGTCGTCGAGCCGTTCCGCCACGGTGGCCAGCGGCAGCGCGCGAAGCCGGGCGGCGGCGAGCTCGACGGCCAACGGCAGGCCGTCCAGTCGGCGGCAGATGTCCTCGATCACGTCGCCGGCCGGCCCATCGGCGAGGAAGCCGGGCTGCACGGCCCGGGCACGGTCGGCGAACAGCTCCACAGCGGCCGGGACGGCCAGGCCACCCACCGGCACCAGGACCTCCCCCGGGACACCGAGCGCCTCGCGGCTCGTCGCGATCAGCCGCAGACCCGGCACCGCCCCGGCGAGGGTGTCGGCCAGCGCGGCCGCCTCGGCGATGACGTGCTCGCAGTTGTCGAGGACAACGACCAGGCACCGTCCGGCCAGGTGACGCACGATAAGCTTCCCTGCCGATCCCGCAGGCCGCAGGCCCCCGAGCGCCGACCCCACCGCCCCGAGCGCGCCGGCCACGGCCGGCCCGACCCCGTCGGGCTCGGCGACGCTGGCCAGCTCGACCAGCCAGGCGCCGTCTGGGTACTCGGCGCGCAGGGCGGCGGCGGCCTCCACCGCCAGCCGCGTCTTGCCCGTCCCGCCCGGGCCAGTCAGCGTCACCAGCCGACAGGAGCGGACCGACCCGAGCAGCTGTTCCAGCTCGGCGTCACGGCCGATGAAGCTGCTCAGCCGCTCCCGCAGATTGCCGGCCGCCGCCGGCGCGGCCGCCCGGACCGGAGCCGGGCTGGCTGCGGCGAGCGACGGATCCTGGGCCAGTATCCGGCCTGGAGTTCCCGCAACGTCGGCCCGGGATCGATGCCCAGCTCGTCGACCAGGCGGTCGCGGACCTCGGTGTAAGCGCGCAAGGCGTCAGCCTGCCGTCCGGCCCGGTACAGGGCAAGGATAAGCAGCTCCCACAGCCGCTCGCGCAGCGGATGCTGCGCGCACTGCGCCTCCAGTTCGCCGGCCAGTTCCCCGTGGCGGCCCAGCACCAGGTCCGCTCCGGCCCGGGTTTCGATCGCCACCAGGGCCAGCTCATCCAGCCGCGCCCGCTCGGCCTCGGCGAAGCCGGCGTAGGCGAACTCGGCCAGCGGCTCGCCCCGCCGCAGGCCAAGCGCCTCGCCCAGCGTGGCAGACGCCTGCGCCATCTCCCCCGCCTCCGCCAGGCGCCGTCCCTTCGCCACCAGCTGCTCGAACCGGACCACGTCGACCTCATCGGGACCAACCGCCAGGGCATAGCCAGCTTCAGTGGTGACGATCACGCCCGCCCCGAGGGCACGGCGCAGCTGGCCGATCTGGGCCTGCAAGGCGTTGACCGGGTTCGCCGCCAGCCCGTCACCCCACAACACGTCGATCAGCCGGTCGGCACTGACCGGCTCGCCCCGGTGCAGCGCCAGCAAAGCCAGCAGGGCTCGCTGCTTGGCACCGCGGACAGCCAGCGCCACGCCCCCGTCCGCCGCCTCGAGCTGACCGAACAACCGCACATCCATTGCCTCCACCCTACGGCCCTCACCCGCCGCCGCCGGGGCGAGCCGCCAGGCATCAAGGTGATGACGAAGCAGGGGCTGGGCTAGTGCAGCAAAGCGATCAGGCCCTCAGGCAGGATCACGCCTGACCAGCTCCCGCATGGCCCCACGAGGACGGCGAATCCACACACGAAGCTACTCCCACCGCGAGCTCCGCCGAGCTGCAGCCGCCCAGGCGCCCTACGCGTCCGCGACAGTCGGCGGTACAGGCAGAACGAACGGTTATGCGCACAAGAACAGGCCGATCCGAACTGCGGCTTGACGCCCAGATCGGCGGGTCGGCGAGCGTTCTCCGCACCCCACCCTGTCACTCAGCGTGATGTTGTCCGCCACTAAGTCTGAGGCCGGTTTCGATCAGCGCGTGTGTGAGCGATCTGCTGGAGGTTGCAGGCCGAGGTGCTTGCCGTCTTCGACCACGGCCGCCGGTCGCCACCTCACGCTTGACCGGACGCGCTATATGCGGCAGAAGCGGGCATTCACGTCAGCGCTGGCTATGCATAAACATACGGCGTGGCCGTCTGCCTACTCGGCCTTCGTCGGGGGTTGCCAACGGTGCGGAGGCTCTTGATAACCGCGCCGAGCCGCCGTTCTGGGCGGGTACTTGATCGAGGCAGGCACAATAACGACCGACCAGAGCTGGTGAATCTGGGTGGCTGGGATTCGTCCCGTAGAGCTTGCTAGCTGGCACCGGCGCAAATGGGCCGCGTGGCCTGAATTTTTCGAACTCAGCTAAGAATCGAACTGGGCCGCGTGGGGCACGCATCACCCAATGTCCTGCCGCGAATGTGGCAGGGTGGCGGAGCGCGATGGCAATCGTGCAGGGCGCATCACATCGTGAACAGGGCCATAGCCTGGCCGTGCACCGAGCCGTTGTTTGAGGTTTTTGCTGGCGCTCTATGTCGGGTAACGATCTGTCAGCTAGTTGGACGTACGAGTGATCCCTGCGATGTGAGAGCGTAGACCTTGCCGTCTTGCGTGCCAAAGTAGATTCTTCCGTTGTAGAGGACAGGGGCCGTCACCGGACCGCTGGCTTGGTAGGGGTGCCACCCCTGGCATTGCTTGCCGGTGGTGTCATCCAGGCAGTAGATGCTGTCACCGGCGCCGAGGTAAACGGAGTTGCTGGCGACTATGAGACCTGACACGGGTGCTCCGAAATCGTGATGCGGCCAGTAGGGTTTTCCATTGTCGTTTACAGCATAGACGTTGTCACCGCTGGCGAAGTAGATGACATTATTGCTCACCACAGGCTGGTTTTGGATGGGGGCTGGCAAGGGGAATGGGTGCTTCCAGCGAGGGCTGCCGTTGACCGTGCTGAATGCATACAGGCCGTGGCCGCCACCTCCAACATAGACGGCCTTGCCGTCTGGGGATACCACAGGAATGGAGCTGTCCCCGGTGCCGATCTGGACCGGTTTTTTCCAATCATTCTTTCCGGTAGCGGCGTTCAGTGCATAGAAAAAGCCACCGGCGCCGATATATATTGTACGGTTGCGCAGCGGCTTGCCCGGTAGTTCGCGCTCATATGTCACTGGGCTATGGTCTATTGCACCAGCAAGTGGCACCGGTTTCCAGAAGCGCAAGTGATCCTTGACGTTCAAGGCTCGGAGGTCGTGATTTGCGGTGCCGAAATAGAGGACACCCTCGATATATTGCAGATTTGATCGTATGGGCGCCCCGGATTTGACCATCCATTTCTTCGTGCCGGATTTTTCATTAATGACGTAGATCACACCAGCTTGACTGCCAAAATAGATCGTGTCGCCGACGACTATAGGACGGGAATAGACGGTCCCTATGGAACTCTTTTCGGGATAGATCCACAACCGACGGCCTGTCACCGCGTCTAGCGCGTAGACATGCCCGTCGCCATTACCGACATAGACGGTGCCATTCGTGACGAAAGGACGGCGAAAGATAGTTCCGCCCAGCACTGAGGGCCAGCCTGACGCAACGCCAGAATGCGGGCTCGGTGAGCGTACCAGGATAAAGGTTAGGAGACCGGCAGCGATGACTGCAGCGGCAAGAGCGATGACGGCTGGGCGCCCTACAAGCAGACGCAACATCGATCGGACTAGGGCCACCAGCTTGATGGGGTGTCTCCGGGAGACTGGCGGGATTTCCTTTTTGGCGGCTGGCGGCTTGCTCAGGCTAAACAGTTGACGTCCCTGACCTCGGACGTAAAGCACCGGAGTAACCCATTCCAGGCTGCCGGCTGCCCCGAGAATGGAAATCCGACCGCTGCGTGCAGCCTCATCAACGTCCCGGCCGTGGGCAATCGCGGTGTAGAACCCCTGGGCGAACGCGATGGCTGCGACGTCGCTGATAGTGAACTGCATTGCCGCCACGGCACTGATCCCGCCGCGCGCGAGCGTGGCGGCGGTGCCAGTAAACAGGTCGTTCATCCCAGTCTGCCCGGACGAACAGGAATTCAGCACCACTAGCTGAGGAGTGGGCTGAGCTTCGCCCAGCAAATCAGCTAGCCGGTCGGCGTTTATCAAATCTGGCCGACCGTCGGCTCCGACCAGGGCCAAGACACCTTCATCGGTCCGGGTGTCGTAATCGCCGTGCCCAACGAAGTGCAACACGTGCCATTCTCCAGCCAGCAGCTGGGCGTGTACCCCGGACCAGCTTGCCTCTGGGGCCCAGACTACTTCGACGAGCCCCTCGGCCAACGGTTCGGCCAGCGCTTCGGCAAGATGTTCCTTCTCCGCCTCGACGTCCAGCGACGGCAGCCCCCGCGGGGAGGCGACCAGCCCCAGTATCCGCAGTGGCGGGCGCACCTCCACCGGATCTGCGGTGTATGGAGCGGGGACGTGGCGCACCAAAGGCTCCTGCCGGCATAGATATGCCTGAGTCTCCGGGTCGAACAGCATCTCCCATGGCAACGCTGCGAGTTCTGGAGCGGTCAGCCGTAGCACCACCCGCAGCCGTCTGCCCTGCTGCTGCGCCATCCCCAGGCTCGCCCGGTACGTGCCATACACCGGCCCGGTGAACAACGCCTCGAATAGCTGCTGTCCGACTTCTCGTACCGGTTGTTCTGTGGCTGGCACCGACCGGCGCGACACTGCTGAGGCCAGCAACGTCGCTTCGAGAAGGTCCCGCTTGCCCAAGACTTGTGCCACGTCTAGTTCCAGGGGAGCTGCAGGCTCTCCGCCCGCGGCCGCGCGGATCACTCGCACCGAGTAATCACCGGCCACAGATTCAGCGCCGATCTCGAGTTCAATGTCGCCGTTCACAAGGCCCCCTCCGGCAGGCGGCTGCGGTAGGCACATCGGGTACACTCCGAGCCTGGCCCGCCACCTGAGCCAAATGCTCTGATCAACGGGCCGTCTGCTTGGCTATGAGACCACCACGTCAGCGCTTTGCCCCCTGATGTTCATCGTGGCACTACCAGCAACCGTTGCCTAGGACGGTTGACCAAGACGTATAGATGCCTGCCTCCTCATATACGTTGAGGCGCTGGGTGGCGGCTGAAATACGTGCCAACGCCAGCTGTCTGCTGCCAAATTGCAACAGCCGCCACACCGGCAACAAACAGCTCGCCAGCTATCACCTGAGTCCACGACAACGATGGGCGGATCTGTGCATCAGATCCTCCTCCCATCTCTCGGTATAGACAGCGGACGGGCGAAAGGGGAAGCTCATGGCTTCGGACAGCTGTCGGCTGTCCGGCCAGGATGCAGCGAGTGAGGGCCTTGACAATCCGGCTGCATGGCGTCAACGTGCCGATGGGCGACGAGTGCTATTGGGGGGCTGCGATGAAGCGTCTTGTGCAATTTAGATTGGATCAGGGTGGCAGTGTTGTGGTCGAGGTTGACGAACCGCCTGACGGCCCAGTGACGCGAGGGCTGGGAAAGGATCGCTCCACCTTGGTCGAGGAGGCCGACAAGACATTCGAGGATGCTACCGCAGCAGTCACCCCCGCGGCCCGCAGCCTGATTGCCCGGATCAGATCGATGGACGACGCGCCTGATGAGGTTGGTGTCGAATTCGGCGTGCAGTTGAGCGCGCAGACCGGAGCGTTCATCGCGTCCGTGGCTGCCGAGGCGAACTTCAAGGTGTCCATGATCTGGCGGCGCCGGGATGTGGGAAGCTGATGGAGCGCCATGGATAAACTTCTGAACTTCGACATGGCCATCGAGCCGCTCAACGGCGGTTACCGCGCGCGGGTGATTACGTCCACGGCTGGTGAGGGAGCGATGGACTTTTGCATCTCCCTTCACCGACAGGGACCTCGAAATCCTTGTCCTTAAGGTCATGACATTGGTTGGCCACTTCGTCGCAAGGCCCGGCGGATTGGATTGCAGGAAAGATTTCTACTCGAAGACTTCGGTGGTCGGCTCTTCCGTTCCGCATTCTCAGGCCTGGTTAAGGAGTGCTTGCTTCGGATGAGGCGGCCGACGTGCACGACGAGCGCATCATCGCCGCCAAATTCGAGTGCCGGCTGCGCGACAGGAAAGGCAGAAAGTTAGGCCGGTCACTGGCCTGTGCCTGGGTTCTTTCACCGTCTAGGTGGCGAATTTGGCTCTGCTATCTGGAGGATCAGCTCGCGGGTTGACCCCCTGTCCTGGGGAAGGACTCCAGGATGTTGTACACGGTCCGGCCTCTTGACGTTTCGACGTTGGATGCCGACTTGACTACAAGCGTAGTACGTTACTTTGCAGCCCGCTTTGCGAGTTTGCTGATCGTTATCTTCAGGCAGATGAATAGAATATTTGTAACCCTTAGGCCGATTCCCAAGGCCCAGTTAGTGGCTTGTCCTACGATTTAGTCAGCCCTGATACACTTTGGGGAAGCCGGAAAGCGGGATGCTCCGGGCAGTCAGGGGGGTTCAAGATCAATTGAACTATCCAAGCGCTACCGATGGTAATAATGAGTCCATAGGCGATCGCTAGAGCAGCGCTATCCAGTTGCCACGTAGGGTTATATGCCCAGATTCGTCCTGGAGGTTTGCTTCATTGGGCTAAGTGAAGGCTACGAGGACTATGCCAACCACACCGGCTACGATGGTATTTATTTTGTTCCACGAGCCCACTGTGGTCAATGGACTGATGGCGACTACAAGGATCACTATTAACAACGCGGCCGGATCAAACTTTCGGCTCATGCTTAGAGCGTGTCTTACGTGGGTAGTTTGGCGAGTTTCTTGTAGCAGGTCAGCGTAGCGGCAAGGCCGAGGAAGGCGAGGAAGTGACTGCCTTTGCGTTCGTAGCGGACGGTCAGGCGGCGGTAGCCGAACAGCCAGGCGATCGAGCGCTCAATCTTCCACCGGTGCCGCCCAAGCCGCTCAGTGGACTCGATGCCGGGGCGGGCGATCCTGGCAGCGATGCCGCGCCTTCGCAACCAGGCCAGAGTACCGGCGGAATGGTAAGCCTTGTCCGCACGCAGCTTGCCGGGCCGCCTGCGGTCTGGCCCGCGCCGCGAGCGGACCGCGGGAATCCCTTTGACCAGCGGCTGCAGCGCGTGGCTGTCATGGACGTTCGCCGCCGAGACACCGACCGTCAGCGGGATGCCCTGCGCCTCGGACAGCACGTGCAGCTTGCTGCCGGGTTTGCCCCGGTCCACCGGGTTCGCCCCGGTCAGGGTGCCCCCTTTTTCGCCCGCACCGCCGCCGCGTCCACAATCACTGAGGTCCAGTCCAGCTCCCCCCGCGCGCCCAGCTCGTCCAGCACCGCCCGGTGCAGCCGCCGCCACAGCCCCGCCTTCGTCCACTGGCCAAACCGGCGGTGCGCGGTCTGGAACGGCACCCCGAACGACGGCGGCAGATCCCGCCACGCACACCCACTGGTCAGCACGTACACAATCGCGGTGAACACCGCCCGGTCATCCAGCGGCGCCGTCCCCCCACCCTGCGGGCGCGGCCGGAACTTGGGGATCAGCGGCTCCACCAGCACCCACAACTCATCCGGCACTAACCGCAACGACAACTGATCGGCCATAAACACTGATCATCGACCAAGATCACCGGACCGCCACGTAAGACACGCTCTTAGGCTCGCTTCCGAGGCATGCCCAGGCCCAGTGACCAATCGGTACTGGATTGTACATCCGCCATGTTGAGGGAATTATACATCGCGATAATCGGCCGCCCGCAGACCACACCAAGGCGGCCAGAACGTCGCGTCCCGAGAGTTGGGTCGACCCGGCGTCTCGGAAGTCGGCTGTCGATGGTCCCGCGCCTGCGCGCCAGTGAGTAAATCTTGATCTTAGTAGCCCAGGGCCGTGACCCGCCGTGTACCGGGCGGGCCTCCCAAGGAAGCGCCCGGCGTTGACGCCGAGCCAGTGGTGCCACTGTAAGGAGCGGCGCCGCTCTTGATCTCCTATACCGGCAGATTCGACAACGCAGTACCTACACCATTGCCGACCATCCCCGCTGCCTGGGCTGCCGCCGCGGTGAACGCCTTGGCCCGCTCGGCACCGCGCACGCAGGATCGGATAATCTGCGCGTCAGGGCAGGCATTTGAAATACCGGACCGAGCGCCGAGTTGGCGATCTGATTTCCTCCCAGACGATGGAGAAGGCTGCATGATGATCGCCGACAAGGCCAGAAGAGCATGAGTAAACATTCCAGTTTGTGTATGGATATGTGCGCGAATGAAGTACTAATTTCGGCAGATCCGGAAGTTTCCGGAGCGGCCTGCAGGTGATCTGGTGCCCCAGATCGACCTGATGTGCCCACCCCCAGTTGATCGCGGCAGCAAGGTGTCTCGCTGCGCCGAGGCGGATGTCGCCCGGGCCTCCTGTGGGCTGGTGACGGCGGTGACCGCTGGGACGGTGTGCAGTCTGTGGCTGGCTACTGGGGGGAGAGGCGGAGTGTTTCGGGGTGGGCCTGGCGGTAGTGCCCGGTCAGGACATCGCTGGCTTTCCCGGGCCGGTATGCGAGGGTGCGCTGGCATATCTGGCAGCGGGTGACCGGAAGGCGGGTGACTGTCACGGGGAACCGCCGGGACGCTGGCTTGCTCATCACCTCCTATGGTGCCACTCCCGCCGCGGTGGGCACGCGGTGCCTTGTGCTGGCCGCCATGTTCACGGCGTGCGGGATACCGGACTTGCACTGTATGGGGCCGTCAGCTGCGGTGGCATCGCCGACGGTGGCTGGGGACGGCGTTCGCCCGGTCGGTTGTCCCTGCGCCCGGGGCCGGCCGGGACCGTGCCGTCGGCTTCCGCTTTCCGGGCGCGGGCACCCGGTTCTTCTCGTAGTCACCGGGCTGCCCGGTGCGCCCCCCGGGGGGCTGCACCAGCCTTGGCGAGCGTAGCGAACGGCTCAAAGCTGGGCCGGCCACGGTTCATTACGCCCCCAGGAGGGCGAAGCGGCACGCAGTGGCGCACTGCCGGGCGCGTGGTGAGCAGGGCCCCCGGACTGCAGGCAGGTGAACCCCTACAGCTGGCGGCCCCCTCGGCGTGGAGGGCCGCGGGCGGTGCGCGCTGGCGCCGCCGGTACCCGCTCACCGGAGGTCAGGACTTCCTGGCACGGCCGCGTGCCAGGCTCCCGGGACAATGACACGGCACCGCGCGGGCCACTGGTGGCCCTTTCATGGACCCGCGGCCGGCCTGCGGTTGACCCGGCGCTCCGGGCGCCGCGGCTCCGGGCGTGGGGTCAAATATTCCTGCGATCAGCGCATCCGCGGGGCGAGAGTCACTCTCAGATGGAGGGGTTCCAGGCAGAGGGGCGACCGACCCCATACCCCCACATTGCTCTATGAGCTACGGTGCCGATATTGATCTCCAGCAGATGGACGGGCTGTTGGCTCTCTGAGCTGCAAAAACGCTGCCTTCCGCCTAAAGCGTGTCCTGGTTGCGCGCCATCCCGCATCCCATGCTGCCGTCGGAGCCCAGCACAGCCACCGTCATCGGGAACTCCTTCCTCAAGTAGCTTGCTGCCGGGCACCCGCTTGCCCCTTTCAAAGCGCAGTTCGCCTCGCCGGACGGCACCGCGCCGAGCACCCGTCCTCGGTTGGCTAGGCCCGCCACCGGCTTTCCCGGGCCGACGGCCGGCCGAGCAGCCGGACCTGTTCGCCTGAGGCGATTAATGCACTGCGCCCGTTGCGCGTCATCCCAGCCAAAGGAGCACTGTCTTGAGATCACCGCCGGGCATCCCGGCAGGTTAGGGGGACAGCGGTATGCGCACTCAGCGGACACGGGACAGGCGCGGTCGGCGCGTCAGTTCGCCGCGCCGGACCCGCCCGGCCAGGACTCGCAGGCACCGGCCCGTTCGCCATCAGCCTGCCCGCCGGCGCGGGCCGACCATGGCTCGTCGTCAGCCGGCAGGATCCCGCCGTCGTTACGGTTACCGCACCCGGACGCCCGGCCTGAGCTTCAGCAAGCCTTTGCTGGCGGGCATCGCGGCGGCGGCCGTAGCCCTCGCAATCGCGGGGTATCTTGCGGCCCACCGCGGCATCCGCGTGGCGCCCCCCGTTGGCCCCCTGGCCGCGCCCGTTGCCGCCCAGTTCGTCTACACCGCGCCTACGGCGAACGACGCGAGGATCACCCTTCCGGCCACGGTGCAAAGTGAGCTGCTGCAGATCGGGCTTTCGCACGAGTCCATTGCGCTTACCCGGGTTGGCTACCACGGGAACGTGTCCACATCAGTCATCGACATGACTCCCCGGACGGGTAATTCCACCAGCGACCCGGTGCTCAAGGTGCCCGGCCGGGCAATTCCGGTCGTCGACACGAAGGTCTCGGCCATCGAGAAGGCCATTAACACCCCGGCCGCGACGAACGGCGGCAGCCAGGCTCTCTACGCCGGCCTGACCAAGACCGACTTCACCGGCGCCCCGGTGACGATCATCTCTACCGGTCTCGATGTCGCCAACCCAGACAACTTCCGATCCCTGAAGTGGTCCGCCGCCGCCGCCAAGGAGCTGATAGCGGTTACGAAGAACGCCGGTGCCCAGCCCGCTCTGCACGGCCCGGTGACGTTCGTCACTGTGCCCACCGCCGGCCCCCAGCCCCAGCTCGGGCAGCCCCAGAAGAACTACCGCAACGCCGTATGGAAGAGCCTGTTGACAGCGGCAGGCGCAACATCCGTCGCTTTCATCAACCCCAACGGCGCGACTGCCAGCCCGGCGGCGCCAAGTGCTCCAATCGTGCCGGTGCCCCGCATGCCCAGCACCCCGATTGCACCGGCGCCGGCGGGGCCCAACAGCACTAAGTGCACTCTGCCGGCGAGCTACTTCATCTTCGGCACGGCCACGCTGGTCGACCCCGCGACGACCGAGCACGACCTGACCGGGTGCATCAGCAACGCCCTCGCTTCGCATGCCACCTTCGCGCTCGACGGGTGGGCGTCGTACCAGGGACCGCTCAAGGCCAACGGCCAGCCCGCATTCGATTACACCTACAACCGCAAGCTCAGCCAGGCGAGGGTGCGGACCGTTGCGAACCTTCTGGTCAACGATCTCACCGTGCCCAGGTCGGCGATCACCCGGCTGAGCTGGCACGGCAACCTCGACCAGCCCGACCCCGGCGACCCACGCAGTCCCGCGAACCAGGTCGTGATCATTACCTACACCGTCAAGTGATCAACCCCCAGTGAAAGAAGGATGACCGCCATGTCCATGGCCAACGTCACAACCGGCCACACAGGCCGTCAGGAGCCCAGCCAGCACTGGCAGCCCGCGTTCACCCGGAAGGAGGCGGCCAGGATCGGGATCTCCTGCAACGACTACGATCAGGCCTTCCTCTACGCGCGCATGGCCGTGGAAGAGCATCAGGCTCTCGGCACGCCTCGCGCTCGCTGGGAGCCCACGCTCAATCAGAACGAAAGCCTGGCCACCCCGTTCATCACCGATGGCGAGCAGGAACTCGCCAGTCGGCTAGAGACAGAGGCCGACCCGGTTCTCGACCAGTCCAACGACCTGATCGAGAACGCCAAGGCGAAGCTGGACGAGATCACGGAGCACGCTCCGCCGATCGTCGCACCGGAATCCGGCGCCAATTACTCCGCCCCCGACGCGGTGCAGCGCGTCGAACAGCACGACATGAAGATCAAGCATGACGAGGCCGTCGGCAAGCACCACCACGGCCCGGCCAGCCCGGCGCTCAAGCGCACTGCGCCCTGGGCTCCATGGGTGGAGGCGGCAGGCTTTCTCACCTTCGTCACCTTCTATCTCAACGTCCCCCTGCTGGAGCCATGGCAGGACTGGCTTGGCTGGTCCTTCGCCGCGACCGTGGTCGTGGTCATCATTTGTGGCCAGACCTGGCTGGTGCGCCACGCCGCCAGCAGCCATAACCACGCACGGGAGGCCAGTGCCGACGGCAACCGCGTCGAGGCGGACAAGGGATTCACGCGGCGCGACAGATACCTCGTACTGACCGCTGTGACCGCTGCCGCCATTACCGGCGGCATGATCTGGCGTGGCACCGCCGCCCTAGGGAACGCCAGCCTCGGCACGACCGCGCTGATGATCTTTCTCGCGGCCGTCACCGGCCTGCTCCTGCCCACCCTCACATACCTGGGCATAGCCCTCGACGGCTCCAGGGTCTCCCGCGAGCGCGACAGCCTCGCGGCCGACCTGGACGACGATCTTGACGTCTACCTCGAGACCATCGACATCATGCACCGGAGTCTCGCCGAGGTTGCCGAGATCGGCGAGACGCTCAAGAACAAGACGTTCCCCGACATCTGCAACACGACCCAGGAGGTGGTCGACGGCGTGTACCGCCCCTACGGCACGGTCCGTCTGCTGATCGGTGGCTTGTCAGCCGAGCCCCCCACCAGGACGACCAAGACCATTGGCCAGGGCGCGGACGGCAGCATCCACGGGTACATCGGGACCAGCATCCCGGGAACCAGCCAGGTCAACCTCGACCCGCTCTTCGACCGTTACCATCACCTGGCCAAGATCGAGAACCAGAGGGCCGGCCTTCTCGCCCAGGTCGACGCCCTCCCGCCGCACCCGTGGGGCAGGTCCCGCACGGTCTGACTCCATAACCCTGCCGATCATGAATGTGACCCGGCCCTCCTGCGGATATGTCGGCAGGAGGGCCGGGCCAGATACGTACCCGGGCAGCATCGTCCGAGCGGCTGATTCGCCGCCGAACGCCACCCGCGGGCCGCAGTCACGCAGGTCACCGCGCGGCTTGATTCGCGGTGAGCTCTCGATAGGACGCGTACTCTGCAGGCGCCAAGGGCCTACCTCACTATCCCGGATCTTGCGGCAGGTGGCGGACAGTCCAGACAGGGCACCCGCGCGAGCTAATGCTGTCCGTCCCAGCTGCGTCTCCCCAGCAATAGCGGCTACCGGAGGCCGCTCCGCACCAATGGGGAGAGTGGAATGACTGCCACCGCCAAGGAACTGATCACGGGCGCTGCCGGACCGGCCCTGCTCACGGTACGCGGCTCAGGCATGGCCGGGCCGCCGGATGCGGGCCCGCGCGGTCCGGGTGGCTCCGCGCGTCAGCTGCCGACCAGCAGGCCGGTCTGGGTCACCCGCTCCAGGCGCCAGGCATGACCGCCTTGGTGGCGCCCGGGCCGGGGGGAGGGGATAGCGCCCAGGGCGGGAGACCCTGCCGCAGCCTGCATGTCATTGATCTGGAGTCGCTGGCCGACGCGGGTGACGCGTCGGCCGCCAGCCGCGGCGGCCGGACATGGCCTCCTGATCGGTTGCTGCGGCGGGCCTGGACGGAATATGTGCAGGAGGTCGGCATCCAGCGCGGCGACCATGCCCTGCTCGGCCTGCGATCAGGCCGTTGCGGCCGCTTGGCCGACCTGCTGGCGACCAGCGGCGCCCAGCTCCGGGTCGCGCGCGACGCCTGCGGCGTACGTGCCGAGCTCGCTGGATCCGTTGATGTCAGGCACGCGGCCCGGCGCTTCGACTGGCTGGTGATTGCCGGTGGGTGCGAGGAACTCGCCACGCTGGCGGCCGCGGGCCGGGGCGCGGGTATGCGGGTCTGGCGCGTGAGCGGCCCCAGCCCGGCGGTGCCGGCGCTCGGTGGGCCGGGCATCCGCTGGGCGACGCCGCTGCCCGGGCATACGGCGGCCTGAAGTAGCCGCCACCGGGGGCCGGGCACTCATAGTCTGGCCCCCATTCGCATCTACCGGGGTGAAGCGGGTCTTCAGGCCCCTCCGACCGTAGACGCGAAGGGACAGAACATGACCGACATCTACCCGGGCTACTGGAACCGCGGGCGCGCACTCCACGTCATCGACCTGGAGAACCTCGCTGGCGGCCGGCTGGGCTGGCGCCGCGCGCGAGAGACATGGCTGACCTACGAACGCGGCATCGGGATCCAGAACGGGGATCGGGCGGTCGTCGTGGTCAGCACGATGTTCGCGGCAGCCGTCCGGCATGTGGTCCCCAGTTATGTGCGGCTGAAGTTCTGCCCGCCCGGCCCTGATGCGGCAGACCGCCTGCTGCAGGAGCTTGCCGCCGCCGAAATCGACAGAACCAGGTTTGCGATGGTCATCATCGCCAGCGGCGATCGCTCCTTCGTCGGCACCGCCGAGCTCGCGCGGTCACGCGGGATGAACGTCTGGCTGGTGGCCGGATACGCCAGCGTGTCCCGCAAGCTGGCCGCTGTCTGCCCGCTCCGGTCCAGGCTCTGCCTCCCCGGCCAGCGCCGCGCAGCTAAGCGTGCTACGGCCATGCACCCTGGGGCCGGGGGGTCGGCGGCCGCGCCGGCCGCCTGACGGTCGCATATCAGCGGTCACAAGAGCGCTGGCGGCAGCAGAACTAATGATTCCGTCGCCGCTCCCGTAGTTCTGGTGTGCCCACGAGCGAGATCGCGGGCGAGGGCCGGGCAATCGTCGGCCGGGCTGGAAAGGAAGCCAGATGATCAAAAATTTCCGGAACCGCGAGCTGGACCTCCCGTCGGTGCGACTGGGCCGGATGCCGCATTGGCGTCCGTGGTGTCCGGGACAACCAGGTCGGCCAGGTCGTCCGGCGCCTCCCGGCCTGGGCCGGCCGGGCGCCCCCGCGCGGCGGCGCCGCCGTTTGGCCAGCCATCCCGGGGATCTATTGTTTTGCCCGCAATGGCCCACCAGACGGCAAGGCCTTGGCTATCCTCATGTCCAGGCGATGCCGAGGGGGGGTCGCGTGGATGAGAGCATTCCGCTGGCGGGGTCTTTAGCGGAGCCGCCGCGGACCGAATTGCAGAAGCGGGTGGATAACGGGGAGTCTCCCCGCACGATCCTCGAGGAGCTGAGCCGTCGGCTCCAGGGCAGGCTTCTGGCCTTCGTCCGCAAGTCGATGAGGAACACCGCCGACGCCGAAGACGTGGTCGCGGACGTGTTCTTGAAGATGCACCAGCACTTCGAAGACATGATCAAGTCCGAATCGGTGGACGGATGGATTTTCAAGGTCGCGTCCCGAGTGCGCGCCGACTTCTACCGTAAGCGTTCCAAGGAATTGCTGGCTGATCCGGAGACTATGGACCAGGAGCGGTCCCAGGGCAGCGCGGACGACACGGCCGGGCCGCGTGAACTGGCAGAGCAGGTTGACACTGGCGAGCAGGTGCGCGCTCACTTGCTCGTGCTCACCGAGAGAGGCTGGATCAGCAGGGCCGACCTTGCCGACTACTGGGACCAGGTTGTCATGGAGGTGAAGCAGGGGCAGGTGGGGATCAGGCGGGGTGTGGGCCAGTCACGGATCGCCCAGCGGAAGGCTGCCGTGTCGAGGGAGCTGCGCATCTCGTTTTATCTCTGTTACGTCCTCGGGACAGTAAGGCCTCCGTACCGGGCAGCGGTGATTCGCGAGCACGTCGATATCTTCGACCTCGACCCCGGCCCGCTAAAGGATGCCGACCGCAAACTGCTGCGCCGCGCGGGCCGTGCCGTATCGCTGAGGCCGGGCGGCGATGTCGTACTTTGCCGCGAGGACGCACTGGCCGCGATCGAGGACCCTAAGACCGGGCCGGCGGCGAGCCTCGAAGAATTGCATTACGCCGAATCGGTGTACGCCGTCGCGATTGGCAACCCGGCACCACGCTGCACAGCCAGGCCGTGCAGCCGTCACCGAACCTCTAGCGGGATGGGAGGTGAAACACAGTGAGCGAGCCGAATGAGACCGACGAGATCACCCGGGACCTCGACGCGATTTTCGCCGATTTCTACGCCCCGCCGACAGAGATGGATCTGCGCGGTGTCGACGCGGCCACGTTCGCGCTCGGCCTGAGCTACGGGTTCGGCCGCTGGCAGGATATCCGGGTGGTGGCCAATAGCCGCCGCAGGGTAGCAACTGCCAGGCGGCACTGGTCGCAGGAACATCCGGGCCGTGAGTTCCTGAGCCGCGCGGTCGGCAGTGACGAGCGCTCGCTGGAGCACCTGCGGCTGCTGGAGCGAGCGCACCCGGAGTGCCCGCGCTGCGAGGATCTGATGGCCGAACTGCGCGCCGCATCAGTGCACAGCGTCGGTGATGAACTGGCGGCCTGGCTTAATTTCCAGCCCATCGGGTCGACGCGCGGAGAGCCCGGAGACGCCGGGCCGCTTCATATTGCTGACCGGGAGGGCGGCAGGCCGATCCGGGCCGAGCACATGGGCGGCGATGACTGGCGAGTGACTGTGCGGGATCCGGGCATCCGCCGGGCCACGATCCGCATCCGCTGGATAGGCGGCCAGGAAACGGTCCACCTGGAGGAGTTCGAGAACGACCTCGCCGTCGTTGAGACTGAAGCCCCCGAAGAGGGAGTAGCGCCAGAGAGGATCCAGATCCAGGTCACCGAGGCGGCGGATGATACGTAACGGCTGCTGCTGGATCGGATAGCGCTCTTGTACAGCTACCTCGAGTTCACGATCAACATCCGGCTTGGTCGCACAGGCAAATTTGGCTCCCGCATCACGGTGGAGTGCAAGAAACCCGACGGTGGCGAGCCGCCGCCCACCGATGCCGACCCGAGTACCGGGTCTGTGGAACGGTTCCTCCCGGCCGCGTCGGCGGAGCAGCGGACCAGGGTGGGCGACGTGCTCGGGCAGTGCATGTTCCCCCCGCCAGTTCTGGCCGCCTTTCACCAGGTGCTAGCTGAACTGCCGCCGGACACCGGCATCCGCATCCGGCTGCGGTACAACGAGCCGGCGCTTGGGCGCTTCCCCTGGGAACTGGTCCGCGTCCCGATACCGCCGCGCCGGAGCCCGGCATACCTGCTCCGCGATGAGCGCTTCTCGCTCATGCGGGCACCGGCAAGCTTCCAGCCGGTGCAGGCTCCCAAGGAACGCCGCCAGCTGCGCATCCTGGTCTCAGACGCGACCAGGGTGCGCGAACTGTCCGTGCTGACCCCCGACTTCCCGGAGAAGCTGCCGCATCACGACGGATTCGACGTAAAGATCATTTCGCACCCAACCCGGAAGTCCCTCGACGAATCCATCGATGCGATTGTTGACGGGCCAGACCCACTCGACATCTTCCATTTCACCGGGCATGGCCAGCGGCCGCACGGCGGGACAGCGGGAGCGCTGGTGCTGCACCGCGAGGGGGACCGAGGCGAGCAGACCTATCCGGGGAATGACCTCGCCGGGCAGCTAGCCCGGGCGGGAACCTCGCTGGCCTTCATCAACGCCTGCTACTCCGAGGACCAGTCGGCCAGCCGGGTCGGGCTGGCCCAGTCGCTGGCCGAAGCGGTCCCGGTCGTGCTCGCGATGCGCGGAGCGGTCGGAGATGACAAGGCCAGCGACTTCGCGGCGGCGTTCTACGACCGGCTGCTGGCGGGCAGCACCGTCGATGAGGCGGTCGCTCATGCGCGGCTTGAGCTGGAGGAGTCGGGCTCGGACTGGCAGCGTGCCGTCCTCTACAGCCGGGCGAGCACCGGGCGGTTCCTCGAGCCCGCCCCGCGAGCCGCTGTGGCACGGGCAGCGGCCTCTTTCCCGGCCGCCGCGCTCTTGCCTGGCGCGGTACGGCGCTGGGCCCTGGCCAGCGGTTCTCATGTTCACTGGCAGTTCGTGCCCGGCGATGTCGGCCCTGAGCTGCGCAGGGTCAGTTCCGAGACCGCGGCGGACATCAGTCATCTCCGGACGATCAGTGCCTCCCTGGCCCTCAGTGCAGACGCGCGTGTCGTCGCTGAGCTGAACCGGGACCGGCTGGCCCTGGCCTGGGTGGACCGGGTGCTGCCGCGTCTCGATTCCTGGCCAGGAACGTTCAACTTGGCGCTGGAGGACGAAGCCCGCCTGCTCGCGGTGGCCGTCAATTACGGCGGTGCGGTGACGTGCCTGCTCAGCACCGGCGGGGCTACCTACCGGGCCGACCTTTCGCCCGAGCAGGAACCGTTGATCACCGAACTTTTCAGCGGGTCTAGCAGGTGTGCGGCGATTGTCTCCGGCCGGGTTCTGACCGTGGATGAAGCCGGGCGGCTGCGTGGTTGGGAGCTCAACCTGAGCAGCCGGGGCGTGGCCGACGTCAGCTCCTTGGATGCGGCACGGTCGGCGGGGCAGGTGCTGTTCGCGGTAACCGGGCGCGATGAAACGGGCAAGCCCGTCATCGCCTGGGGCAGCTCCCTGGATGCGCTGGCCGTGCTGCCCAACACTCCCGCCGACGAGGTGGCCGTCGCCCGGCAGCTGTCCGGCGCCGTCCGGCCCGGCCAGCTGCTGCTGAGCCGGGGCGACCTCCTGGAACGAGTCAGCGTGGACGATCTCATATGAACCACAGACCGCCAGCCCCGCGCTGTCCTCTGGTGACGGGCGCCGAGCGACGCACACATCGCCGCTGCCCAAGATTGGGAAAGGAGCGCATATGACGCAATACTCGTCCCGGCGGGCGTCCAGAACCGAGACTAAGACGTTCTTCGAGCAGGGGCGTGATCAGTACCTGCTCGCGAAGGTAGCGCCGCAAGTCCAGCCGCCTCGGCTGTGCAACGCCCTCGAGGAGATCAACGAGCCCCTCGGCGCACTGTACAAGAAGAAGGGCTACCCGTGGATCACCTTGGTGCTCGGCAGCGGGAGCCTGGAAGCCGGCCTGGACATCCGCAGCACTGGGGTGCGAGACGCCCCCGACGTTGTGCGCGCGCTGCTGGCAGACGAGCCGCCCCTTCCCGACGGGACCAATCCCGCGAAGCTGGCCAGCGCCTTCGTGGCCTCGCTGATAAACGACCGGCTCGGATCGCCGGACACGAACGGCGGCCCGGATGCTGAATGTGCCGCAGCCCGCGCGGCCGGGAACGGTCATTCACCGTCCTCGCCGCATTCCCTGAACGCCAAGATCGATCTTCGGAACGCGAAGCTCCTGCTGTGCGTCGCGCTGCTCACGCGACTCTACCACCTGGCCAGTGCGGCGACGCCCGAGGCACTGAGCCGCGGCGGTCACGACCAGGCCAGCCTGCCGGCCGGACGCGCCGGAGCGGCGGAGCTGGAGACAGACACGCTCAAGCCCGCTCTTGAGCTGATCGCAGAGCTCATCTCGTCCGTCCAAGACCACCACAAGATGGCCGACACGGTCCTCTACCCGGCTCTGGAAAAGGTCGAGGAGTCCCTGCGCCGGGACGCTTCGCTGCGGGTAGCGGACATCCAGCTGCTGACCGAGCTGTGCTGGTACTCGCTCACCCAGGGCACATCGGTCTACCCCGGCTGGTCTGACCTGCTCCTGCACCTTTCCGCGCACAACTCCATCGCGCTCTTCGACCGCTGGCTGCCGCGTCCTGCCTTCGATGACATCGACGCCGCCTGCCAGTTCGTGGAAAAGCGCTACACCGACGTGACGCGCCTGTCGTGGCAGCAGCGCAGCGACAAAGACGAGACCGACCGGGAGCGCCTTTACGCGACCGTGGCCGGCGTCCTGCGCCAGCAAGCTGCCCTGCGCACCGAGGCCCCGCAGTCCTCGCCGCTGCAGCCGCCGATCGCGTCTGCCTTCGTCACCTCGTTCGACCTGGAACTGGAGATGGCGATGTGGTGCTCCAGCGAGAAGCCGTTCGTGGTCGCGGTGCCGATGAATCTGCTGCAGGACATTGCCGACCCGCCGGCCCACCTCGCGTCTGTCTGCTGGCTCGGCTGCCTGATCCGGCCAGATCATAGCCTGCCACATGCCGACCAGCTCGGCAGGCTGCGTGCGCCGAGCGAATCGGACTGGTTTGTCATCAGCGGGATGACGAACTACGAGCTGGCCTACGGCAACTACCCCGTGATCGTCCGGATGAGCGGCTCGCCGCTGATGAAGGAACCACGGCTGTGGACGGACGACGGCCAGTGGAACGACCTGTGCCGCCGGCTGGCGGATCACTACAGGCTTCAGATCCCTGACGATCCGCCCGATCCCAGTGAGCCGGAAATGCGGATGGCGCACGTCGCGCTGCTGGATGAGTATTCGGCCATGCAGCACACGGCATCGGAGTTCTACACCTACCAACCCGGCTCGGACAGCAGCGACCGGGTGCGCCGCGGGCTGCCTGCCGCGATCACCGGGTCGCGGAGCTCGGCCTTTGTGCGTTTCTGGATGATGATGGGAGTCCAGGTCAGCGACAGCAGCATCCGTTACCGCTTCGCCTCGCAGATGACCGTGCCCACCAGCATCGATGGTGAGTCGGCCCGGTCCAAGCATCCGCCGAAGCGCGCCGGCCTGGTGGTGAACTGGCGCACCGATGACACCGTCCGCGACTTGCTCGGATGGTACAACTTCGATGTCGTCACCGACCGGTGCGAAAATTTCCAGGCTGACCTTCAGCATTACCTCCGGCACCTGCAAAGTGACACCCACAAGCCTGCCGCACGCAAAACATGTGAGATGCCGTGATTACGCTCGAGCAGTGGAGAAACAATTTCGCCGACGCGGACACGTGCCCCTGGCGCGGCCCGCAGCCTATGGAGGCAGGCGATGATGCGCTGCTCATCGGCCGGGGCCGGGAGCGTGACCGTTTCGTTCACGATGTGCTCAGCCATCAGCTCGTGATCCTGCACGGCGGATCCGGCGTGGGGAAGTCCTCGCTGCTCAATGTCGGCCTGATCGGCGATCTGGAGACGCGCGGTTTCCAGCCGGTCGTCTGCCGCGACTGGACCAGGGAGGCGAGCAGCCCCGACCATCCAGCAGACTTTGTGGCGGCCAAGGTGGCCGCCGAACTGCGGGATCTTGGCATCGCAGTGGACATGGCAGCGCCGCAGGCGGCGATTGAGCAACTCAACGAGGAATGGGGCGAGCTCGCAGTCCTAGTGCTCGACCAGTTCGAGGAGCTGATCCGCCATCAGCGGGTGTTCTTCAAGCGCGCCATCGACTGGCTCGTCCAGGTGAACCGGAAGTTCAACATCCACGTGGTCATCACGTTGCGCTCGGAGTATCTGCACCGGCTCAGGCCGCTGCTTTCACGGATGCGGGACAACTCCGTCACCACATTCGAGCTCGACCCGCTGACGTCGGCCGATGACATTCGCGACGTTATCGCTAGCGGCAATCCTGGCCAGCAGGCCGGCCAGGAGGTCAGCACCGCCGGCGCGGGGGCGCCCGGCCTGGCGATCACTGATGACGCGATCAAGCTGCTGCTCGACGCATGGGAGCAGGTACAAGGAAACGAGAGCCGGGTCGTCGATGTCGGCTTGCTGCATCTGCAGGGCGCGCTGTACGCGCTGCACGCCAGGGCCCGGCTCAGCGCCGGAACCCGAAACCGCGGGCCGTACACCGTCGAGGCGGTGCACGTTCGGGAGATGATGAACGCCGCCGCCGACCGCCGTCAGGACGCCTTCACTCTCGGCCTCAGCGAGTCGGTGGCCCGCAAACTCGACCTGTGCGAAGAAGCATGCCGTAGCGACGTGCCAGGAAGCGGTCTGGATGAGTTCCTCATGATCGGCACCAGGGAGGTGGTCTTGCGGCTCGCGCCCCACCTGTCCAGCGGCGGCTTCAAGCTCGACCGCGAGGCCTGGGACCTGGCCGAGCTGGCGCTCGAGCGGGAGCTGGAGATCCTCAATGATGTGCCTGTGCAGGATGCCGAACGGGCGTTCCGCATGCTCTACGGCCTCGCCATGGCCGACCCTGACGAGCTTGCCGAGTACGACTTGCTAAGCGTGCCGCGCACCAAGGTCGCTGAGCAAGCCGGAATCTGCCCGCCATCGGACAAATCTGAGAACGCTGCGCTGGCCGAGCTGGGCATCCCGGCCCCGCCCTGGGAAGTGGACCCGGAATCGCTGTCCGCTGGGCCGATGTTCGGCTTCCCGCCCTACGGGGTTCTCATCGAGGAGCTGCGCCGCTTCGCTTTCGCGCTCGAGTGGCTGACCACCTCGTCGCTCATCCGGCAGATTTCACCCGAAGCCGAATTCACCATGCTGTCGCTGATCCACGATGGATTCGGCGACGCGCTCGAGAACTGGGCCGACGCCGAAGACAACGGCCCTGCTGAAGCGCTCAACCTGCTGACCGGAGCCCAAGGCGAGACCTTCGAGTGGATGCGCCCCGACCCGGAGGAGTACTGGCCGCAGTTCGATGGCGCCCAGCACAACCGGGTGATCGTAAACCTCCGCTGGCGAGCTTGCCTCGTCAATGCCCGGTTCCGGCATGTCGTGTTCGCGAACTGCGACTTCCGCGGGACCCGGTTCGAAAAATGCCATTTCGAAGGGGTCGTGTTCGTCAATTGCCTAGTGGACGGCGCGACGTTCGGCGACTGTGACATAGCCGGATCGGTCAGCAAGCCATTGAACGCCGTGGACAAGCCAGGCATGCCGTCGTTCATCCTGACCGGTGTCGACGCGTCCACCCGGGACGCGCTCAGTCATTACCGGGGACAGGACTTCTCTGGTGAGATCTATTCGGTCGCCTCGGGCATCGCCGTGACGAACCGGATGGGCACGCGGTCGACGCTACTGGAATGGACGCCGCACCGCGGCGGGCTCACCATGTATGGCGGCAGGCTCAGTTCTCTCATGCTGCTGAGCGGCCGGTTCCGGGACGGCGGTGAGCTCTCACTGCGACATACAGCAGGCTCATCGCTGGATATCACCGAGCAGGGCGCTGCGAAGATCCATATTTTCGGGAGTTCCATCCGAGGGCTCTCCATCAGCCGCCGGGTGGGTGATGCCACCGGAGAGGGCGGGGAGATTGAGCTGACCGTCCAGGACTCCGCACTCGCCAATACGTGGTTTGATGACGGACTGACCGGCACCGCCGTCTTCCAGAACAGTACGGTGTGGCAGTTGCTGAACGTAAGCGACCGGTTCCGGGTGGTGCTAGACAAATGCATCCGCTTCGGAGCGGTCAACATCGAGGTCACCTCGAATGCCGGAACGCTCGCTGAGTTCTCGGAAGATGGCATTGGTGACGCTGCCGAGCTCCATCGCCAGGCGCGGCTGATGACGTACTGGCGGGATCCAGCCATGGCAGCGCTCGCTGAGTGGGATGGCCAATAACTGAGGCCGAGCCCCCAGCGGCCAGGTCATCGCGCCGGGCTACCGGCGCTACTGCCCGCCGGCAAGCTTGCTCGCCGGCTGGATGATCCGCGCGAGCACGAACTGCCTGAATACCTCGTCATTCACGGTGGCCTGGGGGAACCGAGCGCGTCATAGCCACGGGGCAGGGGTCCAGCAGGTGGCCCACCGCGAGGAGACGATCTCCAGCGGCCCCGGTGGCCCCGGGCCGGCCGTGCCGAGGTCGAGTTCCAGCTGCCCGGTCGCCAGACGCCGCCTCGTCGCGGCCTTCAGCGCCTCCAGTTCGGCGTCGTCGTGCGCCGAGCCGATGTGCTCGATGTTCCGCGACCCCGCCGGGAGGACCACACGATCTGGACCGCGGCCGCCCCCGACGCGGTCTTCACGGTGCGAACGTACGCCACCCAGCGAGACAACGAGCCACAGTGGATACCAGTCCCTTAGTGCGCAAATCCAGCTCCCGCGAACCGGGAACCTGCAGGTCATAGCATCAAGTCAGTCCAGAACCCGGAATCGTGAGCCAACTCAGGATAAAAGTCAGGCCGTCTGCTGGAGATCAATATCGGCGCAGCAGCTTATGGAGCAATGTGGGGCTATGCGGTCGATCGCCTCTGTGCCTGGAATCCCTCCATGTGAGAGTGACTCTCGCCCCGCGGAGGTGCTGGTCACAGGGATAATTTGACCTGCCTGCCTGCCTGCCTGCCTGCCTGGCGCAGCGCCGAGCCCTGGGTCAGCCGCAGACCGGCGGCAGGTCCATGAATGGCCCACCACTGGCCGCCCGGCGCCGCGTCATTGTCCCGGGGCCCGCCGGGAAGTCCTGGCGGCCAGCACAGGGCACGGCGTGGCCACCGCGGAGAGACTGGCACCATAGGACGTGATGAGCAAACCTGTCGGTGCCAAATTCAGCCCTGTCCCCTGTGACCCGGGGCGATAGGCGCACAAGCGGATACGAAGGTGCCCGCGCGGATGGGACCGAGACGACCCTTCCCACCCGGGACTCTCCACATCCAGCTTCTACGTTCTCCGCCTACGCTATTTTGGGCCGTTGCCGCTTTGGTTATTAGCTCACCGAAATCATCGAGAAGTTTGTGCGCCCCATGCCCTTCATTTCGCCGACGTAGTGCGCGCTGCCTAGGTGGAGCATCATCCCGGCCCAGGCTCCGCCGTCGCTGGGCCACTTCATCGCTGGATATGAGTTACACCTGGCGCACAGCCACACGTACTCGCCCTGAGCCTGCGCGCGAAGATTCCCGGGCAACCACGCCGGCTGATCGCTGCTGATCTGCTCGACATGGTTGTGGACCGAGCCGCAGCCTTCGATGTCTGCCTTGCCGCACATCTCGCAAACCGCGACCTTCGGCTTCTTGCTGAACAAACCCACGCTGGTCTCCTCCCCTTCCAAAACACCGAGGCCACACCGTGGGTAGGTTCGCCGCTCGCCAACTCCCAAGAACTGAGGCCCCGAGGGCACATCTTGCCACCCATGTGACATGAGAGGGATGAGACCTAGACAGGTCAGACAACTTTCACCCTCACGTTCAACTCAGCCTTCGGGTTGGCTCCCGCCTTCGAAAGCGCGGAGAGCGGCTTAAAGCTGGGCCGGGCGCAGTCCATTACGGCCCCATGGAGGCGAAGTGGCACGGAGTGGTGGACTGCCAGACCGCGGTGATCAGAGCCCCGGACTGCACGCGGGTGAACCCCGCCGTGGGCGCCTCCGCGGGCATGGAGGGCCGCCGCACACGCCCGCGGGTGAGTGCTCGCCGACATCCGCCGGTACCTGCCCACCCGCTGCTTGTGGTTTTAGCCACCCAGCAGGCTCGTTGCCCACCAGCAGTTGGCTAAACCATTCGACTGGCCCGCAGCCGAGCACAAGGCAGACCGTCCCGGGGCCGAGCAGGGGCTCGACCAGGTCACGTCCCGCACGGTAATCACCTGCGGCAACCGCGATCCTCGTGGGTGCGGCCACTCACGTGGCGTCCGCCGGCAGTGTCGTCGTCTCACCCGGGAATGCCTCGTTGACCGTCCCAACGTGCGGGAGCACAACCGCAGCATCGGCGAGTCCCAGTGCCCTGCCAAATGCGCCCGCCAGGGTCTGGGACCGGAGAGACCCCCAGGGTTCGAAGATGACGACGACCTGGGCGGGATGAAGCAAACGTGCTGCCGTGAGGGTCGCGGCGATAGCGGTCGGATGGTGGTGTCAACGGCGGCCCAATGTGAACCCGGCTGCGGCGGGGCGGTTTCTAGCGGCGGTCGCAACACTTCTGAGATTCTTGGGGGCTGTGTTGTCATCGTTGCGTCGTGTGAAGAAGGGGCCGGGGCGGCGTCCGCAGTCGGCCAAGCGGCAGCGGTTCATGGAGTTGCGCAGCCGCGGGTGGAGCATCATGGCGGCGGCCCGGGAGGCCGGGGCTTCCCGGACGGCGGGTCATAACTGGTCGCGCGGTTACAAGACCTACCGCAACGGCCAGGTGACCGGGTTCGTGCCCGCGCTGGACCGGCTGGCCGTGCGTGAGATCAACGGCCGGTTCCTGTCCCAGGACGAGCGGATCGAGATCGCCGACCTGCGTCACGCCGGGCTGAGCATCCGGCAGGTCGCTCACCAGCTGGGCCGGGCACCGTCGACGATCTCGCGGGAGCTGCGCCGCAACGCGACCGCGCACCAGGACTACCGGCCGTTTGAGGCCCATCGCCGCGCGACCGCCCGCCGGGCCCGCCACCACCAGCGACGTGTCCAGACCTCGCCCGGGTTAGGCCAGGTAGTTGCCGAGCTGCTGGCGCAGCGGTGGAGCCCACAGCAGATCAGCCGTCAGCTTCGCCGGCGGTTTCCCGGCGAGCCGGGGATGTGGCTGTGTCACGAGAGCATCTACCAGGCCGTCTACCAGCCCGGGTCGCTGCTGCTGCGCCCCTCCCCGCTGGCTCCCTGCCGCCGCTCGCCGTTGCGCACCGGGCGTGATCACCGGCGGGCGCATCAGCACGCCGGCCAGCGCCGCCCGCGGTTCGAGCAGCCGATGCTGACTATCGCTCAGCGGCCGTTCCAGCCTGATGACCGCTCTCAGGCCGGGCATTGGGAGGGAGATCTCATCATCGGCAAGGGCCAGGGCTCAGCGATCGGCACGCTAGTCGAACGGCAGACCAGGCTGGTCCGGCTACTGCACCTGCCCAGGCGTGACGGCGAAGCCCTGCACGACGCGCTGAAAGCCCGGATGGCCGGCCTGCCCCCAGCCCTGCTGCGATCGATCACCTGGGATCAGGGCACCGAGATGGCCCGCCACTGCACGATCACCAGATCACTGGGCGCGCCGGTCTACTTCTGCGACTCCCACTCGCCCTGGCAGCGCGGCTCGAACGAGAACGCCAACGGCCTGCTGCGCGACTACTTCCCCAAAGGGACCGACCTGAGCACCCACTCGCCCGAGCATCTGCTGGCCGTCGAGAACGAACTCAACAACCGTCCCCGGCACGTCCTCAACGACCGGCCACCCGTCGAGCTATTCGCTGCGCTGCTAGCCTCCCAGAAACCGCCTGTGTTGCGACGTTGACTAGAACCTGCCCCGCCGGCACCGGTACAGGATTCACCCGCCGGCGACAGGTGGGCGTAATCGTGATAGACGTCGGCTCCCGAACGCGTCCGCCCCACAGACTGGAAGCGTCTGCGCGTGCCAGGAAACGTTCCCAGCGCCGCAGGCCTCCAGTGCGGCGGCGTTGGCAGCGTTGTGAGCTCCGAGGAGCGGGACGCGGACCCGTTGGCCGCGCCAGTCGAACACCGAACCGGACCGGTCAATCGATACGCCGGTATCGGTGTGCACCGAGACGTGGCGAAGGAACTGGCCTAAACCGAATCCCTCAGGAGCGAGCCCGACCTTGGATTGCGCGAGGAACTGGACGAAGAAGGCTTCGACCTCGCTGACGGTCCGGAAGGTTTTGACATGGTCGCGATCGACCTTGGTAAGGACGCCGATGCCGGGCCTCAAGAGCAGGGCCGAGCGGTCCGACTCATCGGTTTGATAACTAGCCAGGTGCCCTCGTTTTCCAGTGGGCGTTGGAGCCAGTTGGTGAGCAAGTCACCGCCGATGATGTAACCGGCTCGGGGGTCGGCGGCCTGAAGGCAGTGCAGGATCATGGCTGCCGTGGTGGTTTTTCCATGGGTTCCCACCACGGCGATGTAGTGACGGTCCGACACAAGCTCTGCGAGCAGATCCCCGCGTGGCCGTTGACGGAGGCCGAGTTCCTCTGCCCGTTGCCGTTCGACGTTGTCCGTGGGGACCGCAGATGAGTACACAATCTCGGCATCGGCTGGGACTGCGCTGCGGGCGTGCGGGACGGTTACGGTGATCCCACGTTCCCGCAGGCGCGCGATATAAGGGCTATCGGCCTGATCAGAGCCCGACACTGTCGCGCCTCGGGACTGTGCGGCGATTGCTAGACTGCTCATCCCGCATTCACCGATGCCGACTAAATGCAGGCCGCGGTCGGCCACGACGGCGGCGGCCAACGCGTTTGATCAGCGGGCTGTCGCGTGTTATCAGTTTCGATCCCGGATTTCAGTGTGCTAACTCCTTTCGGCGGCGAGCGCCGCTAATGCGGAGCGGCGGACAGGGTATACCAGGTATTGATCCATCCGGAAGTCGCGCTGGCGAGTTCATGGCGGAGGCTCAGAGTTCCTGGCGGTGCAACTCGACCTGGAGGGCATCGCGGACGTGCCAGCTGGCCTGCTCTAGGCGGGCTCGGGCCTGATCCTCGTCTACTCGTGCTAGGTCCATGACGATGCGCAGCGCACGCTGCCGGAGTTTGTGATTGAAACCGGTTAGCTCGACCATGTGGTTCTCGGCGACCCGGCCGGCCACGACCATCGCGGCGGTAGTGATCTGGTTGAGGACAAGCTTCTGCGCGGTGCCGGCCTTGAGCCGCGTCGAGCCGGTAAGGATCTCGGGGCCGGTGTCGAGAAAGATCCCCAGGTCGCCATCGCGTAGTAGCGGGGCGCCCGGATTGCTGGAGATCGCGCAAGTCCAAGCGTCGGCCTGGACGCCGGCCTGAACGCCAGCTCGCACGAACGGGGTCGTGCCGCTGGCTGCCAGCGCAATGATGACGTCACCGGAGCCGGCGCCGAGACATTGCAGGGCGGCTGGTGCCGCGCGAACGTCATCCTCGGACCGGGTGATCGCGGCCGCACCCATCAGTTCGCCGCCAGCCGCCAGAACCGCGAACCGATCGGCGGCGACGCCGAATGTCGGAGGCAGCTCCGCTGCCTCTTGCAACGCTATCCAGCCGCTTGTTCCCGCACCGATGAAGATGGTCCGGCCTCCGCCGCGGAACGCGGCGGCCACCTTCCCGGCGGTGATAGCGATCAGCGGCGATATGTTCTCGACGGCCTCCAGGACTCGGTGTTCCTCGGCGTTCATAAGCGCGGCGACCCGGGCAGGCGGCAGCTCACCGAGCCGGCCGGATGCGGGGTTGCGCTGCTCAGTGGGCGGAAGCTCGGTGTTCACAGCTCATGCTCTGCGCTAGGCGCACGGCACCTTCGATGGGTTCGCGGACTGACCTGGTCACGGTCAGCGGGGATATGCTCAACCGGCGCACGGCGGCGGTGAACGCCGACTGGGCGGCAGGGCTGGCCCAGACACCGCCGCTGAGCGCCAGGCTTGGCGCCAGCGTCCGGACGTGCTCCTCGATGTGCCGGACAGTCGCGACGGCCAGCAACGTCATCTCCTCGTCCAGCCGGTCAGCCGCCCAGCGCTCACCCTGTTCCGCAGCGGTGGTCAGCAGGGGCGCAGCGCGGGCCAGCAGCCTCGCAGGGCTCGGCGCGCGGCTCACGGCGCTGACCACCTCGCGCCAGTCCTCATCGCCGAATATTTCTTTCACCGCCCCGGTAAGCAGCCCAGACGCGGTAGCGGGATCGGTTACGAACCGCTCCAGCGCCGCCCGGCCGAGCCGCGCCGCGGATCCATGATCGCCCAGGATCCAGCCGCGGCCGCCGCTGACCGCGAATCCGCCGTCTGCGGCACTGCAGATGACCGATCCAGTTCCGGCGATTACGCAGACGTCGGTGGCCGGTGGCGCGGCCAGCAGCGCGGCGACGAAGTCGGGCACAACTCGTACCTGCGCGCCGGGGAACCGCTCTGCCAGCAGGCTGGTGATGCAGGCCTGCTGCTCCTGGCTGCCAGCTCCTGCCACGCAGGCTACAACGTTACCGGCCGGGGGGCATCCGGCGAGCGCAGCACGATAACTGGCCCGCAATGCGGCAGGATCGACGGTGAGCGGGTTCCCAGGACCGCTGGCACCCTCGTGCACGACCTGCTCGTGCCAGACTGCGCGGGCACGGGTGCCCGTGCCGCCGGCGTCGATGCCGACGACGAGGCCCGCGGCGCTGCCGTCGCTGGCTGCCGCGCAGCTCACCCGGTCGCCTGGCGCAGGCCTGCCCCGTCCAGCAGCATCCGGACGAGCTGACGGTAAGCGCGCAGCGCCGAGCGGACCTCCAGCAGGTAATGAGCCCCGCGGAATTCCTGCGGGCTCAGCGTGTCGTCAACCTCGCCAAAATCGATACCCACGGTGTCGATGCTGCAGCCGAAAGGCAGGCCCAGCAACTGGAGAGCGACCGCGTGCTGGTAGGGGACGTAGATACAGGTGGTGACAGCCAGGACCCGGTCGCCAGGCTTCACGTGCCCGACCTGCTCAGCCCAGTAGCGATACCCATCTGCGGTGTTAGCGCGCTGGCCGGGCTCGAGCGCTGGGGCGACGACCAGCGACACGGGGCGCCCGGCCGATTCGGCCCGGGCGACCCGGAATCGGGCGCTGCCCTCGGCGTCTGGGCTGCTCTCCAGTTCCACTGTGAACTCTGGCAGGTTGAACGCCCGGCGCAGGCCGTCTTCCATGACCTGCCACTCATAGGCCCGGCCCGGCAGCCCGAAGACCTTGAGCAGCTCATACTCATCGCGCTCAGGGTGGTCCTTGTTCCGCGCGAGATCGCGGTAACCGGTGATGCCAGCGATATGGTCGGCGGTCACGCCGTTGCGGAGTAGGTGCGCGGCATATGCGGGCCGCCACACGTTGGCGCGGACAAGCCCACCGAGCACGACGAGGTGGTTGTAATGCTGGTACTTGGGCGGCCGTGGCCGGACCAGCCCTAGCGCGTCCGCGGCAGCGATAGCAAGCTCCTCGTCGGCGCCGCTGATCGCGTCAGGGTCGACCTGGTTCCGTTCTTTGGGATCCGCGGCGTCCGTCTTGCGGAAATTCCAGGCGGCCGCCGTGAACTCGTCCAGGTAGCCCAGCTCGTCGGGCAGTTCGCCGGAAGGGGATCCGTCACCGAAACGCCGTACCAGCGCCCGCAGCGGCTCGCTGCGCACCCAGGCGGTGATCTCGGCAAGGAGCACGTCGGCGGCAGGATCCTCGCCCTGCCCGGGCACGACGCATGGTTCGAACACCGCTGGCCTCCTCAATTATGCGCGGTCGAGCATATCGGCGCCGGCCTGCGCGGACTGGTGCTCGGGGAACCGACTGCGAAGGCAGCCTCGGCCTCGCGCAGTACCCGCAGGACGTTCCCGCCGGCCAGGCGGGCGCACTCGTCCTGGTTCTAGCCCCGGTCCAGCAGTTCGCGATCAGCGCCGGATAGCACGAAATGTCGTCCAGCCCGTCAGGCAGACGGGTCGGTGCCATCGTAGTTCGTCCCAATGCCGACATGCTCGACAGCGGCGATATCGCGCACATGGTCGATGTGATCGGCGACTTGGGCCGGCGCTGCCCGCGGGGCGCGGGCACGCAGCCGCGTAGCCGACCCGGACCCGCGGTGCGGGCTGCCCGCGCAGCGGGAAGAAGATACTTTCCTGCCGGACAGTACAAAGCCTGGCCTGCGGGCCTACTCTACATCTTCGGGTGCCCGCTGGCCGGGGAGGCATTTGCTGGCCGCGGGCGAGGGGGAGGGAACCCAAAATGGCTGAAGACTGGCCGGACTGGCCATTTCGCCGCGATTGCATGGCCGATCTGGCTCGTTACGTCGACGAGACCCGCGCGGCGGGCCTGATCCCATCGGACTGCCGCGGCCGCTGGTCCGGCATAGAGGCCGGCGAGGCCCGGACCCGTCAGTTGTACGACGCGCTGCGCGATCGCCGAATTGTCTATGCGAACGAGGCGTGGAATCCGAACTCCGTGGCCACGGGCAGGGAGTCCGTCTATCAGCGTGTCCGCGGGCCGGCGGAGGCAATCCAGGGCACAGCGACCTGCCTGGACCTGGCCCTGCTGTTCGCCGGGTTCGCCATAGCCGCGGATATCCGGCCGCTGATCGGGATCCGCATGACACCCATGCCGCATGCGCTCGTCGCCCTTGACGTCAGCAGACCACTGTCAGAGCAGCACAGGGACAGCCGTGGGGCCAGCCCGCCCGGATTCATCGCGGACCCGGACGTGCCGGGGATCTATCACCTTGCTGCTGACAGGATTTCCTCAGCGTGGGCTGTGCCGCGGCGGGGCTGGGTGGTCGTTGATGCGTTCCAGGCCGCACGCCCCCGCTCGTCCCTGGGTGTGCTGGCGGCGATCGGAGCGGAATTCGACATCGCGGCGCAGGACGGCACGGAGAAACTGCGGGACGGGCAGCGACTTCCCCACCATGAGTGGATCATGGCGGACGTGCACCGCCTCCGCGCGGACCGCGCTCCTTATCCGCCGCCCACGGGGCGTGCCATTCCCGCCATCCACGGCTACCTGCCCGCCCGCCCCGCCTTCACCAGCTACCCCACCCGGCAGTCCCTGCTGCAAGATCTCCATCAGTCCGCATTTGGGCAGCAACCCGTGACCGTTGTCCTGCACGGTGAATCCGGGCTCGGCAAAAGCATGCTCGCGCATCGGGTCGCCGTGGCGGCCGATCACGGCTGCGGCTGGTTCCTCAACGCGTCAGACACCAAGGCACTCACCCGCTCGCTCGCTCAGGCGGAACGACAGGAACAGAGCCTGCGGGACGAGCAGGCGAATCCTGCGATGGCCACGGAGAAGCCGGACTATGGCGAGGACAAGGCCCTCGCGGCCGCTGCCCTGGCCCGGCTGCGGGAAGCTGACCGGCCCTGGGTCGTCGTCCTGGACAACTGCGACTCGGCACCGGACACCGCGGGGCTCCAGGAGCTGATACCCCAGCCGACCCAACCCGGGCAAGTCGTGATCATCACTACGACAGATCCATGCTGGGCCGTGGTCGCCCGCGAGCGTGGCTGGATCAAAAAGGAGCTTGCCGGGCTGGGAAGCGAGGACCTGAGGCTCTTGCACCTGCCTGAGTGGGCCGAGTCGGCAGCAGACGGGAAACCGCTCATCGCGCAGGCACTCGCCGTGTTGCGCCCCGATGCTGGGAAGCAGCGCGAATGCTCCGACGGCGCGCGCCTGGTGTGGGATCTGCTCCGGGAGGAGCCGGCCGTGCCGCCGGAAGCCGTCGCTGCCGCACGGCTGCTGGCATGGTGCCCCCCGGAACCAGTCGACGTGGCCGGCCTGCTGGAGATCACCGGCTTCCCGCCGGGCACGGGAGTGGGTAAGCCACTCGCGGACCGCCAGTTTGTCACCTCCACGCTCCCAGATGCCCAGATCGGGGCCACGGTCCCGGATGCCCGGGCCGCGGTCCCGGAGGTGGGCCCGGCGATCCAGATGCACCGGCTGTTCGCTGCGGCCGTCCGGAAGCAGACATGGGAGGAAGACGAAACCCTCGCCGCTGCCATTGTCCAGCGGCTGATCACCCATCGCCGGGGCCGCCAGCTGTTCATCGACGCCGCCGACAGCGCCGCGCTGAACCTTCTGGAAGGCACATCCGGCGACGTAATCAGAGCCGCCCCCGTCCTTGCGGACGAGCAACGCGCCGGGCTGCTCTGGCACGGGCTCGGCCACATCCGCGAGCGCCGAGGCCCGGTCGAAACCTCCGACAAGCACTTCCAGCGGGCACTGGACCTGCTCGATCACGACAGCTCGCGGTTCGAGGTAGCTGAGTGCCTGATCGGGCGGGCCAGGCTGGTCTTCCAGCGCAAACCCCGCGACACGGCACTCCTGGTTAAGGCCCGCCAGGACACCGAGGACGCGCAAGAGCTGCTGGCAGAAATGTCAGAGCCTGACGAGCGGCAGATGCGTGAGCAGGCCAACGCGCTGTCCTGGCTGATTGAGCAGGTAATCGCGGGCAGGGAGGAGGATGCGCGCAAGCGGCAGGAACTGCTCCTGAGGACCCGCGAAGAACTCTGGAGATCCTACGAGAAGCGCCTGGCACTCGCCCGGGAGGGAGGGCCGGGACACCTGGCCGCCGACCGGTCGACTCAGCCCGCGCCCACCGACGGACTCGGCGCTGAGCGCGCCTACTACAACCTGGCTGGGGTAGACATCCAGCTGGCCAGAACTCACCGAGAGCTTGCCGGGCCCGCTGGTGACGTCTCCGCGTGCCAGGCTGAGCTGCTGGATCAGGTAAGGGCTGACCTTGCGGAAGCTGCCCGGGTTTACGCGGTCACGCGAGCACTGCGAGAACGGCGGTACGGCGGGCGGCCCCATCCGCATCTTGCATCGTGCCTGCATGGACAGGCGCTTATCGCCTACTTCCAGGCTGCCCTGCTCGGCGAGACCGGGCAGCTCGCGGATGCTTTCGAATTCGAAAGCATCGCGATGGAACAGCGATTGAAAGTCGCGGGCAGCCTGAACGGGCCCGGTAACCCGGCCGCGTTCCGTGACACCGACGTCCGGAAGTCAGCTGACTTCATGATGAAAATGTCCGTGTCTAGCATCGCGGTGCGCTATGCCGACCCGGACGAAGCCCTGGAAAACGTGACCAGAATCTTCCGCGACGCCGTCGGGGAATGGTTCGACGCTCTGCAAGCCATCACCGGTTAAGGGGACTGTAATGTCGAGGATGGCCAGCGGCATGCCCGTGGAAACGCTGATTGAGAAGGTCAAAGACGCAATTGTATACGCGGGAGTATCGGAAGAATCCCCCAGCCGTGACCTGCGTGTAGCTTCGGTCCAGCTCATCCTCGAAGTCGTGGCCACTGGATCGGGCGGCAGCAGAGTGACTTTCCGCGTCCCAGTCATCGGCATGGAGCTCAAGGCGGGAACCAAGGTCACTAGGCGTGATACGCATACCATTGATATCACTCTCAGACCTCCGACGGCGCCCGGCTCTCTCGCAGTCCGCGGTGACGGTGTTGAGGAAACGCTGGTCAGCGCAATTGACACCATCCGCGCGGTCATGTCCAGCGCCGCCACGGGCGAAGATCCGTGGGTTGTCTGCACCAGCACTGTCGATATCTCGTTCGTACTGACTAAGGAAGGCGAGATCTCCCTCGGCGTCGAAGGCGAGCTGGGCAGTGAGGTAACCCAGACCCTCCGTCTATCACTCGTGCCTGACTGACCCGCCGCCGGGCCGCAAGCTTGCCAGCGCGTGCCAGAACCAGTGCAGAGAACCTGACTGACGCTGTGTCCGCTGTCGGGAATCACTTCATCGAGTGCCCCGACCACCGTCGCCCGGTCGGCCTCTACGACTCGGCTTAAGTTGCCCTGATCGGGGTATCGACCTGGCCCGCCGGATGATGTCGGCGGGTAGACGGCCAGCCGATGAACCTGGGATAACGGAAATGGCAGCATGAAACGCCGATCGGGCAAGTCGGCCGGGACGACCGTGGGCAGCAGGTAAGGCCGTCGTCTGGTGATCTTGGGCTGCCCAGCGTCGACGCGACGCCAAGACGGGGGCGGCGGTCCTGGCGGCCGACAGCGTGGTCCGTGGTTACAGGTCGGCCTGATCAGATCTATGCTGATTAGGACGTTTAATACGATACGTACCTTATGTGCCTTGCCTGAAAAGTCTCCTAACTGCTTGATAACGGTTCAGGCGACCGATGTGCCGTGCTGCTACCTTTGGAGCCCAAAATCATCTGCCGGAACTTAGCGGCGCGGACACAGGGGGCCCAATGATCGTTCTGATCCTGCTCGTGCTTATCGTCATAGCTGGTATGGGGTGGGTGAAGTACCAGGGGACGAAGGCACTGACATTTACGCACGTCGATGTCACCGGGCTGTCGCTGGATGAGATCGTGGCGATCGGCAGCAAGGCCTCGGGGTCCCTGACTGGCCGCCTGACAGGTAACACGCCGACTGGCCGGCGTACGGGGAACGGGGGAGCGGAGTGGCAGGCGCAGATTCAGGGCAGCGTCATGGAGTTCAGCGTGCAGCCACTGCCAGACGGCCGCGGGTACCGCGTCGGCGGTGTAGCCACACTGATGCGGATAGCGCAGGTGCGGATGGGTTCTAATCAGGGCATCTGGGGGCTGTCCAAGGCCATCAGTAACGCCATCTACAGGGTCCTGGGCATCCCGCACAACCCTTCGGCGCTGGTGCGGCGGCGTAATCGCGTGCTGCGCGCCATTGCCAACGGCGGAACGGCCATCAACGCAGCCGCGCCGCAGTACTCTGCGGTAGAGGAACCGAGGAACGCCTCCTGGTAATCGCCTGAGAAGCAGTGCGCTGACGCCCACGAGAAACTGCCTGGACGGCCGTATCGAAGATCATCGGAGAGAGCAGAGTTTCTTATTGACGGCTGGTGCTTTTGATCTGCCTGCGCGCGTGTTAGAACCGGCCTGGGCCGGTGGTTGCGCCCTGCAGAAGCCAACCTGTCAAATCGACCCCGGCACCCACGCCTGCAAGTAGACGAAGACAGTGTGGCTGCGGTTTGCTTGAAGCGCCCAGTCGGGCGACGGCCGAGCGCACCAGGGCGCAACGACCAAGTGGTGCGCTGAAGCAGTGGGAGGGGGCATGACTGACGGTCCAGATCCTGCGCACATGGCCCGCTTCTGCCACAAGATCCTCCCAGGGATGCTCGTCGAGGCGTGTAGCGTCGCAGCGCCCGATGCGAGCCGGATTGCGGGCGACATCATGCTGCGGGCAGAGGCCTCGGCGCGCCTGGACCGTGCCAGCTGTGAGATTCTCGCCGCTCCGTTCTTCGAGGAATCCTTCTTCCACGACCCCGCCGAAGCGTCGCCGTGGATGAAAGCCATCACCACGCTCGTTGTCCGCAACAGTCAGCTTGAGGACCTGCACGCCAATGGCCCGGTCAACACCGGGGGCATCGCCGCTGTAACTACGTATGCGCTGGGGCCGCTGTCGCATCTCACCGCCGCCGGGCGGCAGCATCCAGTTCCGGCCGCTGGTCCCGATGACCCGTTTGCCGGTCTGACAGATACGTACCCGCGTGCGTGGGCTTGCCTTGATGCACTGCGCACTTCGCTGATCGACGGCGGTGGCCGGGTGGGCTACCGGCTTCCCGAAGCGTCCCCTCCCGAGCTGCCAGACGCCACGGAGGTGACAGAAGCGCAAGCAGCAGACCACCTCGAAATGCCCTCCGAGGTCTTCACCGGGGTCGTTTTCAGCGGGATCGACCCCAGGTTCGATCAGACCGCTCTCAACTGGCTGAAGACGGCAGAGAACGAGGAGCTGATGCTGGGCCTGTCCAGCCTCAGCAGGATCTCCCGGAACAGCCGCAAGCTGATGCGCGTGCTGGAGTTCCTCCTCGCCCACCGGGCGAGGATCCTCACAACGAACTACCTCCTCACTCCGAAGGAGGTCTGGGTCCGCCGGCATGAACTGGTCAAGCCAGATTCGGAGCACCCCATGAAAGGCTTCCATGAAATGAGTGGCCTCAGCGGCTCGCACAGAAAGACAGCAGAGTCATATATTCGTCAAATCGCCCAGGTCAGGACGTAACTGCATCGCGTCACGGCCCCATACGAGGCACCGCATTGCATTCCCCGGGCGGGAGCGGTCTGATGTAAAACCGTCGGCTCAGCCTACGTTGGTTCGAACCCAACACCTGCCACCACTGTGATGTCGCAAGACATCGAGGACACCGCGAACCTACGTTAGGGGCGTGTCTTACCGGCTGTGTAAGTGACGTGGCCTGACGATGAGCCGCAGGAAAGGCGGCTCGCGGAAGGACACGCGATGGATGACACTGCGAGGGTGCCCCGCAAACCCGATGGCCGGCCTGCCCGCCGGCGCCCGCTGGTCGATGAGGAGCTGGCGGGCCAGCTGCTGGGCCGGGCCCAGGAGCAGGGCGCGGAGCTGCTGGGCCCTGATGGCCTGCTGTCGCAGGTGACCAAGGTGGTGCTGGAGCGGGCGCTGGCTGAGGAGATGTCCGGCCACCTGGGTTATGAGAAGCACGACCCGGCCGGGCGGGGATCAGGGAACAGCCGCAACGGCACCACGGGCAAGACGGTGCTGACCGATATCGGGGCGGTGGACCTGGCGGTGCCGCGGGATCGGGCTGGGAGCTTCGAGCCGCAGATCGTGCGCAAGGGCCAGACCCGCCTGCAGGGGTTCAACGAGCGGATCATCGCCTTGTATGCACGGGGGATGACCACCCGCGACATCCGCGCCCACCTGCGCGAGATGTATGACGTGGACGTCTCACCTGACCTGATTAGCCGGGTCACCGATGGCGTCCTGGAAGAACTGGCTGAATGGCAGTCCCGGCCGCTCGATGCCATCTATCCCGTGGTGTTCATAGACGCGCTGATGATCAAGGTTAGGGACGGGGTGGTCACCAACCGCCCGGTCTACCTGGCCATCGGAATCGATTGTGAGGGCGTCAAGCAAGTCCTCGGCTTGTGGGTGGGGCCGACGGCCGGGGAGTCTTTTGGGACGGCCACATGTTCGCCGGGGCGGATTCTGGCTGCTGCCTGAGGAAACACACCCCTGCCCGGTGCTCGCAGTATTCAAGGGGGGACGTTAAGTTACCAGGCGCTGCCTTGAGGATCGTG
>Ga0335081_10000437_pt1 | contig 74171 bp, 56 predicted proteins | sample Lox_Sample_35_FD_206713 | JGI IMG/M metagenome (GOLD analysis project Ga0335081, IMG submission 206713) | Soil microbial communities from Loxahatchee National Wildlife Refuge, Florida, United States - Lox_Sample_3.5 | ecosystem: Environmental > Terrestrial > Soil > Wetlands | place: USA...
ACGGTCGTGATGTCGTAAAGCCTCCGCTTGCGCAGGAAGTTCGCGAGGCCGAACACCTGCAACGGACCGGCCACGTCGAGCGGCGCCACGCCCGGGTAGATCAGCATGGCGATGCGCTGCCTTCCGGTTGCTCCACCATGACGCCTCAGTCCCCCAAACAGATGCCCCCAGCGCCGCGACCAGATTCCGCCAAATTGCGTGCGAATTCCGCCGAATCGCCGGGCCGGCATTGCTTATGACAGCCGACGCGCTCAGCTTTTCGGGCCGCCGGCCGCGGGACGATTCCGGGGCGGTACGGCGTCGGACTTGGTTGAGCTTTTCCGCTGAACGTTGCCGCCTGGCAACAATCGGTCATCGAGCTTGCGTCGATGCTGTCCCGGATTTCACTTCGTTCAATCCGGGCTACTCGCTTCGCATCGGCCGCGATTACGGATCGATGCCCAGTCCCCGTGCGGTGGCGATGTCGACATCGCCGCCCACGGTGTCGCCCTTCCTCCGTTTGGCCATGCCGCGATTGATGTAGGCGCGTGCAAATTTCGGATCGAACCGGATCGCCTCGCCGAAGTCCGCGATGGCGCGGTCGAGGTCGCCCTTGTCCGCCCAGGCGACGCCGCGGTTGTTGTAGGCAAGGCTGTACTTTGAATTGGCCCGGATCGCCTCGCTGAAGTCCGCGATGGCGCGGTCGATGTCTCCCTTCGCTTTCCAGGCGTTGCCGCGGTTGGTGTAGACCATGGCAAGTGCCCAGTGCCCGTCGGGATTGGCCCGGATCGCCTCGGTGTAGTCGGCGATGGCGCGGTCGAGATCGCCTTTGGTTTGATAGTCCAGACCGCGGACGAAATAGGCATGCGCGAGTCTATAGCCGCTGTATGTACCCGCTGTGATCGCACGCGAGCACGCCGCGACCGCGGCGGCGCCCGTCCCCTGTTCACAGGTGTCGTGATCGTCGGCAACTGCGACCATAGGCGCCGCCCCGACAGCGGTGAGTGCTACGAGCGTGCACAACCAGAAATGCTTTGAACGCATTCTTGACCCCTGGGTGAATCTCATGTCGCGAAATATTAACCGATGCCAGCAGCCGTGTCATATAGAGGCTGGCCGTGTATCTCCAGGTCCGCCAACGGCATGACCCATATGCTTCGCCTCCAACAGCGGACGTCACGGCGCACATCGCTCTGGTCCAGGCGCCCGGCGTGACGCGTCGATCGGCCATGACCGCGCACCCCGTGAATAGCGTGGATAGATTGAATTCCACTTGCGTTCCCGACGCGAGCGACGTATGGCAGTAAGTGCAGAGTGACATTCGCGCGTCCGGAGCCCCGCTTCGGGCGCGTTTTGCGTTTCAAGCGGCGCAGGATCTGTTGCCCCGGCGAAAGGGGGAAAAACCATCGGCGGCGGCGTCGCGAAAGATTCAGCTGAAGGGTTTTTCCTTCACCCGCGTTTGCCGATTGTCGTGGGGCGGAAATAGGAAGCTGGGACGCGCCCGAAACAGGAGCGATCGCCCTGTTGATTGCCCTGTTCTTCCTGTTTTTCGCTCCTGTTACGCCCCTGTTCGGCTTTCGCGCCTTTTCCTTCGCTATTTCAGGGGCTTTTCCTGTATTTGCCGCACATCGGCGCCCTGTAAATCGCCTGTATTTTTTCAACGGGCGGCCGGCCCCTCCGGTCACGCGCTTTTTTCGCGCCTCGTGCCATCTCGCAAGATCATCAACCCGCGCATGTTCCCGCCTCCGACTTGATCCGGGGCCTGCCCCCGACTTTGATCGGGGGTGGACACCGGCTCGCCGACAGGAACATGCGCCAACCACGGAGAACGAGCATGCGTTTTCAACCCGGCCAGAGCGGCAATCCGGCGGGACGCCCGCGTGGATCGCGCAACAAGAGCACCGTCATCATGGAGAAGCTGCTGGACGACAGCGCCGGCAAGCTGACGACGGCGGCGATCAACCAGGCGACCGCCGGCGATCCCGCGGCGCTGCGCGCCTGCATGGAGCGCGTCGCGCCGCGGCTGCGGCATCGCCCGGTCGACTTCGCGATGCCGCGTCTCGTCACGCTCGCCGACGCGCCGGTCGCGATCGACGCGATCGCGCAGGGACTCGCGCATGGCGAGCTCGATCTCGACGAGGCCGCCGCCTTCCTGCGAGCGGTGCGCGACTTCACCCAGTCGATCGCCGCGGTCGAGCACGACAAGCGCGCCGCCGCGCCGGCTGCGCCAGCGGACGAGGATGACGCGAGCGGTGGCCTGAGCCTCGCCGAATTCGTGGCGGCAGGGACTCGACTCATGCCTCCACGCGCCAGCGGGGAGAATGTATAGTCGCCCTCTTTTCAGCGAGGTTCGCATGCGTCTCAAGGACAAGGTCGCGATCGTGGTCGGCGCCGGCCAGTCGCCGGGCGAAGGCATGGGCAACGGCCGCGCCACGGTCCTGCGCTTCGCCCAGGAGGGCGCCAAGGTGATGGCGGTCGACAACCGGCTGTCTTCGGCCGAGGAGACCGTCGCCATGGCGCGCCAATCGGGCGGCGAGTGCGTCGCGTTCGAGGCCGACGTCGCCCGCGAGGCGACGCTCGCCGCCATGGTCGAGGCGGCGCGGGCGCGCTTCGGCCGCATCGATATCCTGCACTATAATGTCGGCGTCAGCATCGCGGGCGGCGACGCGCCGCTCGACAAGATCACCGAGGCCGCGTTCGACCGCATCTCCACCATCAACCTGCGCGGCGCCATCATGGCGACCAAGCACGTGCTGCCGGTCATGCGCGCGCAGCGTTCCGGCAACATCGTCATGATCTCGTCGGTCGCGGCCTGGGAGATGTATCCGAACGTCGCCTACAAGGCGACCAAGGCCGCGATGGTCGCGTTCACGCAGCAGGTCGCGATCCAGAACGCCGAGTTCGGCGTGCGCGCCAACGTGATATTGCCCGGCCTGATGGACACGCCGATGGCGGTCGACACCCGCGCGCGGGCGACGGGCAAAAGCCGCGCCGAGGTCGCGGCCGGCCGCGACGCGCGCGTGCCGCTGCGCCACAAGATGGGCACCGCCTGGGACGTCGCCAACGCGGCGCTCTTTCTCGCCTCCGACGAGGCGAATTTCATCACCGGCGTAGCGCTGCCGGTCGACGGCGGCGCCCTCGTCCAGATCAATTGAGACTCCGGGTGCCCCATCGCGACGGTCAATGGGCGATCACTCCGGCCGCTCCGATGATCGGCCGCCATTCGTCGATTTCGGCCTTTTGCCGTGCCGCCAACGCTTCCGGCGTCTGCTCATCGCGTGCAGCAATGTCCTGCCCGATTTTCATGAGACGCTCGCGCACCGACGCGTCGGCCAGCGTCGTGACGACGGCTGAATGCAGCTTGGCGACGACCTCGGCAGGCGTTCCCTTCGGCGCCCACAGCCCATGCCACGCCGCCATGTAGAAGCCGGGCAATCCGGCCTCGTCGACCGTCGGTATGCCCGGCGCAAGCGCCAGCCGGGACTTGGCGGTCACCGCATAAGCCTTGATCGTCTTTGCACGAATCTGCGGCAGCGACGTCGCGGCCTGATCGAACATCAGGTCGATCTGTCCCGAAATCAGGTCCTTCATGGAGTCGCCGATACCACCGCGATAGGGAACGAATTGAAATCGGGTCCCGGTGACGTCCTCGAAGCGCGTGCCGATCAGGTATCCAGGGCTGCCAATGCCGTTGCTCGCCACCGATGCCTTGCTCGGGTTGGCCTTGAGCCAGGCAATCAAGCCTTTGAGGTCGTTCGCGGGCAGCGTCTTCTTCGAGAGAATGAAATAGGGGTTGGTCGCGAGCAAGGAGATGGGTGTGAAGTCGTTCAGCACGTCGTATTTGAGGGGATAGATCAGGCTGTTGACCGCGTGCGTGCCCCAGTGGCCGATGCTGAGCGTGTAGCCGTCGGCCGCCGCGCGAACCGCCCTGCCGACGCCGATCGAGCCGGCGGCGCCGCCCACGTTTTCGACGATCACGGTTCCACCGAGCGCCGGCCCAAGCCGCTCTGCGATGATGCGCGCGATTGTGTCCGTCGGGCCGCCGGCACCGAACGGGACGATGATAGTGACCGGCCGCGACGGGTAGGCTTGCGCCCACGCGCTGGTTCCCCCGACGGCGGCGAGGCAGCCGATGGCGAGAGCCAACCTGGCGGCCAAGCGGGAGGCGAGGTTTGGCCTTGCGTCGATGCTGTTCATGACTTTGTCCCCAGGACGATACGAAAATGCGGTCCACCGTGCTCCACGGTGCGTCAATAAGCTGCGCTGTCGGGCGTCGAAATCCCGTCGAAAATACCGGCATATTCGGATTCGAGGGCGCGAACCTGGAACTTGGACATGCGGCCGGACATTCGTCGTCGGGCATCGCCGCCAGATTGCCGCGAGGTCCGGCCGACACCAGTGCCGGACAATGAGCGCTCGTTGCCCGAGTCCTCGTCCAAGCCTCGAGTGCGGGCGCCGGAAACCTGCGCCGGGCTCCAGCTGGCGCTGTTCGGGACCTTCGAGTTGCGCGGCGGGCGCCCTGGCGGTCCGACGCTGCCGAAAAAGGCGCAGGCCCTGCTGGCTTACGTCGCCGCGCTGCCGGCGCGATCGGTCGCGCGCGAGCACTTGGCGACCCTCCTGTGGGGCGATCACGGCACCGAGCAGGCTCGACGAAGCTTGCGCCAATGCTTGATGTCGATCCGGGCGGCGCCGGGACCGGGACTTGATCATCTTCTCGTCGACGATGTCCGTGGCGCGCAGATCGCCCTGTCGCAGGACATCGAGGTCGACGTCAGGCAATTCGAAATTCTCGCGCGCTCGACCCGGCGGGAGGATATTGAATCGGCGTGTCGGCTCTACCGCGACGAACTCCTCGCCGGCCTGCATATTTCCTCCGAGCCATTCAACGAATGGCTGGCGACCGAGCGGCGGCGACTGTCCGCAATCATGTCGGACGCGCTCATTGGCCTCGCATCGCTGCGGGCGCGCGACGGCGACCTCCGGACAGCGATCGAGACCGCGCAACGGCTAACCGCGTTCGATCCACTGCGTGAAGATGGACACCGTCTTTTGCTGCAGCTCCTCGCCGCAGCCGGACGGCGAAGCGCAGCGTTGAAACAGCACGCGCTGTACGTCGACCTTTTGCGACGCGAACTGGGAGTCGCGCCTGAACCGGCGACCGCCCAGCTCGCCGACCAGATTCGGGCCGGTCGATGCCAGGTGCCGGGTGCGCAAGCGAATGCGTCCGGTCCGCTCCCCGACCTCGCAGCGGTGCCGAGTGCTGCCGCATCGGGAGGAAGCGCCGAAAGCGCGGTTGCGGCGACAGACGGCTGCGACCAAACGTCAATCGCCGTGCTTCCCTTCGCCAACCAGAGCGACGATCGCGAGCAGGACTATTTGGCGGATGGAATGTCCGAAGACATCACCAACGCGCTCGGCCGCGTGCCATGGTTGTTCGTGATCGCCAGCAGCTCGACCCTCGCCTACCGCGGCCGCCCTGGTGACATTCGTCAGATCGGCCGGGATTTGAGTGTCCGATACCTGCTGCGCGGCAGTGTCCGCCGCTGCGGCAAGCGGGTGCGCATAACCGTGCAGCTGTTGGATGCCGCGCGCGCCGTCCAGGTCTGGTGCGAACGCTTCGAGGATGCCGTCACGAGCATATTCGAGATCCAGGATCGGGTTGCTGCCGAGACCGCGGCCATGATCGCGCCCCGGCTGCATTCCCTCGAAATCGAGCGCGCCCAGCGAAAGGGCACCGCCAATCTCAACGCCTATGAGCTTTACCTGAGCGCGGTGCCGAAATTCCGCCGAAGCCCGGCCGAAAATGCGCAGGCGCTGCAGCTCCTGCGCCGCGCCATGGCGCTCGATCCCTCATATGCCGCGGCATTTGCGTTGGCGGCGCGCTGCTATCATTTCCAGAAGGTCCTCGGCTGGGCGCATCCCGCCGACCCGCGGCTGCAGGAAGGGGTGCGTCTCGCGCGCGTCGCAGGCGAGACGGGCCGGAATGATTCCGAAGCGCTTTGGATGGCCGGGCTCGCGCTGGTGTTTCTCGCCGGTGAACTAGAACACGGCGGGACGTTGATCGAACGATCGCTTTCGCTCAACCCGAATTCGGCCAACGCCTGGATCGCAAGTTGCTTTGCGCGCGCCTTCCTCGGCGAGAGCGCCACGGCGATAGAGCATTTCGCCCGTGCGCAGCGCATCAATCCGCTCGACACGATGCATCACCTGCGGTGGAATGCCCTCGCCAACGTCCATTTCCTGGCCGGGCGATACGATGAGGCCGCCAGGCTCTCAGACAGGACGCTTGCCGAATTGCCGACTTATCCGTCGGGCCTGCGCATGAAGATCGCGACCTGCGGCCTGCTCGGCCGCGGCGTGGAGGGACGTGAATATGTCGACCGCCTGCTGAGCGTCAATCCGGATGCGTCGGTGTCGACGTTGCGGGTCTTCTGGGAGCCGCTTCTGCGGCGCAATCCCGGCGCGCTCGACGCCTATCTGCGCGGTCTGCGGCTTGCCGGGTTGCCAGAATAGGATATGGCCGGAAGCGGTCAATCACGCGTCACCACTCGACATCCTAGGTCGAGCGCTGTACCGACGCGGAATATGCGCCGAAGGTCCGGTGGCTCGGCACCGACAGTTGTGCCGAAGGATCACACCACCGGTCTTTGACCGGACCCTTGGCGGCCTTTGTCAGGGTCGCCATCTCGGCTAGAATGCCCTTATCTTCGAGGCGGCCGAACAAGCCGGACGCCCCAATGGCAAGAGGAAACCGCATGCAACCCACCCAAGATCGACCGATCGTCAAGATCGCGCCCAACAATCCCGTGTTCGACCTGCCGGTGATCGTCGGCATCGAGGAGGGCTGCTTCGCCCGGGCCGGTCTCGACGTGAGCTTCTCGGCGACCTACGCGGATCGCGAGAAGGACAGTGCCGCGACGCCGTTCATGGCGCGGCTCAAGGAAAACCTGTTCGATTGCGGCTCGGCCGACAGCTACAATGTGTGCGAATGGGCGAGCATCGATCGCCTCGAGCGCGGCAAGCGCGGCGGCAATATCGCGGCGTTGCGCGCGTCGGTCGCGGCGCAGGCGATCTTGACCCTCGACGACAGCCTGCAGACGCCGCGCGACCTCGCCGACGTGCCCGTGATGGTGCAGGAGCTGACCGGCTCGCACTACACCGCGATCCAGATGCTGGAAAGCGCGGTCGGGCCCGAGCACGTCAAGATCCAGAAGGGCGGCCTGCCGCAGATGCGCTACGCGGCGCTCAAGAGCGGCGCCGCGCGCGCCATCGCCGTGATGGAGCCGTTCATCAGCCTCGGCCTGAAGGAAGGCGCGCACATCATCGCGGCCTCGTTCTACCGCGGCGGCGAGGTGATCTCGCCCGACCTCACGCCCGAGCAGCGCAAGGCCTATTACGACGCCGAGAACGAGGCGGTCGACCTGATCAACAAGAATTTCTACAAGTACGCCCACCACGTGACGGCGCACGCCAAGGGCGCGCTCGCGCCGCACGAGTTGCTGCGCGCCTTCGTGCACTACAAGCACGTCGACTACTACGACGTGACCACGTTCAGCCGCGCCTACGACTGGATGAAGGCGCACGGCATGAGCGAGGGGCACAGCCAGCACGCCGCGCTGGTGGTGGGCTAGCTCTGAAAGTTATCCGTCACCCTGAGGCGCTCGGCGCGAAGCGCCGAGCCTCGAAGGGCGACGGCCCGTTCGGTGCAGCTTGCGCGCTTGTTGCACCTCCTCGGCCGATCATCCTTCGAGGGCCGCGCAAGAGCGCGGCCGCCTCAGGATGACGGGTCATTGTTAGACGCCCGCGGTAGCCCCTGATGGACGCCCTCACCAAGCCCAAGCGCAAGTCGTTTCCCGCATCCGCCCGCCCCTACCCCGACCTGCACGATCACATCCGTGCGCTCGACAAGGCCGGGCTCCTGATCCGCGTCGATCGGCCGATCGACAAGGACAGCGAGATGCATCCGCTGGTGCGGTGGCAGTTCCGCGGCGGCATCGCCGAGAAGGATCGCAAGGCCTTCCTGTTCACCAACGTGACCGACGCCAAGGGACGCCGTTACGACATCCCGGTGCTGGTCGGCGGGCTCGCGGCGAACCGCGAGATCTACCGCATCGGCCTCGGCTGCGCGTTCGAGGAGATGGATGAGCGCTGGGTGCGCGCGATCAACAATCCGATCGCGCCGCGCCTCGTCGAGGACGCGCCCTGCCACGAGATCGTCATCACGGGCAAGGCGCTCGACAAGCCGGGCAACGGCCTCGACGGCATTCCGCTGCCGATCTCGACCCCGGGCTGGGACATCGCGCCCTATACGACGCTGTCGCAATACATCACCAAGGATCCCGACACCGGGGTGCAGAACGTCGGCAACTACCGCGGCCAGGTGAAGACGCGACGCCGTCTCGGCATGAACCCGTCGCTCGAGCTGCGCCCCGGCATCTACAATCACTGGGAAAAGCTGCGCGCCCGCGGTTTCAAGAAGCTGCCCTGCGCGGTCGTGCTCGGCGCCCCGCCCTGCGTCACGTTCGCGTCGGTGCAGAAGATCCCCGAGCGGCTCGACGAGCTGCACGTGGCCGGCGCCCTCGTCGGCGCCCCGCTCAACGTGGTGAAGGCGAAGACCGTCGACCTGCTGGTGCCGGCGGAGGCCGAGATCGTCATCGAGGGCTTCATCGATACCGAATACCTCGAGCCCGAGGCGCCGTTCGGCGAGTCGCACGGCCACGTCAACCTGCAGGAATTCAACGCCTTCATGGACGTGACCGCGATCACGCGCCGGCGCGATGCGGTGCTCACCTCGATCATCTCGCAGGTGACGCCGTCGGAATCGAGCCTGATCAAGCGCATCGGCATGGAGCCGCTGTTTCTCAACTACCTGCAGAACACGCTCGGCATCAAAGGCGTCCGGCGCGTCGCCATGCACGAGCCGCTCACCAATATCCGCAAGGTGATCGCGCTGATCTGCGAGCGCGACATGCCGGCGACGGAAATCTGGCGCGCGCTCTACGGCGCCGCCGTGCTGCACCGCGCCGCCGGCAAGTACGTCATCGCGGTCAACGACGACATCGACCCGGACAACGCCGACGCCATCCTGTGGGCGATGTCGTACCGCGCCAACCCGACCCTCGACCTGCATATCCTGCCGCACCGCGACCAGGGGCACGGACCGCGCAGCAAGCGCAACGGCGGCCAGGACGCCTCGGTGCTGATCGACGCGACGCTCAAGGAGAACTTTCCGCCGATCTCGCTGCCCAAGCGCGAGTTCATGGAGCGCGCGAAGGCGATCTGGGAGGAGCTCGGCCTGCCCAAGCTCAAGCCGGAAGCGCCGTGGTTCGGCTATTCGCTCGGCGAGTGGCCGGCCGAGATGGAGGAGGCGGCGCAGCGCGCGGTGCGCGGCGACTACTTCGACACCGGCGCCATGCTGGAGAAGCGCCGGCGCAAGGACGTGCGCATGAATACGGAGGTGCGCAACGTCGCGGAGAAGAAGAAGGCGGCCAAGCGCAGGCGCCAGCAATGAACCCCCATCATGGCCGGGCCTGTCCCGGCCATCCACGTCTTTGCCCGAGGCAGAAAGACGTGGATGCCCGCATTCGCGGGCACGACGACGGAAGGGCAGAGCGTCAGCTTTGCGCCAGGTACGCCCAGTCGCCGGCGAGGACCGGGGTGAACTGCCATGCAGAGCGGAGCAGGAAGACCTTGTGCCCCGCGATGCCCAGTTGATCCGTCAGGTTGGAAAAGCAGCTGTCCACCATGATGCGCGACGACGCGCGCTCGATCACCGCAATCCAGTCGAAAAAGTTGTCGGTCAGATTGGTGATCTCGATCACCTGGCGCCCGCCGGCCATCGACGCCACGTCGAGGCTGGCGCGGAAATTGCTGCCGGCGAGATGGCAGACGACGAAGTCCTTCTCGCGCACGACGCGGGCGAACAGCGCCTCCTCGCGCGCGCGGTTGCGCACGATCTGCAAATTCCATTTTTCGCGGAACGGGACGCCCGCGACGGCATATTTGTACTGATCGAACTTCACGACCTCGGCGAGGTCGGGCCTGGCCACGAGATCAGGATGTCCGTCGATGTGGCTCGCCAGCGGGAGGATGCGATCGCACCCGCGCTCGCGCAGCGCCGCCAGCGGGCGCGGAAACATCCACTCCCGCGTTTCGCCGTTGAGCGGAAGGAACTCGACATAAGGCGCCGCCGCCTGGAACGGCGGCACGTAGGGCGCATGGATCGGCCACACGACGGTGTGGCCCTGATCGACCAGGTGGCGGGCGATGGGCAGCGCGATGATGATGTCGCCGATGCCGCGCGTCTGGATCAAGCCGATCTTCATGTCGACACGCTCGGTGGCGGCGGCTCGAGCAAGCGCAAAGCCGATTTCACTTTCCTGCGAAACGCTATAGTCATAGCGCGCCGAGCACCAGTCCGTAGACCGTAGGATGGGTCGAGGGCGCAGCCCGAAACCCATCATCCGAGCCAAAGCGATGGGTTTCGCGGAGCCTGTCCTTGGGCTTGCCGAAGGCAAGACCCGGGGGCTCAACCCATTCTACGCCACGCCAACATCCTGGAGAACTTGCCGTGACCGCACCCATGCAAGGCGAACTGCAGCCGACCATCTATCGCTTCAAGTTCGGCGAGTTCGAGATCGCCAACATCATGGACAGCAAGGTGGTGCGCGAAGGGCTGCATCCGAGCTTCGGCGGCGAGCGGCCGGCGAGCGAGATGGAGGAGCTTGCCGCCGCAAACCGCATCGACCCGAAGCGCTACGAGCACCCGTTCATCCCGACCGTCGTCAACACCGGCAGGCAGCTCATCCTGTTCGACACCGGCAACGGTGCGCTGCGGCGCGAGCACGAGCAGTTGCGCAACCGCTCGGTCGACGGTCACCTCGTCGAACGCCTGCGCCAGGCCGGCTACAAGCCCGAGGACGTCGACGTGGTCGTGATCACGCACGGCCATCCCGATCACATCGGCGGGCTGACCGAGGGCGGCAAGGTCGTGTTTGCCAATGCGCGCTACGTGTTCGGCGCGGCCGAGTTCGACTACTGGAAGCGCGGCGAGAACATCCGCGAGTTCCGCAAGTTCAACCGCGAGCTGTTCGTCAAGATGGCGGTGCCGTTCGCCGACCGCGCGACCTTCGTCAAGCCGGGCGACGAGATCGCGCCCGGCATCCGCGCGGTCGATGTCTCCGGCCATTCACCCGGCATGATGGCCTATCACGTCGAGAGCCAGGGCAAGCGGCTGCTGATCTGGGCGGACACCTGCGGCCATTACGTCGTGTCGTTCCAGCGGCCCGAGTGGCAGCTCGACGTCGACGACATCAAGGACAAGGCGGTGGCGACGCGCAAGCGCATCCTCGACATGGCGGCGACCGACAAGCTGTTCGTCGCCGGCTTCCACATGCCCTTCCCGGCACTGGGCATGGTGGAGAAGACCGCGAGCGGCCATCGCTGGGTGCCGGTCGGCTATCAGCTCAATCTATGAGACAGCGCGAGCCGTAGGGTGGGCAATAATTGCCGGTCGATATCGGCGCAACTCGGGCGGTCTTTGTGGCAATTTTGCCCACGCGCTCGGAACGTCACACGTGCGTTCGGCGCGATGACGCCGCCGCCCGTCATTTGACGTCGCAGTTCGACTCCGACACCTCGCAGAACTGCGCGCGGTCGGTGCCGGCGGTCAGCTTGCAATGGGCGAGCGCGCGTTCCTGGGCGGTCTCCTTGTCGGCCGCGACCGCCCATCCGGCGCCGGGCGTTCCGGGCTTCGGGTCGAGCGAGACGGCGTAGCATTCCTGGTGGAAGGTCGCGATCACGCGGCACAGGTCGGCGGCGAGCGGCGCGCCTTTGTCCTTCCACTTGTGGCAGTTCTGGAGGGCGTGATCGTTCGCCTCCTCGGCCGAGCCCCAGTTCCAGCTCGTTCCCATGGCGATGCCGTCCTTGGCGACGCTTGCGGTCTCGCCGACCGCCAGCGCCCCGAAGGCATGCGCCGCCATCGAGCCGCCGCACAGCGCGGTCGCGCATACCGCCGCAACCGCCGCGCCATGGCGAAGCGTTCTGCTCGATTTCAATAACGACAGGCCGCGAAACGACATGGATTCCCCCCTCGTAGATCGCCATCCCTTCCAGACAAGCAAATCGGCAGACATGCCGCAATAGTTGTCCCGCGGTTGCACGCGCTTTGGGCAGGATCCATGATCGCCTCGCGCACGCCGGTACGGCCAGATGTCGCACGCCGCGCCGCAGCCGACCGGATGGCCCGCCGCGGCGAATTCAAATAGCTTGAACGGACAAGATGACACACAGGGGGGATCGAGATGACTGCGACCCGGATTGCACGCGCCGCGATGCTCGTCGGCGTCATGCTCGCGGCCGGCCTCGCGGCGACGCGGGCGGAGGACGCCTATCCGACCAAACCGGTGCACATGATCATCCCGTTCGCGGCGGGCGGGCCGACCGACATCGTCGGCCGCGTCATGGGCGCGAAGATGAGCGAGCTGCTCGGCCAGCAGTTCATCATCGAGAACCGGACCGGCGCCGGCGGCAATATCGGCGCCGATTTCGTCTCCAAAGCGTCGGCCGACGGCTACACGCTGCTGATGGCGACGGTCTCAACGGAGGCGATCAATCCCGGCCTCTACAAGCACATGCCGTACGATCCGATCAAGGATTTCGTCGGGCTCGGCCGGGTCGGCGTCACCCCCACGCTGCTCGGCGTCAATCCGAAACTGCCCGTGACCGATCTCAAGAGCCTGATTGCGCTGATCAAGGCCAACCCCGGCAAATACACCTTCGGCTCCTCCGGCGTCGGCTCGATCCTGCATCTGTGCGGCTCGGAGTTCACTACGCTCGCCGGCGGGCTCAACATGGTGCACGTGCCCTATCGCGGCTCGGCGCCGATGGACACCGACCTCGTCGGCGGCCAGATCACCATGGCGTTCGACGCGACCCCGACCGCGATGCCGCTCGCCAAGTCGGGCGCGATCCGTGCGCTCGGCGCCGGCATGCTGACGCGCATCAAGGCGATGCCGGATCTGCCGACGCTCGATGAGCTCGGGCTCAAGGGCTACGAGTGCTACACCTGGAACGCGATCCTCGCGCCCGCCGGCACGCCGCAGCCGATCGTCGACAAGCTCAACAAGGCGATCAACGACGCCCTCGCCGATCCCAAGGTGACCAACGCCCTCGAGGTCGCCGGGATCCAGCCGACCCCCGGCAGCACGCCCAAATCGACCGCCGAGTTCCTGGCCGCGGAACTGGCCAAATGGGCCCCGATCATCAAGGCGTCCGGCGCGCACATCGATTGACGAATCGCCGGCAAAGTTCACCTCCTCATGGTGAGGCGCGCGGCCGCCAGGCCGCGCGTCTCGAACCATGGGCCAAAGACGCGCGGGGCGCCGCTTGCGCTCATGGCCCATCCTTCGAGACGCCTTTCTTCGCTGCGCGAAGAAAGGCTCCGCAGGCTGAGGGGCGTCGCGCTGCGGAGCAAATGCCTGACTTGGGCGCGAGCGATCAATTCGCCCCCTTCGTCGCATCGTCACCCGGCTCGCGCGCGCCGATCTGCACCGAGTCCTTGGGCACGCAGAACGAAAACGCGATCCTGCTGCGCTCCGCGTGATCGGAATCGAAGTTGCCGTGCACGTGGGTGGCCTGCACGCAGGCCGCCTCGGTCGGGAACTCGGGCCCCGGCACGACGGTGAGGTTCGGCGCGCCGCCAAAGCCGATGGTCATCGCCACGATCACCCACATGGATCGCCTCCCGCGGTTGTCTCCCTTCGACCCGACTCAACGTGGAACCGCGCCATCGAGTTCCCGCGCGGTTGCGACGCCGGCGCCGCCGCGCCATGCAGAAATGCAACAAAATGGTTGCCTATTTCGCCGCGCCGGGCTACGTTGTCAGGCAACCAAGAGGTTGCGTATGACCGATCGCATCGAGAAGACCATCGAGCTCAAGGCGCCGGTCGCGCGGGTGTGGAAGGCGCTGACCGACCACGCGGAGTTCGGCCAATGGTTTCGCGTCCGCCTCGACGGCCCGTTCGTTCCGGGCGAGGTCGCGCGCGGGCGCATCGCCTATCCGGGCTACGAGCACCTGCGCTGGGAAGCCGTGGTGCAGAAGATGGAGCCGGAGCGGCTGTTTTCCTTCACCTGGCATCCCTATGCGATCGATCCGAAGGTCGACTACGGCGGCGAGCCGCCGACGCTGGTCGAGTTCACCCTCGAGCCGACCGCGACCGGCACGCGCCTGCGCATCGTCGAGTCCGGTTTCGCCAAGCTGCCGCCGCACCGGCGCGACGAGGCCTTCCGCATGAACGACCGCGGCTGGAGCATCCAGGCGGACAACATCGCGCGCCATGTCGAGCAGAACGCGTAGCGGCGCGGCCGCGCTCAAGGCGCGCGCCGCGGTCTTCGCCGCGCTCGGCGACGCGACGCGCCTCGCGGTGCTGACGCGGCTCGCGCAGGGCGAGCCGCAGTCGATTTCGCGCCTCACCGCCGGCACCCGCCTCACCCGCCAGGCGGTGACCAAGCACCTGCGCGTGCTCGAAGGCGCCGGCGTCGTGCGCTCGGTGCGGGCCGGGCGCGAGAGCCGCTTTGCCCTCGAGCCAAGACCGCTCGACGAGCTGCGCGACTATCTCGATCGCGTCTCGCGGCAATGGGACGCGGCGCTGGCCCGGCTCAGGGCGCTGGTCGAGGAATGAAATCCGTCATTCCGGCGAACCATTCGAAAAATTCACGCATCGCTTGAGAAAGCTTCGTTTGAGCCGCGCGCGGGTGCGATGCAGCATCGCGGAACGAACCCCACGCCGCGCATATCCCTTGCGCGGCGGCGACGCGATGGAGCTGCACGATGAGCCGCATCGATTCCGCCGAAGCCGCGCCGCCGGCGCGCGTCTTCTCGCTGCCGGGCGGGCAACCCGTATGGTTGCGCACCATCCGGCCGCAGGACGCGGGGCTGTTGCAGGCCTATCTGCGGCAGCTCACGCCGGAGAGCCGGCGCAACCGGTTTCTCGGCGCGCTCAACGAGCTTGCGCCGCGCGAACTTGCGCGCCTCGCCGCCATGGACCGCCCCGGCGAGGTCGCGTTGCTCGCCTTCGCGGGCGCGGGCCGCGACGCCGTCATGATCGGCGAAGCGGTCGGCGTGATCGCGCCGGGCAGCGCGCGCGGCGAGATCGCGCTCTCGGTGATCGACCCGTGGCAGCGCCGCGGCCTCGGCCTGCTGCTCATGCAGACCATCGAATGCCGGGCGCGGGCGTTCGGCGCGCGCCACCTGTTCGGCGACGTGCTGCGCACCAACACGGCGATGAAGGGGCTCGCCCGCAAGGCGGGGTTCTCGATCGTGAGCCCGTTCACCGACGCGCGGCTGATCGAGATCGTCAAGGATCTGTCGCGCACGCCGCCCGGGCCGCTTTGCGCGGAACAATCCGTGGAGCTGCCGTCGATCGCCGCGTAGCGAGCGGCTCCCGCCTCGCATCGGCGCGGCGCAGATCGCCGACTTCCTGCGCGGCAACCTGAAGCGGTGCCGGCAATCGCCTCCCCCGCTTGCACCCGAAACCGGGCTTGCCCGATTTCGGCATTATTGAATCGGCCGAAGTCGGATAAATCCGACTTCGGCTGGAGGGCAAGGGCGGGAGCAAGTCCGCAAGGTAAGCGCAAGCGGCGCCCCCTCTCCCACTCTCCCGCGCAGGCGGGGGGAGAGGGCCGCATGAGCAAGCGGGCGCCTTGTTTTTCCACCGCCTAATTCGCCATCGGAATCCCGAGCTTCTTGATCATCGGGCCCCAGAACGCGACGTCGTGCTCGACGCGCGCCTTGAATCCCTTCGCGTCGAGCGTGCCGGTGGTCTCGCCCTCCTTCATCGCCTGCTGCATGCGCGGCGACTTGATGCCGGCGAGCGCCGCCGCCTCGAGCTTCGCGGCGGTGGCGGGCGCGATGCCGGCGGGCGCGAACAGCCCGTACCAGTTCTCCATGACCATGTCGGGATAGCCGAGCTCGACCGTGGTCGGCACGTCGGGCAGCGCGGCGAGGCGCTCGCTGCCCATCACGGCGAGCGCCCGCACCTTCTTCGCCGCAATCAGCGGCAGCAGCACCGGCGGATCGGCCGCCAGCGTGTCGAGACGGCCCGCCAGCAGATCGGGCAAGGCGACCGCGAAGCCGCGATAGGGAATGTGGATGATGCTCACGTGGCCGCCGTAGTTGACCAGCTCGAGCGCGATATTCATCGTGCTGCCCGGCCCGGCCGAGCCGTAGCTGAGCTTCTTCGTCTTGGCGAGCGCGATCAACGCCTTGAGATCAGTCACCGGCGACTCCGGCGTCACCACCAGCACCATCGGCACGTGGCCGACCATGGCGATCGGCGTGAACGACTTCACGGGATCGTACTTGAGGTCGGTTCGCAGCGCCGCCGCGACGACGTGCGAGCCCTGGCTGCCGAACAAGAGCGTGCGGCCGTCGGCGGCCGCGCGCGACACCAGCTCGGTGGCGATCACGCCGCCGGCGCCGCCGCGGTCGTCGACGACGATGGTCGCGCCGAGCGGGCCCTGCATCCCATTGGCGAGCAGGCGGGCCATCGTGTCGACCGGCCCGCCGGCCGCGAACGGAACGACGATCCGGATCGTCTCCTCGGCGTGCACGGATACGGCGAAACCGAGCACTGCAAGAAGCACAAGTGACCATCGACGCATGCGAGAACCTCCCCGGTGGCACCTTCCCGGTTCGCCGTGTAGCATCCGGCGACACGCATCCCACACACTGCGCATCGCGGAGGCAACCCCCATGAAGGCTGTGTTCATCGAAAAATTCGGCGGGCCGGACGTCCTCAAATACGGCGACCTGCCCGATCCGGTTGCCAAGCCGGGCGAGGTCGTCGTCGACGTGCATGCCGCGAGCGTCAACGGCGCCGACTGGAAGGTGCGCGTCGGCGACTACAAGCAGTCGACGTTTCCGTTGGGGCTCGGTCGCGATTTCTCCGGCGTGGTTTCCGCCGTCGGCGCCGGTGCCGATCTTGCGGTCGGCGATCCGGTGTTCGGCGTGCTCGACGTCGGCCAGGAAGGCGCCTATGCGGAGAAGCTCGCCGTCAAGGCGGCGATCATCGCCAAGAAGCCCGACGGCCTGTCGCATGTCGACGCCGCGGCGCTCGCGCTCATCGGCTTGACCGCGCTCGTCTCGGTCGAGGATACGCTCAAGCTGCAGCGCGGCGAGACCATCCTGATCCAGGGCGGCGCCGGCGGCGTCGCGAGCTTCGCGATCCAGCTCGCCAAGCACATCGGCGCGCGCGTGATCACCACCACCAGCACCGCGAACCTCGACTACGTGCGCGGCCTCGGCCCCGACCAGGTGATCGACTACAAGACGCAGGATTTCACCCAGCTGGTGAAGAACGTCGACGCCGTGTTCGAGACCGTCGGCGGCGACGTGGCGATGCAGTCGTTCGCGGTGCTCAAGCCGGGCGGCCGCGCCGCCTTCATCGCCTCGGGCGGCAAGGCGCCGACGCCGCCGCGCGGCGACGTCGCCTCGCTGCGGCCCGCCGTCAACCGCACGCGCCGCCACATGGAGCGCGTCGCCGACCTCTATCAACGGGGCGTCATCCGCGTGCCCGAGGTGAAGCTCTATCGCCTGTCGCAGGCCGCCGAGGCCCAACGCGTCAGCGAGGGGCGGCATTTCCGCGGCAAGCTGGTGTTCAAGGTGCGCTGACGCGCCAGCATGCGCCGAACATAGAAAGTTGGAGCGCATTCCGATTCCGCAGAAACGGAATACGCTCCAATGCACATCCCGCCGCTGCGGAATCGGGATGCGCTCGACACGCGCGAGCCGTCGCCGACATGACGCCTGTCGGCGACGCAGTAGTGCACAAGTACCTGCATCCCCGATATTCACAGCGCCGTCGCGTTGACCCGCGCCGCCACGCGCGTTGCACTTCGCGCGCGATTTGCATCGGCCATCGCGGGGTGGGAACGGTTGGCACGGTCGGCAGCCACACGGGTGACGGGCGCAGCACGCGCTGCGACGATCCGCCCGTTCATCGCCTTCATCCGCAAGCAACCGGGCGCCGGGTTTGGCGTATCGTTTCCCGACTTTCCCGATTGTGTCGCGTCGGGCAAGACCATCGGGGAAGCGCACCAGAACGCCGAGCGCGCCCTCGCGCTGCACTACTGGCGCCTGTGCAATGCCGGCATGCGGATCCCCGAGCCGTCCTACATGCACGAGCTGGACGCGCGCCGCGAACGCACCGACGGGCTGGTGGCGCTGATCGCCGCGCCGGATCTCGTCGTGGCGCGCGAGCGGGCGGCCGGCTGACCCAGGCGGTCGCGGCGTTGGTGCGGTGAACCGCCTCACGCTGCCGGCGCCAGATCGGCGATGCGCGCTTCGATCGCGGACAGATCCTCGCGCCACTCGGCGCGCTCGGGCGCCCGCGCGATCAGTTCCTGCACCAACGCGCGGGCGTCGCGATAGGCGGCGCCCGCCGCCGCGCGGTCGCCGCTCGCCGCCAGCACGTCGGCGATCCGTGCGAGGCTCGCGGCCGCGTCGCAGCGCAAGCCGTCGTTCTCCGCATCGGCGGCCGACCGCGCGCGGCGGATCGCCAGCGCCGCGCGGAACGCAACGAGCGCAGCGGCGGGATCGCCCTTCGCCGCCAGCGCGTCGCCGACCGCCATCAGGCTCCATGCCGTGTCGAGCTGCCGTTGCGGGTTGTCGGGATCGCGCTCCGCCAGCGCCCGCCTGATGGCGAGCGCTTCGGAAAAGCTCGCCAGTGCGCCGGCGAGGTCGCCGCGCGTCATCAGCGCGCCGGCGAGGCCCGTGAGGCTCCACGAGACGTCGAGCGCCCAGGCGACGTTGTCGGGGTTCTGCGCCGCGAGCCGGCGGCGGATCGCCAGGCCCTCGCGGTAGAGCGCGAGCGCGCCGCCGAGATTGCCCTGCGCCTCGAGTGCGCCCGCGACCGCGCTCAGGGCCCAGGAGGCCTCGCCCGGCCGCCACCGCGCCGGCGCGCCGGCCCGCCCGCCGCCCCGGAAGGTCGCGATCGCGCTCTTGAGCACCAGCACCTCGGCGACCCGCGCGGCGACCCGCGCGGCCGCATCGCGCTTCGGGGCATCGTCGGCATCCGCCGCCGCGATGCGCCGCCGCAGATCGAGCTCGGCGCGCAAGGCATCGAGCGCCGCCGCCAGGTCGCCCTGGGCGATCAGCACTTCGCCGAGGCGCGCTTGCGTCAGCGCGCGCGCCGCGAGCGCGGGCGCCGCCCCCTTTTCCGACGCCGTCAGCGCGTCGAGCAGATCGCCTGCCTCCCGATAGCGCGCGAGCGCGCCCGTGAGGTCGCCCTGCGCGCGCAGCGCATCGCCGCGCGCGTGCAGCGCCGCGTGCCGCGCGAAGGCAGGCTCGGCGGTCATCGACGGGGGCGCCCTGCGTTCAACGCTCCGGCGGGGTCGCGGTCTCGCGCGATTTCGCCTTGGCGGCGCGATGGATGTGGCGATAGGTGCCGTCGAACACGGTCGCGGTCGACGAGGTCCAATGCGTGTCCGCCGACAGCGTGTCGCGGCTCGCATGGATGCGGCGCGCCTGCAGCTCGCGCTCGGCCGCCTCCTCCTCGCTCATGGCGACGATCTCGAAGTTCGGCTCGGCCGGCACCACGATGATCTGCGCCATCGGCTCTCCCGGCCGGAAGATGTGCGTGCGGCCTTCCGGCGGCGACTTGAAGACGAGGAAGTTGACCATCGGCCACCAGCGCCGCAACAGCGCCGGCACCGCGATCGGCGTCGTATCGGTGAAGTCGGTGTAGAAGCGCGGATGCGGCTCGGTGCGGATCGCCATGCCGTCGTCGACCTTGAGGTCGAGCAGGAGCTGGTAGGTGTAGTATTTCTCGCCAAAGGTGCGGAACGGCGGCCAGGCGACGCCGGTGCCGGGATCAGGCCCGAAATCGCCGTCGAGCACGAGTTCCCCGTCACGCGTCGTCACATGCAGCGCGTTGTCGTGCGGGTAGAAGATCTCGATGCCGTATTGAGCGCTCTCGGAGAACGGCACGCAGTGCCACGGCTGCTCGCGCGAGCCGTCGCGGCGCGGCTCGGATTTGCCGCCCCATCCGGGGATCTCCATCTTGGTGCGCCGTGGCGCGAGCTTCGGCTTGTGCAGCCGGCATTTGACCTGGTGGGTCATCGTCAGCCCCCATGCATTGTCGATCGCATTGTCGATCGCATCGTCGGTTGCATTGACGGTCGGAAAAACGTCAGCGCGGCAGGCGCTCGGGCGGACATTCCGGCGGTTGGCTGCCGAAACGTGTCGCCCTTGGGTCCGCCTGCCGTCGCGTCGCGCGTCGCGCGGGTGCCGTCGCGCCGGGTCTCATCCTCAGTAGCTGCTGAGATGATGGTGGTGGTGATGATGGTGGTGACGGTGCGGAACGAGATGGCGGATGATGCCGCGAAGGACCCGGTGATGGTGGTGATGGTGATGATGATGACGGTAGCGGTGATGGTGGTGGTGCATGCCGGCCACCTGCATCTCGCCGGCCTGCCCGCTGACCGCCTGCGTCTCCCGCGCCGCCGCGGCATCGGCCGCCCGCAACGCCGCGACCGCGTTCGGAATCGGATCGAGCAGCTCGGCAAATGAACGGGCGTTCAGGTTGCCGGGGTTTGGCGTGACGGCCGGAGTGGCCTGGGCGGCCGAATCGAGCGCCGCCAATCCCGCGATGGCGCCGATAGCACCGACGATCTTCTGGTCCATGGTTCGTCCTCTGGTTGATCCGCTATGGGCAGCACGATCCGGAGATATTCCGGACGCCTGCGCATCTTGAACCAGCGCGGCGCGCCAAGGTTCCATTACGTGTCGCCTGAATCGAGGCAGCCGGACGATTGCGCACACGCAAAAATTCGCGTCCTCGACACTGACATGATTGGCGCGTCGGCCCGCGCCGCAGCGCACTGCCTTGTGCACCGCAATGAATCGCGCCGATGGGCCGGCTGCGATGATCGCCCTGCCCGACGCGCGGCTCCACACGCTGCCCGCGTTCATTGCACCGTGAAACCCGCCTCCTTGATCGCCGGCGCCCAGCCGATCGCGCTACGGCGCCCGCGAGCACTCGTAGGGTAGGCAAAATCGCGTGGCAACGTCTCGCCGCGCGGGCAACCGCGCGTGACGCGATTTTGCCCACGCGAGATCCGGGCGCGGTTGCCCACCCTGCGCCGAGACCGCGCTACGGCGCGCGCGAGCCCGCATAGGCGGCGATCGCCAGCATGTCGTCGACGCCGAGCTTGTCGACCACCTGCCGCATCAGCGCCGCCGAGGTGCCGACGCGCTCGCCGTTCTGCATGCTCCACAGCTGGCGCACGATGTAATCTGGATGGTGGCCGGCAATGCCCGGCACCTCGCCGAGCCCGCGCAGGTCGGGGCCGTGGCAGATCGCGCAGGGCACCGTCTTTCCGCCGCCGGTCGTCACCAGCGCCGCGCCTTTGGCGATGCTTCCCTTCGGCACGTAGGCGACGAAGCCCGAGCGCGGATCGCGGTTGAGCACGATGTTCTCGTCTTCCGGGATCTCGATGATGCGCGCACCGATCGGCTCGCTGCCGCCGTCCGGATGCGCAAGCCGCTTGTTGCCCTTGGCGACATAGGTCTTCGGCACCGTGTCGGCCTCGACCACGCGGATCCACGGACGCGGCTTGAGCGACGCGAAGTATTCGGCGGCCGCGCGCACCTCCTCGTCCGTCATGGTCTTCGCCATGCCGATCATCATGCCCGAGCCCTTGCGGTCGCCGCTTTTGTAGTCGGCCATCTGGCGGATGAAGTAGTTCACGGGCAGGCCCGCCAGATAGGCCGACTCGTCGTGCCCGGTGCCGGTCGGCAGGTGGCACGACGCGCAGGCGCGCACGTTGCGCGCCTTGTCGCCATGCGCGACCACCGCCGGCATCGGCGGATGCAGGTCCGGGTACCAGTCGGGCGGGTTGAACAGGTCGTCGATCTGCGCGCGCGTGAGCGAAAGCGAGCTCCCCGGCGCGGTCTTCGCCTTGCCGTCGTCGCGCGACGGCGGCTGCACCTTGTCGGTCACCGGAAACGCCCAGCCGGGGCGCTCGGCGGCACATGCCATGCCGGTCGCGATGACGAGAAGCAGGATGCCGACGAAGCGCTTCATGTTTCCACCCCGGATGCGATGGCGTTCTGAGCGGACGCCTTTATCGTCATCATGGGCTGCTGGCCGCGCGCTGACAATCGGGCTCGATCCGGATCGGCCGGCGCCGCAATCCGCTACCGCGCCCGCATCCCGATACGCGTTGACGTCTTCAAAAACCCGCGATTCACTCGACGAAGTGATTCGCGCGTTGATCGTCGTCGCACCGGAAGCCAAATGCGCCCGTTCATCGCCTTCATCCGCAAGCAGCCCGAGACCGGCTTTCGCGTGTCGTTCCCCGATCTGCCCGACTGCAACTCGACCGGCGCCACCATCGCGGAGGCGCGGCAGAACGCCGAGAACGCGCTGACGCTGCACTGCCAGCGCCTCAACCGGATCGGCGCGCCGATCCCGCGGCCGTCCTACATGCACCAGATCGCCTGGACGCAGGAGCGCATCCTCGACGGGCTGGTGGCGCTGATCGCGCCGCCAGAGTGGACCTGAGCGAGGTCAGCCCCGCCGCTTGCGCTCCGCGTCGTCCCACGCGGTGAGCGGCTGATAGTCCGGCACGTAGCCGAGGCCCTTGGTGGCGTCGGACGAGACCGCCTGTTGCGTCGTCACCACGTCGATCAGCGCCGGCGCATTGGCGAGCGCGCGCCCGAGCGCGCCCTTGAGCGCTCCCGCCTCCTCGACCCGCTCGCCATGGGCGCCGAGCGCGCGCGCCACGCCGGCGTAGTCGGAGTGGCGCAAGGTGGTGCCGACCACGCGGCCGCCGTAGTTGGTCTCCTGGTCGTAGCGCTCGATGTTCCAGGCGGCGTTGTTGGAGACGATGAACACCGCCTTGGCGCCGTGGCGCACCGCTGAGTCGATCTCCATGGCGTTGATGCCGAAGGCGCCGTCGCCGTTGACCGAGATCACCTGGCGGCCCGGGAAGGCGAGCGCCGCCGCGATCGCGAACGGCACGCCGACGCCGAGGCAGCCGAACGCGCCGGCGTCCATGTAGGTGCGCGCCGCGAGCCCGATCCGGGCGAAGCTCAGGAGATCGCCGCCGTCCGCGATCGCGATGTAGTCGGGATCGGCGACCTCGGCGATGGCATCGAAGATGCGCGCCGGATGCACCTTGCCGTCGGCGCCGGTCGCCGGCCCGCCGGCGCGCGATTTCGCGCTGCGCTCGCGCTGCTTCCGGCGCAGGCCGTCCGCCCAGGTGGCATCGACATTGGCGCGCCGGTTGCCGGCCGCCGCCACCATGGCGGCGAGCGCGAGCGACGGCGCCGCGAGAATCTCCGGCTGCCCGCGGCGATTGTCGATGAGCTCGCCGGCGGTGTCGGCGATGCGCACGAAACGCGCGTGCGGAAACACCGCGGGCGAGCCGTAGCCGACCTGGTAGTCGAGCCGGCGGCCGATCATCAGCACGAGATCGGCGTCGGTCATCGCGGCGGCGCGCATCGCGCCGACGAAGGCTGGATGATCGGCCGGCACCAGGCCGCGGCTCTCTTGCGTGTCGAGATAGAGCGCGCCGCTCGCGTCGAGCAGCCGCACCAGCTCGGCCCCGGCGCCGCACGCGCCGCGTCCGGTGATGACCAGCGGCCGGCGCGCCGACCACAGCGCCTCGACGGCCGCCGCGACCGCCGCCGGATCGGGCGGCGCAAGGCGCGGCAGCTTCGCCGCCAGCCATTCGTCGAGCACCAGCGATTTGGGCACGCTCTGCCGCAGCACGTCGGTCGGGATCTCGAGATAGACCGGCCCGGGCTCGCCGGCGTCGCCGAACGCGCGCGCGACCGCCTCGTCGAGCTCGCGCACGAGCTGGTCGGCGACCCGCAGGGTGCGCGACGTGCGCGTCACCGGCCGCAGGATGTCGACATGCGGGATGTCCTGCAGCGGCCCCATGTTGACCTGCGCCCGCGGCGGGCAGCCGCCGATCAGCAGGATCGGGATGCGCGCCAGGTACGCATTGGCGATCGCCGTCACGGTGTTGGTCACCCCTGGCCCTGCCGTCACCATGGCGACGCCGAGCGCGCCGGTGAGCTCGGCATGCGCGTGCGCCATGTGCACGGCGGCGCCCTCGTCGCGCACGTCGATGATGCGGATGCCGAGCCGCGCCACGTGGTCCCAGATCGGCTGGATGTGCCCGCCCTGCAGGCCGAAGATGCGGTCGACGCCGCGCCGCTGCAGGAATTGGGCGATCCAGGCCGCACAGCTGTCAGGCGCGGCGGCGAGATCGAGGGGGTTGGGTGTGGTCATGGTGTGCCCTGTTGCCACTTGGCACGGCACCTGCGCCCTCTCCCCCGCTTGCGGGGGAGAACTGGAGAGGGGGAAGCCGCTTGCTCAGTGCCTGTGGCTTCCCCCTCCCCGCCCTCCCCCGCAAGCGGGGGAGGGAGCGCGGGCATCGTGCCAGCCTAACTGCTCTCCGCCAATTTGGTCCGCAACGTCCGATGCAAAATCTTCCCTGTGGCGGTGCGCGGCATCTCGTCCTCGGCGATGAACGACACCGAGCGCGGGCGCTTGTAGCCGGCGATGCGGTCGCGGCACCAGGCGATGATCTCGGCTTCGCCCGCCGCGCTGCCCTCGTGCAGGACGATCACCGCATGCACGCGCTCGCCCCATTTGGCGTCGGGCATGCCGATCACGGCGACCTCCTTCACCTTAGGATGGGCGCCGAGCATGTTCTCGACCTCGGACGGATAGACGTTCTCGCCGCCCGAGATGATCATGTTGCTCTTGCGGTCGACCAGGTAATAGAAGCCGTCCGCGTCGCGCCGCGCCATGTCGCCGACCGTGCAGTAGGCGCCGCGGAACGCCTCGGCGGTCTTCTCCGGCATGTTCCAGTAGCCGTCGAACGTGTAGGGCGTGCACGAATAGAGCTCGCCGACCTCGCCGTCGCGCACGTCGTTGCCGCCCGGATCGAGGATGCGGATCGGCGCCGTGCCGGCGCATTCGCGCCCGACCGAGCCGAGCCTGGTCATCTGCTCGTCAGGATGCAGCATCGTCACCCAGCCGGCCTCGGTCGAGCCGTAGAGCTCGTAGAGGCCGGAATTGCGGAAGTGCTCGAGGATCGCGAGCTTGGTGTCGCGCCGCGCCGGCGCCGAGGAGACGAGCAGCTTGCGCATGCGCTCGCCGCTATGGCGCGCGCGCGTCGCCGCCGGCAGCGCCAGCATCATGATGTAGTGGGTCGGCACCAGCGACGTGAAGGTCGCGCCGCTCTCGCTCAGCGTGCGCAAGAGATGCTCGGGGTCGACGCTGCGGCGGCTGTAGACGAAGCAGCTCGCGCCGCAATAGGCGAACGCGTTGAAGAAATAGAGCGAGTTGGCGTGGCACATCGGCATGACGAGCAGCGCCGTGTCGTTGCGGCCGAAGCCCATCTCGACGTCGGTCGAGAGCGACAGCTGCGCGCTCGCCCGATGGCTGCGGATCGCGCCCTTCGGCTTGCCGGTGGTGCCGGAAGTGTACATCAGCGCCCAGGTGTCGCCCGCGCCGACCGGCACCTCCGGCTCGCTGTCGCGCGCGGCCGCCAGCAGGTCCTCGTAGGCGCGATAGCCCGCGCGCGGCGCGCCGCCGAACATGATGTAGTTGCCGGCCGGGATCGCGAGATCGCCGCGCACCTCGCCGGCGCGCGCGACCAGCTCGTCCTGCACGATGAAGGCGCGCGCGCCGCAGTTCTCGGCGATGTAGCGGATCTCCGCCCCGACCAGCCGGAAGTTGACCGGCACCGCGACCAGCCCGGCCTTGGCGACCGCCGCGTAGATCTCCAGCCACTCGACGCAATTGTAGGCGAGCACCGCGACGCGGTCGCCCTTGGCGAGGCCGAGGCCGATGAGCGCGTTGGCGAGCCGGCAGGCGCGCTCATTCCACTGGCCGAACGTGAGCGCGCGCGCAAGATCGCGCCCGCCGATCTTGTCGGGAAAGACGTGGGCGCTCAGCTTCAGCACCTGCCCGATATGCGGCAGCTCGTTGGCGGGCGTCACGACCGGTCATCCGATCTGCTTGAGGCCTTTCGCGTAGCGCTGCGAGCGCCGCACGTACACGTCGGCGCCGTCCGCGATCAGCGCGTGCGCCTTGTCGTCGAGCGTGCGCACGGCGCGCGCCGGGCTGCCGACGATCAGCGAGTTCTCGGGAAACTCCTTGCCTTCGGTGATGAGTGCGCCGGCGCCGACCAGGCTGCCGCGGCCGATCTTCGACCCGTTGAGCAGGATCGCGCCCATGCCAATCAGGCAGTCGTCGCCGATCATGCAGCCGTGCAGGATAACATTGTGGCCGATGACGCAGTTCGAGCCGATCGACATCGGGAAGCCCGGATCGGTGTGCAGCGTCGCGTTGTCCTGGATCTGCGAGCGCTCGCCGAGCTCGATCCACTCGGTGTCGCCGCGCAGCACCGCGCCGAACCAGATGCTGGTGTCGCGTTTCATGCGCACCTTGCCGATCACCGTCGCGGTCGCGGCAACCCAGTGGCTGCCGTCGGCGGGGAATTCCGGCTTGATCCCGTCGAGCTCGTAGATCGGCATGCGCGCGCTCCCATCGAACTGCGACCATGCCATTGCGACGCAAGGTGAGGCAAGGCGGGGGGATGCGTCATTGCGAAGGCGCGGAGAACCCGAAGCAATCCTCCGCAAACTCATGCATTGACGGAACGCGATTGCTTTGGCGGGCTGCGCACGCCTCGCAATGACGGTTGAATTCGCCGCCATGAACTGGTGTTATTCTTGCGTGCGCCTCGCGGAGGATGGCGAGGTGTCGCGCCGGCGGCAGACCCCTTTCGCGGCCCTGCCATCAATGCGTAGTCTCGCGCGTGAAGTCGTTCGGTGACGAGGGGGAGAGCATGAGCGAAGTCGACGGCGCGACCCTGTTAGCGCGGAGCCTCAAGCAGCAGGGCATCGACCACCTGTTCGGGGTCGTCGGGTTTCCGATCACCCCGATCGCCGCAGCCGCGCAGAAGGAAGGCGTTGCCTATATCGGCATGCGCAACGAGCAGGCCGCCTCCTACGCGGCGCAGGCCTACGGCTATCTGACCGGCCGCCCCGGCGCCTGCGTCACCGTGACCGGCCCGGGCGTGGTGCACGGTCTCGCCGGGCTCGCCAATGCCCAGCAGAATTGCTGGCCGATGATCCTGCTCGGCGGCGCCTCGGAGACCTATCGCGGCGGCATGGGCGCATTCCAGGAAGAGCGCCAGGTGCTGATCGCCTCGCCGTTCTGCAAATTCGCCCACGCCATCGAGAGCGTCCAGCGCATCCCCTATTACGTCGAGATGGCAACCCGGCACGCGATGTATGGTCGCCCCGGCGCCACCTATCTCGACGTGCCCGACGACATCATCAACGGCAAATGCGAGGTCGACAAAGTCGTCCAGGTCGAACGCGCGCCCGAGCCGCCGCGCATGGTGGCGCCGACGGAGAACATCGACGCGGCGCTGAATCTGCTGCAACGGGCCGAGCGGCCGCTCGTTCTCATCGGCAAGGGCATGGCCTGGGCGCGCGCCGAGGACGAGGTCCGCGCCTTCATCGAGCGCACCCAGCTGCCGTTCCTGCGTTCCCCGATGGGCAAGGGCGTGATGCCGGACGACCATCCGCTGTCGGTGGCGGCGGCGCGCACGCTGGCGCTCCAGAATGCCGACGTCGTCTTCCTGCTGGGAGCGCGGTTCAACTGGATCTTTCATTTCGGCCAGTCGCCGCGCTTTGCGAAGGACCTCAAGGTCATCCAGCTCGACATCGCGCCCGAGGAGATCGGCCACAACAAGGCGACGGAAGTGGCGCTGGTCGGCGACGGCAAGGCCATCGTCAGGCAGCTCAATCAGGCGCTCGCCAGCCGCCAGTGGTTCTATCCGAAGGACACGCCGTGGCGGCAGATGATCGCGAAGAAGGCGGATGAGAACGCGGCGCAGATCCGGCCGCAGATCGACGACGACGCGGCGCCGGCCAATTATTACCGCGCCTTGCGCGACGTCGCCGCCTGGATGCCGAAGGACGCGATTCTGAGTGCCGAGGGCGCCGGCACGATGGATATCGGCCTCACCCAACTGCCGAGCCACAACGCCCGGTCCTGCCTCAACGCCGGCACCTACGGGACGATGGGGGTCGGCCTCGGCCAGGCCATCGCCGCCTGCATCGTGCATCCCGACCGGCCGGTCATCCACCTCTCGGGCGACTCGGCGATCGGCTTTTCCGGCATGGAGATGGAGACGCTGGTCCGCTACGACTTCCCGGTCAAGATCGTGGTCTTGAACAATGGCGGCATCGGCCCCGGCATGCCGGAGATCCCGGAAAACCCGATGTTCAACTTGAAGCCCAACGCGCTGATCTACGGCGCCCGCTATGACAGGATGATGGAGGCCTTCGGCGGCAAGGGCTTCTTTGTCGAAGAGCCGAAGGACCTGCCCGGCGCCCTCGACGAGGCGATGAAGTTCCGCGGCCCCGCCCTCGTCAACGTCGTGATCTCGCAGGGCTCCGCCCGCAAGCCGCAACAGTTCCGCTGGCATAGCTGATGTTGTGACAGGGATCTGTCCGGTAGAGCGTATTCCGTTCCCGCCAGAAAGTCACTGTCGCGAATCTATGAAATTCATCGGCCCAAGGAAGTCCTGCTTGCCGACGTCCACTCCGTTGTGGCGCAAAATGGCGTATGCCATCGACACGTGGAAAAAGACGTTGGGAACTGTGATCTGGAGCAGATAGTCTTCTCCGCCAATGACCTTTCCGGGCCTCCATGAAAGAGCGACTGTGCGTTCGCTCGCGCCTGCATATTGTGTCTCGTGGACGGTTTCGGCAAATGCGACAGTCTTGCGGATGCGAGCTCGGACCTCGTCAATCGTGCGCTCGCTGTCTTCATGAACGGGCGGGCGCTGTCCTGAAAGCCATGCGGCCGCGCCCTTGACGTAATCGCACGCGCTTTGGACCTGATAGACAAAAGAATGCATGTCCGGCGCGAGACGACTTGTCATCAGAACATTCACGTCGAAGCGTTTGACGACAGCGTACTGCTCAGCCTTGTCCAGGCAGGGATCGAGATTATTCAGCGCCTGCACGCATTGCGAAACGACACGATAGAACATTGCACCAACTCGCAGCTCTTTATCCGAGAACCTTGTGATTGCGATCCGCGATCACCTTGTGGCTGTTCAACGTCGCGCCTGGACCAGGCACGAAGCGCACCTCGTGAAAGGAAAGCGCACGCCCGTCCTTGTCATGCACCGAGATGCGTTCGATCGGATGCCCGGTCTTGTCGTCGACAAGCGCGACCGACGGTTTCCTCCCGCGTCCTAGATGACCTTGTCTTCGCCGAGTTGTTTGATCTGGTTTGCGTCGAGACCAAGCCATCCGCTCAAAACCTCACTTGTGTGTTGTCCAAGCAGCGGTGACGGCTTGACCTCCGGCGTGCGCCCGCCGAATCGCACCGGCCAGGCCGGCATCTTGAACGGGCCGGCAATCGGGTGCTGGATCGTCTGCATGATGCCGCGCCGTTCGAAATCCGCTTCCTCGGTCAGCTCCATGGTATCGAAGATGGCCCCGGCCGGCACGCCGGCACCACCGAGCACCCGCATCGCCTCGCGTTTGTCGTGCTGGCTCGTCCAGGCGGTGATCATCGCATCGACCTCGGGCTCATGCTCGAGGCGCGCCGCCGCAGTGTCGAAGCGTGGATCGCCGATCAGATCCTTGCGCCCGATCACTTCGAGCAACCGCCGCCAATGCGCCGGATTGGTACGGCTGGTATAGACATAGAGGTAGTCGTTCTTCCCGCCCGGCTTGCACGGATAGATGCCGCTCGGCACCGCGAAGCCGGTGATGACCTTGGAGCCATTGCGCTTGGCCGCCCTGCCGTAGGTCGCCTGGTTGGACAGCGCCACGCGGATGTATTGCAGCATGGCGTCCCGCATGGCGACCTCGATGCGCTCGCCTTGGCCGGTTTCGCGGCGCCGGTACAGGGCCGCCAAAATGCTGATGGCGAGCAGCATGCCGGTCCCGGTATCGCCGAGTGTCGCACCGGGCTTCAGCGGCGGCCCGTCGGGCTCCCCGGTAATGCTCATCACGCCGCCGGTCGCTTGCGCGATCATGTCGAAGGCGAGGTTGTTCTCATAGGGGCTGCCGCTGCCGAAGCCCTTCACCTGCGCGTAGATGATGCTCGGATTGATGGCGCGCACCGCGTCGTAGCCGAGCCCCAGCCGCTCGATGGCGCCGGGCGCGAAATTCTCCACCATGATGTCGGCGCGTTTCACCATGTTCTTGACGAGATCGAGGCCACGCTCGGATTTGAGGTTGACGGTGACGGATTTCTTGTTGGCGTTGAACAACAGGAAATACCAGGAGTCCCGGTCCTGGCTCACGCCAGGCTGCCGGCCCAGGACGGAGCGCCCCGCTTCGCCGCCCTGCGGGTTTTCCACCTTGACGACCTCTGCGCCGAGCCAGGCGAGCGCCTCGGTGCAGGATGGGCCGGCCTCAAACTGGGTGAAGTCCAGAACACGGACACCGCCAAGGTAGGCTGGTAGCGCGCCGGTGATAGCCATTCTCGTTCCTCCCGCTAGTCTCGCCGATCTCGATCCATTCGTTGTCGCCGCGCGCCACCGAGCCGTACCAGATGCTGGCGTCGCGTCGCATCCGCACCTTGCCGATCACCACCGCGCTCTCGGCCACCCAGTAGCTGCCGTCGGCGGGGAAATCCGGCTTGATCCCGTCAAGCTCGTAGATCGGCATGCGCGCGCTCCCGATTGAGCCGCGACCATGCCATTGCGATGCAAGGGGAGGCAAGGCGTGGCGTGGTCATTGCGAGGAGGCCGAAGGCCGACGAAGCAAGCTCGATCCGCAGACGCATGCGCGCGTTGAGCGGGATTGCTTCGGCACGCTGCGCGTGCCTCGCAATGACGGCAACTATCTCACGCCATGAGCTGGCGGAGCGCGTCGATCACCATCTCCACCACGGTGCCCGACATCAGGCTCCACAGGCCCGCGACCACGGTCGCGACCATGACGAACTCGAAGCGGCGGCGCTCGATGCGGCGGCCGCGGATGGTGTTGCGCATGATGATGAAGGGCGCGGCGAAGACGAGGAACGGGATCGCCGCGAAGGCCGCGGGGTTCGGCCCCTGCTCGAGCAGCCGGAAGCTCGCCGGCCGCTCGGTGACGAGCTGATAGCCGGTCGAGATCAGCCCCGCGATCGCAAAGCCGATCAGCAGGGCAAGAAAGGATTGCGCCGATTCCGGCGAAATCGACAGGGATGCAAACACCTTCGGCAACTCCCACGCACGCTTGCCGCCCGCCTGTTCTGCCGAATCGCCGCGGGCGGCGCCACGAAATCCTTAAGGAAAGGTTAACACGTTTGGTAAGATTGTTTCGGCGCCGCCGCCGGCACGCGAATCCGCCGTGCCATACTCCGTGCCCGATTCGTGCAATCCGGACGGGAGCGCGGCATTGATGTCGGCCTTGGCGGGACTTCACATCGAGGGACGCAAGGTCCCGCGCGGCCGCCTCGCGGCGGAAGGCGTTCTGCTCGTCACCTTGCTGGTCGTGATCTCGCTCGGCGTGACGGCGCTCGGCTTCGTCGCCTTTGCGCTGTGGCCGCGCTGGCCGGACGCGCCGGCGGCGGCCGGTGCGCCGGCGCTGCCGATCACGGTTGCGGGCGTTCTGTTCAACGTGCCGCCGCAGGCGATACGCGTCGCCGTGCAGCGCCGCGCCGGCGCGCAGGAGCGCGTCGATCTCGTTTTCGCGTGGCCCTCGCTCGCGCCGCCCGATCCGGCCGCGGCGCCGCAGCTCGGCGAGCGCGACCGCGTGTTCGTCACCATCGCGGTCGCGACCTCGCTCGCGCCGCTCGAGCGGCTGAAAACCATCTATCCGCGCTACGTCGCGGCCGAGCCCACCCCGGCGCCGCCGGGTCTCGCGCTCTACGCGTTCCGCGACGGCACGCCCTATCAGGGCGAGGATCTCGCGTTCGACGCCGCGACGCCGGAAAAATTCCTCGCCCGCTGCTCGCGCACGTCCAATCCGCTCACCCCGGCGACCTGCCTGCATGAGCGCCGCATCGGCAATGCCGACGTCACGGTGCGCTTTGCGCGCGACGGGCTGAACGATTGGCGCGACGTCGAGGCCGGAATCGACAAGCTGATCGGCCGGCTGCGGCCGACGGGCGGATAGAGAAAAGCCGGGATGATTCTAAGTCAGGCCCCGGGGGGCAACAGGTCCACGCCCAGGATCGACATGTTGAAGTTGTAGTCGCCCTCGTCCTCGTCGGCCGAGATCACGGCGATGAACTCATCATCGATATAGACTTCCACCGAGTCGTCCTTCTTCGGCCGCGGCACCAGGCGGATTTTCGGGTTGCCGAACAGTCGCCGCAGATAGGCTTCGATCTTCCTGATCTCTGGAACGTCCACCGCTAGCTCCCCTGCCCATAACGCGTAGGGTGGGCAAAATCGCCTGCTCGGTCCATGCGCGTGGGCACGGCGCTTGCGCGATTTTGCCCACGCGGATGGTTCATGCCCCGCGCCGTGCCCACCCTACGAGATCGAGCCCGGGCACGACGAGTCGCAGACCGCGATCATCCCTATCACAATCCCAGATCGTTTAGCATCTGATCCATCGTGCGCGAAGGCTCGGCGCAGCCGGCCTCGCCGATCACCCGCGCCGGCACGCCCGCGACCGTCTTGTTGTGCGGCACCGGCTTGAGCACGACCGAGCCCGCCGCGATGCGCGCGCAGTAGCCGACCTCGATATTGCCGAGGATCTTCGCCCCCGCCCCGATCATCACGCCGCGGCCGATCTTCGGATGGCGGTCGCCGACCTCGCTGCCGGTGCCGCCGAGCGTCACGCCGTGCAGGATCGACACGTCGTCCTCGATCGCCGCGGTCTCGCCGACGACGAGGCCGGTCGCGTGGTCGACGAAGATGCCGCGGCCGATGCGCGCGGCGGGATGGATGTCGCACTGGAACACGGCCGAGCCGCGGCTCTGCAGGTAGTAGGCGAAATCCTTGCGGCCCTTGCCGTAGAGCCAGTGCGCCAGGCGATAGGTCTGGATGGCGTGGAAGCCCTTGAAGTAGAGCACCGGCTCGATGAAGCGATTGGTGGCCGGGTCGCGGTCGTAGGTCGCGACGATATCGGCGCGGAAGGCATCGCCCAGCGCCGGCATGTCCTCGATCGCATCTACATAGGCCTGGCGGATCAGCTCGCCGGAGACGTCCGGATGGTCGAGCCGCTCGGCGATGCGGTGCACCACCACCTGCTCGAGCCGGTCGTGATGCAGCACCGACGAATAGATGAAGGAGGAAAGCTCGGGCTCGTGCCGCACCACCGTCTCGGCCTCGCGCCGGATGCGCGTCCACACGGGGTCGACCTTGTCGAGCGCGTCGAAAGTCTTGGTCTGCTGCTGGTTCATGTTCGCCTCCCGGGATTCAAGGTCCCGATTGGTCCGGATTGCGGGTACAAGTTTAGCACAAATAGGAACCGGGCAGGACACCCGCAATCGACCCGATCCATCAAAGATCGTCGTCCATCCATCACAGACTCTTAAGGAATTCGAGAATGGCGGCGGAGAACTGGTCGTTCTTGTCGCCCGCGACCATGTGGCGGGCGCCGGAGACGTCGGCAAAGCGGGCGTGCGGCACCAGGGCGAGGAACTCCTTGGCATGCTCCTCCTGCACCAGCTCGGAGGAGCCGCCGCGCACCAGCATCGCCGGTATCTTCAGGCCGCGCGCCGCCGCGATCAGCCGCTCGTCGATCTCGCCGCGCCCGCCGCCGACCGGCCGGCGGCCGTCGAGAAAGCGTGGGTCCCAGTGCCAGCGCCAGCGGCCGTCGGGATGCAGGCGCAGGTTCTTCTTCAGCCCTTCGGTCGAGCGCGGCCGCGGCCGGTGCGGCAGATAGGCGGCGACCGCGTCGGCCGCCTCCTCGACGGTCGCGAACCCGTCGCGCGCATGCTCGCGCATGAAGCCCTGCACCTTGGCGACGCCGGACATATCGACCCGCGGCGTGATGTCGACCAGCACCAGCGCGGCAAAGATCGGCGCATGGCGCTGCGCCTGCGCCTCGCCGGCCGCGAACAGCGACGCGATGCCGCCCAGCGACGCGCCGATCACCACCGGCGGCGCGCCGTGGCGGCGCTCAAGCTCCGCCGCGACCGCCGTCACGTCGGCGGCGAAATCCTTGAACGCATAGGCGCCGTCCGCGACCCATTCGGAGTCGCCATGCCCGCGCTGGTCGACCGCATAGGCGATCCAGCCGGCGCGGGCGATCTCGACGGCAGTCTTGCGCCACGCGTGCCGCGTCTGCCCGCCGCCGTGCAGCAGCAGCACCGGCTTGCCGGTATCGCCGAACACGTCGGCGGCCAGCCGGTTTCCACCGGCGCCGACCAGGGACTCGTGCAGAGAGCTCAAGCTGCCTCCTCCAGAAACGCGAGCACGCCCGCCTTGAACACCTTGTCGCCGACCGCGAGCATGTGGTCGCGCCCCGGAATATCGAGCGCGCTCGCGTTCGGCATCAGCATCGCCAGCGCCTGCGCCGAGCCTGCGACCGTGTCGGTGGTGCCGACCGCGACGAGCGTCGGCGCCGCGATGCGCGCGACCTCCTCGCGCGAAAGGGTCTGGCGCGAGCCGCGGATGCAGGCGGCAAGCGCCTTGAGATCCGATCTCGTCTGCTGCGCGAAGGCGCGGAACGCAAAGCCCTGCGGGTCGCGCACATCGCCGATCGACGGCGCTTCGAGCGCCGCCGCGATCGTCTCCGGCAGGCCGACGCCCTCGACCAGCCGGATGCCGAGCCCGCCGAAGATCAGGCGATGCACGCGGCCGGGATGGGCGAGCGCGAGATACGCCGCGATGCGCGCGCCCATCGAGTAGCCCATCACGTCGGCGCGCGCGAGGCCGAGGTGGTCCATCAGCGCGCGCACGTCGTCCGCCATGATGGCGCTGTGGTAGCGCGCCGGATCGTAGAGCCTGGTCGAGGCGCCGTGGCCGCGATTGTCGAGCGCGATCGCGCGCCGGCCGGCGCGCGTCAGCGCATCGACCCAGCCGGGCGCGACCCAGTTCACCTCCTTGGTCGACGCGAAGCCGTGCACCAGCACGATCGGCGCGCCATCGCCGGCGTCGAGATAGGCGATCTCGGCGTCGCCGGCGACGAAGGTGCCGCGCTTGCAATCGCGCCTGGAATCGTGAGTCATGCGAGTCCCTTGTGGCGGTGACTTCTTGCACTGGCGCAGCGTCCACGTCGAGCGCGCGCCTGCATATGAGACTTGCTGGCCCGCGTTCTCACAATGGATCAAGGCGGGCCTTGCACCCACCGGGAATAGACAGCATTATCATGTGCTTACGGTGATTTTTCGCTGCGGAGAATTCGGATGAAGACGCTCGTGCTCGAATCGACCTCACCGTTCCAGGGGCTGCCCGAACTGGTCGCCTATGACGAGGGCCTGTTCGAACGCGAGGGCATCCGCATCGAGTGGGCCGATCGCAACGAGGCCGGCGTCAAGGCGGCCGGGAGCCTCGTCGCGAGCCCCAAGGGCGTCGATCCGTTCGGCAGCCACGGCAAGCTGCTCGAGCAGGGCAAGGCCGACATGTACAACGCCTGCGAATGGGGCAACTACTGCCGCGTCCAAGACACCGTGACCGGCAGCCGCCAGATCGGCCGCCGCGGCATCGTGACGTTCGCGGCGATCGTCGTGCGGCCCGACTCGCCGGTCTACACCGCGCAACAGCTCGCCGGCCGCAGCGTCGGCGTGCCGTTCTACGCCGGCACGCACTATGTCGCGCTGCATCTCCTCGGCGGCTTCCTGCCGCGCGAGCTGATCAAGGTGGTGCGCGCGCCGAACGGCTCGCGCAACCGTCTCGACCTGATGCTGCGCGGCGCCGTCGAGGCGACGACGCTGACCGAGCCCTACGTCTCGCTCGCCGAGAAGAAGGGCTGCCGGCTGATCTGCTCGGCCTTCTATCACGGCACCGAGGTCGCCTCCGCCAAGGTCGATGCCGCGACCTATGCGGCGTTCAACCGCGCGGTGCGCGAGGCGGTGCGCCGCATCAATGCGGACAAGCGCCGGTACCTCGCCTACTTCATCGACTATCACAAGGCGCGCGATGCCGAGATCGCGGCGCTCACGGTCGACGACCTGCGCCAATCGCGCCTCGTGGTCTGTGATCCGGCGCCGATCCCAGCCGACGAATTGCAGCGCACCTACGACTGGGTGCGCGGCTGGGGCATGCTGGAGGAGGCTGCCTCGCCGCTGGCGCTCGTCGACACGGACCTCCAGAGCCACGCGCACGTTGCGGCCGAATAGGCCGCTGTCGTCAAAACTCGTCTTCTTCCTCGCTCGGCCAGAACCAGCCGCCGGCTTGGCTCGCGGCGCCTTCCTCGGCAATCAAGGTCGTATTCGCCCATTGGCGTAATCGCAGGTTGTCCATCCCCCGCGCGGCCGCGTGACCGGCCATCCACGGGTACTGGACCCCCTTCTTGATAAAGGCGGAAATCCCGAGATGAGCCGGGCCGCCCTTGCCCGGCGTATGCACGGCGTGACGGAGGAACAAGTAGTATCCGGCTTGCGTGCGGTGCTCGAGCACAAGACGGCTCAACTTGTAGGGGCCCCCTTTCTTCTGATAGTTCCACCCGCGGAAGAAATAGCGGTACGGCATGCTCAGCATGAGCGCCCGATTGGTGTCGATTTTCATCTCGTCGTTGCCGCGCTGAAGGAAGGGCAGGATGTATCCCCCGCTCACCGCATATTCCTCGAACGCATAGGTTCCGTCCGACAGTCGGAAGATCGGGTCTCCGCCCGGCGTCGTCGTGAACGCAGGGCCGTACCTGGAGTGAGAGTTCTCGATGAAGTGCCACTGGCCTCCCTGACGGTACGGAAACTTGATCTGCGGCGCGAGGAAGTGCTGATAGAACGTGTCGAATGACGCCGCCGGAAGCGCGCCGTAGCCGTAGCTGATCGCGGCATCCCAGAGATCGCCGAACGAGAGGCTGTCGGTGTTGCCGCGCAGATATTGCGACGTCGTCCTCACCAAGCCGTAAAACGCGGATGAATACACGCCGCTCAGCGTGCCCAGGGTCAGGCTGACGACCGGAAAGGAATAGGGCACGACCCAGTGCACGCTCGCCGCATAAAGGCCGAGCGTCGGTCCGAGCACCGGCGACAGCGCCATGAGCGCGACGCTTGACGCCGCCGAGGCGACGACGATCTCGCCGACATCGAGTGCGGCCGAGCCGGGCTTCTCCCACGCGTAGGAAATGAAGCCGCTCGCGTACAAGCCGTAGCCGCGATACCCCTGATATCCATACCAGCCGACGACCCGTGCGCCCTCCAGGACGGCGGCGACCGCGACGTTCCCCGACGGGTCGTTGAAATTGATCGGATCGCCGCCCGCGTACGCATAGGCGTTGGGCGTCTCGCGCGCATTGTCGGGCGCGAGGAAGTTACGCAGCTGCGGATCATAGAAGCGCGCGCCGAAATCGCCGAGCCCGCTCGCCGCGTCCCACGGCTGTCCGGTGAAGCGCTCGTCCGTCGGCGCGGCGCCGGCGCTTAGAATCTGCTGGCCGAACGGGCCGTAATCGATGCGCTGGCGCAATCCCGCGGTCGGCCCGTCGCCCGCCGCCGCGACCGCGCGCAGCGAGCCGAGGGCGTCGCGCAGCTGGTAGAGTTCGGGATCGCCCACACTTGCCGGGAGCGTCCCGAACGTGCGCGCGAGGTCGCGCAGGTAGAGGGTCTTGGTCGCGCCGCCGCTTCCGCCCGAGCTTTCGACGGCGAGAAGCCCGCCGCCCGGCGCGCGCACCTCGATCAGCTTGAGGACGGTATTGTCCGGGTAGGCGATGGACTTGGTCGCGACCGCCTCGCCCGGCCCGCGCGTGAACGCGACGCTCGCGACCGGCTGGCCGCCCGCGAACGACAAGGTCGCGACGCGGCCGGACATGGGATCGTAGGCGATCGCGTCGATCATGCGCGGCGGCGAGCGGGTCATCCGGCCCGCCGCGTCGTACTGGTAGCTCGCGGGCGTCGCGCTCGCGCCGGCGCGCGCGAGCGTCAGCGACTTGATCTGCAGCGGCGCGCCGGAGCTACCATTCGCATTGCGCTTGGCATTGGTGAACTGGAGCGTCACCGACGCGATCGCGCCGGCAAGACCCGCCGCGGCCACCGCCTGCGCCATGTCGATCGTGATCGTGACCGGCGGCTGCCAATTGTCGGCGCCGGCGGAGAAATCGTGCAGCCGCAGGCGATACGGCACGCCCTGAGCCGGCGTCAGGATCAGGTCGCAGGACGCCGAGCCGGCCTGGGCGCCGAATGGCGTCGGCGCCCGCCATTGCACGGTGAGCGTGTAGGTCTCGGCCTGTCCGAGCACGCCGGCGAACTGCAGATACTCGTAGTGGCCGAGGCTGCCGCCGCCGAGCTGGAAATAGGGCGCGTCGGTGCCGCTCGATATGATCTGCGACGCGGACGGCCCGCGGTTGCTCGCCCCGGATGTCCAGCCGGTCGGCAGCGCGGTCGAGAAATCGAGCGACACGTTGACATCGACCGCAACGTATTGGACGCGGTCGTTCAGCCGCTGCGGCGGGCTCCCGGTGTCGTAGGAATAGCTTTCCGTCGCGGGCGAGCTCGGCACGGAAACGAATGCGCCGTTCGCGTCGTAGACGATCGCGGCGCTCGCCGTGCCGGCCGCGAGGCTCGAGTTCGCGTTCGCATCGGAAGCGACGGCGCCATTGAGCCGGCCGGCGCCGTCGTAGCGATAGAGCCAGGCGCGCGTTCCCAGCATACCGGTGGCCGGATCGTCGGTCGGTCCGGGTTTCGCGGCGTAGCGGGTGGTCGCGCTCGTCGCGCGGCCGCTCCAGTTGGTCGAGGCCGCAAGCCCGCCCGTGCCGTAGGTGAAGGATTGCGCGAAATAGTCGCCGCCGACGAGAAGCGGCCGGCCGCCCGCGTCGTAGCTCGCGCTCTGCACCACCGGGCCGCCGGAATTGAGCGCATAGGTGACGTTCTGGAGCAGCCCGCCCGCGTCGTATTGATAGTAGGCGTAACGTGCCATCGGCCCCGGATTGGGGTTCGAGGGATCGAGCACCTCGGTGCCTTCGGGCGCGGTGCCGATGCCGGCGACGCGGCCGATGCGATCGTAGAAATAGGTGACGTTGACGGCGGGACCGATCGGCTGCTTGGTGCCCGGGTCGAGCGCGCGCGGATAGGTGATCTCGATCGGCCGCTCGATGTTGTCCCAGCCGAACTGCGTCTGCCGGATCGTCGTGTCGAAGCCCGGCACGTAGCTGTTCTGCTCGATCACGTTGCCCTTGAGGTCGTACGCGAAGGCGTAGACGTCGACCACCGCGGTCGCCGGGCTGGCGGTCCCAGTCGAGTTGACCTCGAGCTGCGCGAGGTTGCCAACGAGATTGGCCGGCTGCGGATCGTAGGCGCCGGCCGTGGCGGGGCGGTCATAGACGTAGCGTCGTGCCCAGATCGCGCCGTCCTGTGCGGTCGGCCAGCTCTCGTCGTTGACGTGGGCGGCGAGCCCGTCCCAGGTCAGCCCGACCGCACTCACGGTGCCGCGCTCGATGATCCGGTCGAGCGGATCGTAGCGCACATAGCGGATCACCGGCGGATTGAGCGCCGCCGCCGCCGCGTCCATCGAGAAGCGCGGCCGCCCCGTGCTGTCGCTGAGGAACTTGGTCACGCCGGCATCCGGATCGGTGGTCTGCGTCAGGTTGCCGGTGAAATCGTAGGCGGCCGTGAGCTGCCAGGTCTCCTTCGCGCTTCGCGGCGGGACGAAGTAGTAGTTCGGCTGCCGATGCACGATCTGGCGGCCGGCGCCGTCATAGAGGAAGGATTCGATCGCGGTCGGCGCAACCGCGCCCGCGGGCGTGAGCGCGCGCGCGATGATCTGGCCGGACTGGTTGGTGATCGATTCGATCAGGTTGCCGTCCGGCGAGGTGATGCTGGTGCGGTAATAGCTGCCGGCCGCGAGCCCGGGCGCACCGGGCGCCAGCACGCGGTCGAGCCAGCTGCTCGCCACGTTCGACCCGTAGGCGAGCTTGGTCGTGTGTCCGCTGCCGATCGCGAACTGCGCGCCCGGCGCGCCGACCTCGACCGGCCGGCTGAGCGGCGAAGCCTCGAACACCGTCTGCACGTACGGAGCATCGCTCACCGCCGGATTGGTGTATTCCGCGATGGTCATCTGCTGGTTGTTCGGCTTGTACGGCAGGTAAGTCGTCAGCGCGCCCTCGTCGAGGCCGGTGCCCGGCGTGTTGATGCCGCCGCCGAGCGAGGGCGTGCCGAGCACGATCGACTGGCGCACCGGATTGCGCGCGTAGGACGGGCGGCCGAGCGAATCGAACAGCTGGCCGGTCACCTGAACGGTTTGATTGTCGACCATCGCCATCGTGGCGAGCGTCGTGCCCGCGCCGTCGATTAACGTCACCCCGATGCCCGGATCGACCGCGATGACGAGCTGCTCGAAGTCGGCCGGCCCCTTGGCGGCGAGCTGGAGCTTGCCCAGCGTCGGCGCGCTCGCGCGCCAGCCGAAGATCTGCGCGCCGTCGGCAAAGAAGAAGAGGACGTTGTCGATGACGGCGAAGAGCCACTCCTCCGCATAGCTGCCCGGCAGGCTCGCGAGCGTCGTCCATGTCCCCGACGCCTGGCGTTGCAGCATCCAGGTGCCGGAGCTGCCGCCCGGAACCCACGACGCGAACACGTCGCCGGTGCCGATCGAGACGGTCGTCGCCGCGCCGCGCATCGCCGGCACCCGCACCAAGGCGGCGTAGTCGCTGTTGACGAACCCGGTCAGCTCGGCGCGGCTGCCGATCGGATCGGTGCTGGTGCCGTCGAAGGACAGCTGGTTGTCGCCGATCGTCCAGCTCGCCGGGAGCGTCCATTGGCTGGCGTCGGCGGCGTCGAAATCCTGGTAGTTGCCGAAGCTCGCCGAGCGGACGCTGACGGCCTGGTTGGGAAACGCCGGCTGGAAGCTGCCGTTCGGCGACATCGTCCGCGCATAGGCGAGGAGCGATATCCACGCGATGTTCTGCTCGCTCGGCCCGACCAGCGCGACCATGCGGCTGCCGCCGTCGTAGATCGGCCGCGAGGTCGCGCCGTTCGCGGCGAGCGTCGCGGTGACGAGCCCGGTTGCGGCGGCGAACACGGTCGCCGAGAAGACCGAAGCGAGGGGACGGAAGCAAAGCTCGTCGGCATAGACCGCAACGCTCGCGGCGCGATTGTTGCAGCCGAGGACCGTGACGCTGACCGGCGTGTCGGCGGCGATGCCGGCGGCCCGGCGGATCTGCGCGAGGTCGACCACGGCCTGGATATACTGCCAGCGAGTGCTCGGCGCCGGGAACGCGAGCACGACCGGATTGCCGACGGCACGCGGCGACGCGCCGGTGGTGTAGACCTGCAGCGTCCAGCGCGCCTTGGCGGCGTCCGGCACGAACCCGGGCGGCACCAGCATCCAGCACGCGAAAAGGTACGCATCGCCGCGCGCGGTCTGCAGAAAGCTGGCGATCGGGCCGGTCTGCGCGTTGCCGTCGGGATCGATCTCGAGCGAGCGCGTTCCGGTGTGGTATTGCGCCGGCGTGATGTGCGACTCGATCGACGGCGATCCGAGATAGGCCCAGCTCGGGTTGCGCTCGTAGATTTCGAATCCATAGTACGACGCCTCGGCCGGCGTCGCGTTCTGGAAGCGCGCGACGATGACGGCGTTGTTCTTGTCATAGAGATTGAACGTGGTGCGGGCGAGCGCATCCACCGCCGTGACGGTGGCGCCGTTGGCGTTGCGCGCCGTGATCGTTTCGGTGTTGAGCCAGCCGGCCGGAGTCGCGCCGCCCGACCACGCCGTGAACGTCGCGAAATTCGCCGCGTTGGCCGCAAAGGCGCCGCGCGGCGCCCATTTGGCGGCCGACGTGCCCCACGCGGAGGACCACGTCGTGACCTGCGCCGCGACCGCGGTCCCGTTGGTCGTGTTCACCGACTGGATGATCGGCGTGAGCAGGTTCTCGGGGCCGCTCCCGGCGTATTGATCCGGGAAATAGGTCAGGCTCGTCGTCAGCGTCTCGACATTGCCGCTGCCGTCGAAGCGCGTGCCCGTCACGGTCTGCGGCAGCAGGTTGGCGTTGAACGCGGTCGTCACCGTCGTGGTGACGCCGTCGTTCATGCCCCCGCTCTGGTTCGCTCGCGCGCAGAAGCCGATCGGATCGTTCTGCGGGCTCGCGGGTTCGAGAAAATGCCGCACCGTCACGTTGAGCCACGTCGTGTTGATGTTGCTCTGCGCCGAGCTGTCGGGCGCCGTCCAGCTTTGGGTCGCGCGATAGGGGGTGCCCATCAGGAGACGCGTGAACTGCGCGGCATTCGTCGCGCCGGTCGGATAGTTCGGCTGGATCGCCGACGCGAGCGCCGCCGCCTCCGCGGCCGTCAGCCCGTTGAAAATCTCGACCTGGACCGAGCCGCTGCCCTGGCCGCCCGCCACGGCGGTCACGGCAAGCGACGTGCGATTGAAGCGAGCGAATGTCCCGGCCGGATTGGCGACGGCCGAGCCGGCCGTGTAGGTGGGGGTCGCGTCGAGCGCCGCATAGCCGGTCGTCGGGTCGACCGTGTTGCCGGCCAGGCAGCGAAGCTTGCTCACCGCGACGAGCGGCTGGATCTTGTCGGCGCCGCTCGGCGTCACCCAGTGTAGGCTGATCGTCGGGTTCTGGCCCCAGGTCCCCGCATACGTGGCGAAGAAGCGCGGCGCGAGCAGCGTGGCCGGATCGGCGCCCGGCACGAGCAGGTTCTGCGCCGGGAGGCTCGTCTTGGCCGCGACCGCGACGCCGCCGCTCGCCAGCGGATAGGCGAAGACGGTGGTGCCGCTCTGATAGACCAGGTAGGCCTCGCCGACGACCTGCAGGCTCGGGCACTCGGCTTGCGTCAAGGTCTCCGCAATGTCGAGCGCATGCGACCACTGCGCGTTGGGCATGCGGTAGTAGATCGCGTTGGCCGGCGTCTGAATGCCGCCCTGCCCGGCCGGCCGCGGGAAGACGACGTAGTTGCTGGCCTGGTTGCGGGTGACCGCCGCGCCCGCCGTGTAGGGCCCGCTCGGCAACGTGCCGCTCAGCACCGACGACCACGCGGCCGCGGGATTGCTCGCGTTCGGATCGTAGGCGACCACGTCGAAGACCGAGCCGCCGGCGGTCGCCGTGAAGCCGCGCACCATGATGTCGGTGCCGGCCGACAGGATCGACAGGGTCGCGGCGCCCGACGGTACGATCGATCCGACGTCCTGGGTGCCCCAGCGGCGGCCGTCGTAGCGAAACAGCAATTGGCCGATCGCGATGCTCGCGCCGTGGATGACGGCCGCCGGCGGCGGCGCCGAGGTGGCGACGAACAGCTGGGTCAGACGAAACGTGCGCGCCGTCGGAGCGGCCCAGTCCACGAGATCGAAGGTCACGACGCGCAAGGCGCCCGCGAGCCCGCTCGAGCGGATGACCGCGAAGGTCGGCCCGACCGCGACCGACAGCGCGTCGATCGCCGCCGACGGACGCGCGACGCTGACGCTGCTGCTCGTCCATTGCCGCGTCGGGTCAGTGCCCATGAGATAGACCGTCATCGCGGCGGCCGGATCCCCGCCGTCCGCGACCGCTGCGACGAGGCAGGCGCCGCCCGCCGCAAGCGCCGCGACCGGCGCCTGGCCGCCCCCCGCGAGCGTCGCGGTCGCGCGCGCGGCCCATTCGCTGCCGGTCCAGGTCGCCGCGGTGAGCTTGAGGCTGGTCAGGCCGAGCACCGCCACGGCGCCGTCGATGCACGCCGTCGCTGCCGCCTCGCTGCCGGTGAGCGCGACCGGGAACGCGCTCGATGGCCCCGCCCAGGCGCCGGCCATGCGCGGATCGCGGCGATAGGGCACGAGCTGCGCATCGACGCGCACCGCGAAGCTTTCGCCCGCGGTCGCGGTCTGCACGACGCTGGTCGCGGTCGCCGTCAAGGTGGCGAGCGGCGTCGGCACCCAGCGGCCGTCCCATGCCGCAGCCGTCACGGCGCACTGCGAGTTGTCGCTCGCGTGCCATAGCGCGACCGCGTAGTCAGCGCCCAGGCTCAGGGTCGGATTGGCGAACGACTTGCCGCCGGTCGGCGCCTGCAAGGTGGCGCTGCGATTGGACAGCGCAGGCGACACTGCCGCGTAGCTCACGTTGGCGACGCCGCCTTCCGGCGTGGTGACCTCGATGAGCTGCCCATAGGACGGATCGCTGCCGGCGCCGGCGGTGCCGTAGACGAGCTTGACGCCGGGGCTCGCCTGGCCGGCGGGTGGAACGAGTTGCACGCCCGTCAGCAACCGCTTGGTCCAGTTGCCGGTGCCGAGCGAGCCGTAGGCGAGCGCGATCGTCTGCAGCGTGGTGCCGGCGGGCGAGACGACGGAGATCGATTTGAGGAATTGCGTCTCGTAGACGCTCTGCCACGCGTTGGGCGGCGGCGGCATCGTGTGCGCGGGCTGATATTCGGCCGCCGCCTTGTCGTCGTAGTCGAGGATCAGCCGCCCGCCGCTGCTGCCCGTGACGGTCGCGAGATAGGTAGCCTGCGCGTACGTATCGACGCCGCTTCCGACCGTCTCGGTGACTTGCCGGTAGTCGAATTCCGTGACGTTGCCCCACAGGTCCTCGATCTGCGCGAGCCGCCAAGCGGTGGCGACGCTCGCCTGTCCGGGAACGGCGATGCTGGCGCCGATCCAGTCGTTCCACGCGACGCGCGTTGCGATCGCATTCGCGGTGGCGGAGCCGCCGAAGGTGAAGCGGATGCCGTTCTCGTCGATCAGCAACCAGCGCTGCGCGGCCCGATAGAAGGTGATCTTCCAGAATGCACCGTCGATGCGGCCGTAGGTCTCGCCGCCGTCCGGGGCGGTGCCGAGCCGGATCAGCGCGATGATCGCCGCGCCGCTTTCCAGATAGTAGGCGGCGCCGGCGACGCTCGTGTCGACTGGATGGATCGCGACGATGCGCATCAGCCCGAGGCTCCAGCCGAGCCCGAGCACGCCGGTCGGCGCGCTCAGGTTCCAGCCGTAGATTTCCGGCGCGACCGGGCTCGCATAGGAGGCAGCGAGCGCGAACGGCGGACCGACCGTGTCGGGCAGCGATGCGAGCGGCACGGTGAGCCGCAGCGTCCCGGTCGACGGGTCGATCGCATCGTTGAGCTGGTCGAGCGCGATCATCAGGTGTTCTTCCCCTTGGGGTAGTCGACACCCTCAACTTGTATCTCTCCCGGCGAGAGCACGTTCTCTCCGCCCGCGATCTCCACCATCTCGACTTCAGTGCTCTCCAGCGCCGAGTAAGCGACCGTCGAGAAACGGCTGGCGAGAAAGCTGCCCAGGCGACCGAGGAGCGACGTGCCGAAGCTGTCGGCGAGCGAGGCGCCGAAACCCGCGATCAACTCTGGCGCGAAGTAGGCGACGAGCCCAAATGCGATTCCGCCGATGACAATGATGCCCCCGATCACGCTGGCGATGACGATGCCGGCGATCGCGCCGGCACCGAGCCCGCCGCCGCCACCGCCGCCGCCATGATCGCTGCCGAGGCCGAGCGGATCGATCAGATCCGCCGGATCGCCGAGCGCGAAGGCGTAGCGGTTCTGCGTCTGCGGCGCGGCCGAGTTGCCGTAGAGGAGATCGCGCGCCGTGAAGCGCATGACGGTCGGCTGATAGGCGCGGAAGCGCATCAGCACCGGGCCGAGGCCGAAATCGGCGACGCCGTAGCGGCCGTTGTAGAGGAACGGATCGACCGTCGCGCCCTGCCGCGCCAGGACCGAGCCGTAGACCGAATAGGCGAACCGGTCCGTCACGGTTCCGCTCGCGTCGACCAGCGCGAGCGTGCTGCCGAGGCCGTCGCAGACGTAGCTCTGCCACGTGCCGGCGTCGGTTTCGCGGCTGATCAGGCCCTGGCCGTAGACGTAGCGCACGCGGCCGGTGCCGTCGCTGTTCTCGGCGACCAGCGTGCGGTCGAGCATATTCTCGAACGCGCCGTACGGATCGGCATCGGGCACGGGCAGCGACTCGAACGGATCCGGCTGCTGCGGCCCGAGCGTCGGCGGGCGCGCCGGCAGCAGCGTCAGCGGCCGCCCGTTGGAGGCCGCAGGCGGCAGCGGCGCGATCGCCAGCGGTCCGGCGGCCGACGCGATGGTGCCGGCCGCGTTCACGGCGCTCGCCGGGTTCGCCTGGTCGATCAGCGGCGCGCGATAGCCGCGCGGATCCTTGATGAAGCGGCGGCCGGCGGCGCCGTTGACGAGCCCCGTCTGCAGCCCGTCGAGATCGTAGGTGAGCACCGCGGCGCCGACCGCGGTCAGCTGCCGCAGCGCATTGTACTGCAGCGCGCCCGCGACCCCCGGGATCGCGGTCATGTCGCCGTCGTCGTCATAGGCGAGGTTCGCGCCGTCCAGCGTGAGCAGGCGGTCGCCGTCATAGGTGAGCGTTCGATCGGTGTGCGCGTTGGAGCCGAGCGGCAGTATCTGGTCGACCGTCTGCGGCTGCGAGAACGCATCGAACTGATAGCTGGCGCTCGCGATCACGGCTTGGCCGACGGTTGCGGTGAACCCGGAAATCCGGTTGGCGTCGTCCACCGCCTGGTGCACGACGAGGCCGTTCGGATAAGTCGAATCCTGCAGCTTGCCGGCCGGCCAGTAGGTGTAGGTCGTCGCGCGATTGCTCCAGTCGGTGACGCTCTTGAGCCGCTGCAGCCCGTCATAGGCGTATTGCAGCGGCGTCGCGACGTCCGGATAGGTCAGCGTCGCCACCCGGTTCATCGGCGTGTAGGTGTAGCCGACCGTCTTGCTCATCCGGTTGTCGGTGCGCGACGTCATGCGGTTGAGCACGTCGAAGGCGCGCGTGATCTCGACCGTTCCGTTGCGCGTGGTCTGCAGCCGGTTGCCGCTGTCGTCGAGAACGTTCACGACCGTGTCGCCGCCCGCGATCGTGGTGGTCGTGAAGCGGCCCGCCGCGTCGTAGGCATATTGCAGCAGATTGCCGCGCGCGTCGGTGTAGCTCTTGAGCAGGCCGCGCGAGTTGTAGGTGCGGGTCTCCGTCACCCCGGCGGGCGCCTGCAGCCCCACATAGGCGAACGCCTTGTCGTAGCTGTAGGTCGAGGCCGCGGCCGCCCCGCCATAGGGCGTGACGGTGACCCGCAGCACGTGGGCGGCGGCGTCGTAGGCGTAGCCGTAGGTGGTAGCCGGCTTGGCGACGCCGTCGCTGCCGGTCTCGACGACCTGCTTCGGGTTCCCGCTCGAATCGTAGGCGATGGTCGTCGTCATCCACTGGGCGGCGGTGCCGCCCTGCGCCGGCCGGCCGCGCTTGCGCTCGACCACGCGCCCCGCCGCGTCCGTCACGGTGACGATCTGGTTGCCGAGCGGATCCGTGACCGTCGCGACCGTCTGCACCGTGACGGGGCTCGCGGTCGTGGCGAGGGAGAATTGCGTCGTCCAGGTCTTGCCCGCCGCGTCCTGCAGCGAGACGAGCCGGTCACGCGCGTCGTAGACGGAAACCTGGGTATAGGGACTGGGTTGCGAGGGATCGACGCGCGGCAGCGTCTTGGTGACCTTGAGCGCGTTGGCGCCGGTCGTCGGGTCCGCCTGCGTCGCGTAGGCGATCGTCGTCGTGCCGCCGGTCACGCCTTGCACCATGATGTCGGTCAGCGCCGTCGGGCGTCCGAGCGAATCGGTGGTGAGCGACTGGACGTATGGCTTGTCGCTGCCGGCCAGCACCGGGAAGACGGCCGATTTCGTCGTCGGCGCGGCCGGCGACTGCTGCGTCGCCATGGCGTAGCTGAACGTCGTCGCGTTGGTGTTGGGATCGGTGCGGCTGGTCAGGCGGCCGACCGCGTCGTAGACGAAGCCCCAGACGACGCGCGGGCTCGCGCTCGACAGCGTCAGCGTCTCGATCAGGTTGTCGCCCGTGTAGGCGAAGCTCGTGCGCTCGGAAAGGCCGTTCTCCGGCGGATAGACGATCGTCTGCAGGAAATTGTTGGGATTGTAGAGATATTCGGTGGTGCGGCCGACCGCATCGGTGGCGTCGTGGACGTTGCCGCGATCGTCGTACGTGAAGGTCTCGGTGCTCGCGTCGGCGAGCGGCTGGTTGTAGCGCCGGACCTGGCGCGTCTTGACCTTGCCGCTCTGCGGATCGCAATCGTAGCTCGTCGCCAGCGTCACCGTGCCGTCGGCGTCGGCGACCGTCGTCGACTTGAGCCAGCCGGTGACCTGGTCGTAGGTGAACGTCGTGGTCTCGCCGAGCGGATTGGTGACGGTCTCGAGCTGGCCGAGGCCCGTGTAGGTCATCTGCAGGACGTTGGCGGTGTTGGACGTGCCGCCGCGGCCGTTCGACGGATAGCTGGTCACCGTCTCGACCAGGCCCTTGATGGTGCCCGGCTTGTAGGCGAAGACCGTGCGCGCTCCCAGCGCGTCGCGCGTCTCCGCCGGCGTGTTGTCGGCGTTGAACTGCGTCGTCGTGACGTTGCCGAGGATATCGGTGTAGCTCGTCAGGTTGTTGCGTGCGTCGTAACCGAACGCGGCCGAGCCCATGCCGCCGCTGAAGGTGAGCGACAGAATGTTGAAATTGCCGTCATAGGTCGCGCTGATGGTGTTGCCGAGCGTCGCGGCGCCGGAGGACGGGCCTTCATAGACGGTCTCGCTCGTGACGTTGCCGTTGCCGTCGTAGGTGACGCTCGAGCGCCGCACGTTGCCGCCGGTCAGCGTGGTGACGGTGGCGATCGTGTCCTGCGACTCGGCGAAGCTGGTGTAGACGATCTGGTGGCCCGCATAGTCCTGGACGGTGGCGATCGTGGTCGCGAGGTTGTTGGGACCGGTTCCGCTCGACCAGCCGATCGTGTAGGAGCCCTGGGCGCCCGCGATCTGGTTGCCGTCGCGCTGCAGCTTCACGCGCTGCTGGCCGTCGTATTCGTTGTAGACGATGACGTCGACGCCGTTCTCCGAGGTCGCCTGCTTCATCAGCGACTGCGGCCAATAGGTGAACGTGCGCGATTTGCCCGAAACGTTGGTGAAGGCGGTGAGGTCACCGGCCGTGTAGGCATAGCCGACGTGGCGGCCCGCATTGTCGGCGACCTGCTGCAGGCGCCCGGCATCCGCGCCCGAGGTGAAATACGTGAACGCGAGATAGCGGCCGCTGCCGCCGTCGGTGACGCGGTCGAGCCGGCCGCCGCTGTAGCTCAGCCGCACCACGTTGCCGATGTTGCTCACGATGGTGGTGAGCCGTCCCGAGGTGTCGAAATTGTAGCGCGTCTGGTCCTTCAGGATCAGCGTGTAGGTGAGGTCCGGGTTTCGCAGCAGCACGCTGCCGTCCTGGCGGCCCATCTTGGGGAGCGGCCCGATAATGTTGCTCCAGGCGTAGTTGCCGATCACCCCGGTTCCCCACGCGACCGCGACATAGGGATTGCTCGGCGGCTGCGGGTTGGGGATGTAGAGCCACGTGTTGTAGCCGTGGTTCCAGCGGCGCCCCATCGGCTTGTCCGACGCGATCGGATTCTGTCCGTCCGGAAGCGGCGCGGCGCTGCTGTAGTAGGTGGTGAAGTCGAGCGGCACGACGCCGACCACGCTCATGTCGACGTTCGCGTAGGTGTAGACCCCGGTCGCGAGCCCGATCGGGTCGCCGCCCGAGTTGCCGCCACCGCCGCCGTGATCCGGCGGCGTCAGCTTGCCCGAGGTCGTGCTCACCGGATCGCTGACCGGCCCCGGCGTGCCCGGCGCCGTCGCCTGCACGGTCGCCGTATAGCTCTGCTGGTTCTGCACGCCCGTCGTCGCCTGATCGCGGCTCAACGACGTGTTGGTCGTCGTCGTCGGAAAGACGCCCGACTTGAGGCCCGGACCCGTGACATTGACCGTGTAGGTGACGGGCGTTCCCGGTTGCGGCGAGGCGACCGCGCCCCACGCGATGGTCATCCCGTTGTCCGCGTCGAAGCTGAAGCTCGAGATCACCACTTTCGCGAGCCCGCTGCCGATCGCGATCGAGGCGTATTGGCTCCACGCCCCGAGCAGGCTGTTGCCGGTGGCGCGCACGCGGACTTGGAAGGTCGTTCCGGCCGGCGTCGTGCTCGGATAGGGCAGGTTGACGGTGGTGTTCGCGGTCTGCGCCGAGGGGCCGACCTGCGTGCCGCTCGCATCGAACAGCTGCGCGACGTAGATGACGTTGGTCAGCCCGCAGGCGGCGGCATCGAACGTCCACGACGCGACGATCTGGTGGTTGGCGGGGTCATCCCGCATCGGCTGGGTGATGCTCGGGCCCGGCACGACGCGATAGACGAACGAGGCGGAGGCGAACGGCGTGAGCTCGCCGCCGGCGAGCGCGCGTGCGCTCACGCCGTAGGTCGCGCCCGCCGCCGGATTGCTCAGGGTGAACTGGGTGGTGACGGTCGGCGTCGCCGGATTGATCCAGTTGCGCCCGAGCACGGCGCTCTGCGGGCCCGTCGCGCTCGCGTAGTATTGCTGCGCGCCGGCGACCGCCGGCCAGCTTGCCGAGAGGATTTGCGTGACCTCGTCGTAGGCAAGCGTCGGCACCGCGGGCGTCGCCAGCGTCGGCGGCGCGCTCCAGATGCCGTAGGAGCCCTGCGCCTGTCCCTGCACCGTGACGGCCTGGGCGCCCGCCTGGTCGAGCAGGCCCGCGAACGTGTAGGTGCGCGCGGTCTGCGGCGCGCCCTGGTTCGTGCCGTTGAGGCGCACCTGGTAGTCGACCGTGAGACCTTGCTGCGGCTGCGTGCGGATGTCGTTCCACTGCGCGATCACCGATGCGGGATTGGAATCCGGCGCGAACGTCACGACCGGCTGCGCGAGCTGGTAGATCGTCGCGCTCGCCTCGACGAACGCGCCGACCGTGGCGTTGGCGATGGTCTTGACCGAGGCCGTGTAGACGTTGCCCTGGACGAAGCCGCCGTTCGGGCGCGGGACGACGAAACTGCCGGTGCCGGCCGTGTCGAGCTCCTTGGCGACCGGCGCCGGCTGGCTCGGCAGCGCGACCTGCAGGTAGGCGATCGGCGCGGGCGTCCACGCGGCCGTCAGGGTGTCCTGGCCGTTGAGCGCATACTGGTAGCGCAGCGACGGTGCGGGCGCCGGCGCCGCCGCGACGACGCTCGCCTGGCCGAACGAATTGTCGAGCGTCGCCTGGACCTGGAATTGGGTCGCGCCGGGCGCCGTCAGATAGCGCGTCAGGTCGTAGGTGGTCGCGAGCTGCGGCGCCCCGAGCTTCGCGTCGTCGACGATGATCTGGTACAGCACGCCCGGGGTCGACGGGTTCACGGCCGTCCATTGCGCCGTCAGCGTCACGGCCGCGGAGTCGCCCGTCAACGTCACCACCGGCTGGGTGAGCCGGTGCAGAATCGCGTTGCCGGTTTCCGGCAACGCCATGCTGCCTTCGCCGAGGCCGTAGGCGCGGTAGGAAACCCGCGTCCCCTCGGGATAACCGCCCGACGGCTGCGCGACCGTGTAGGCGCCGGTCGAGAACGCGACCGCGCCATAGACCGACGGCGCCGTCGCCCCATCGACGAAAACGCGCATATAGGTCTGCAATCCCGGCGTCTGCGCCGGCGTCCACGACACCGTCAGGACGCCCGCATTGGTCGGCGCGCCGGTCCACACATAGGCGATCGAGCTCGCGAGCGTCGGCGGCGTCACGACGAGGTTGGCGGGCCCGACCTCTCCGTCCTCGACCGCGTTGACGCGCAGCGTGTAGCTGTGCGGCGGGCTGACGTTGAGGTAGGGCGTGAACGTGAAGCTGAGCGCAGTCGAGCCGTCCTGCTGGACGATCGGCGTCGCGCCGCCGTCCTGGTAGAGCGCGATGTTGTAGGTCGCGCTCGCCACCGCGCCCCACGACGTCGCCAGCGCCTCGGGCTGCGGCGACGTCGCTGCCTGCCATGTGAGTTGCGGCCGCGCGATGTCCTGCGCGGTCACGGTCCGGGTGGCGAGATGCGTGATCGCGGCGCTGCCCAGCGTGCGCATGACGCCGGTGATGCGGTCGCCCACCGCGACCGGCACCGGGCTTGGAAGCTCGGCCGGCGAGCTCTGCGTGCCGGGCTCGAGCGCGGTGAGGATAGTCGCGTTGCCCTTGCGCACCTCGAAATAGTAGTAGGTCGGCAGCGGCGGGGACGGCGTCCAGGAGAATTGGAACGAGCCGTTTCCGCCCGAGTCGTCCGCGATGTAGTAGAACGACATCGCCGGCGCGGCGACCGGGCCCGCCGTTTGCACTGGTCCGACCGACGCGGTCGCCACGCCCTGCACGCCCACGGTCCAGCCGAAATCGCCGCTCAGGTCCGCCGTCATGTCGACGGACGTTGCGGTGGTCGGCGTCGGCACCGGCGGCGGGGACTGCAGGGGATCGCGCGTCTGCAGCAGCAGGTAGCTCTGGCCCTGGTCGGGCGGCTGCCAGGTCGCGAGCAGCGGCTGGTTGACGGCCGGCCAGGCAAACACCGGCATGACGCCGCCGAGGTCGATCGGGACCAGCGTGACCGGCGCGCTCCACGGTCCGGCGGCGCCGCCGGAATCGACCGAGCGGCCGCGCGCCTGATAGCTCTGAGCGAGCCGGACGTCGTCGATGTTCAGCGGCAGCGCGGCCGGCGCGATGCCGGTGACGCTCTGCACCCACGATCCGTCCGCCGCGTAGAGCTCGAAGTCGTAGGTCGCTGCCCCGCTCACCGGGCTCCAGTTCGCCTGCACGTAGGCGGTGCGTCCGGATGCGGCGGCGCGGAACTGCAGCGTGCTCGCGACGTACGGATTGGAATCGCCGCCCGCGACCGTGCCGGTCGTCGCCCGATCGTAGAGCCCCCACACGAGCGCAAGCCCCGCCGTGCCCGCTTGCGCGCGACGCTGCAGCGCCGTCGCCGCGGCCTGCGCGTCGAAGGCGACGCTCCACAGCTCGAACTCGCTCATGTCGCCCGCAAATCCGGTCCCGGTTCCGGCGAGGCCGAGCACCAGCGTGCCGGCGGCCGTCAGCCAGTCGCCGGCCGCGTGGACGAAGCCTTTCGGCGTCTGCAGCACCGGAACGCCGTCGAGAACGATTTGGACCGCGCCGTAACTGCGCCCGTTCGGCGCGACGGTGACGAGCACGTGATGCCAGCGTCCATCATTGATCGCCGCGCCGCTCGCGACCGCCGCCGCGCCCTGGAACGTGAGCGTGAGGTTGGTGGGATTGCCGAGCGTGAGCTTGGCGGCGTTGGCGCCCGACGGCGTGAAGGCGAACAGCAGCGCGCCGGCATTCGTGCTCGTCGTGTTGACCCAGAACGCGAGCGTCAGCTCGGCAGTCGGAAACGAATCGCCCGGATCGCCCGCGAACACGTGACTGACCGACGTGCCGACGTTGAAACGAAAGACCGTCGCGGTCGCGCTCAATGCTGTCGCGTACGAGATCACGACGTCGGGTGCGACCGGTGCCGTCATCGCATGCTCGCCTCACGGGCCCGGTGCCGAGTCGGTGTTGCGCACCGTCTCGATGTTGCCGAATGAGTCGAACGTGAAGACCGTCGTCGCCGCGTTGAGCCGCGCGATCGTCGTCAGCCGGCCGAGACCGTCGTGGGTCAGCGTCGCGACGCTGCGATACGGCCCGGGCGCCTGCGCGGTCCACGGCCCTTTCACCTTGGTTCCGGTGCTGCGCACCTGGCTCGAATAGACCTTGCCGGCAGTGAACGGGTCGCTGAAGGTGGCCGGCGAGGCGGGCAATTCCTGCTGGTCGGCGGAGGCGCCGTTCATCAAGAGCTGCGCGATGTAGCCGCTGACCGCGGGATTGTGGTCGGCGACCCAGCCGGTGCTGAAGGCATGCCCGTTATAGATGAGCGTCGTGCTGGTCGGGCTCGTCAGCAGCGGCGCGAGCGCCGCGCTGGGCGGCCCCGTCACGACGCCCTGGGCGCCGGTCGCCGCCACGGCGACGCTGTAGGCTTGCGCGGGATCGAGTGTGATCGGCAGCGTGACCTGCCCGGTATCGCCGACCGGATAGGGCGCGTGCTCCATCCCCAGCGTCACCGTGACCTGGTAGCCGGTGATCGCGGCTTGGACGATCCGGTTCCACGAGACGACGAAAGCGTTGGGATTGTAGTCGAGCCCCGTCAGCGTGGGCTGGGCCGTGATCGCGGTGAGCGGCACGGTGGCGGGGCCCTGGACGACGCCGTTGTCGCCGGTCGCGCGCACCGTCGCCTGATAGCTTTGCGCGGGGTCGAGCGTCTGGGCGAATTCGGCCGCTGCGGCGCTCGGCGTCTTGCTCCACTGGTTGCCGCTGCCGACTTCGCGCAACACCGCGACATAGCCCGTGACCGCCGGCTGGCTCGCCGCCTGCCACGTCAATCCCAGCAGCGGTGACGGCGACAGCGCATAGGTCATCGACAGCATCTGCGTCGACGCCGTGATCGCCGTGAGAGGCGCGCTCGCCGGCCCCTGCACCACGCCGTTGTCGCCCGCGGCGCGCACGGTCGCCTGATAGGCCTGTGCGTTATCGAGCGTCTGCGTGAATTGCGCGCGGGCACTGGCCGGCGTCGCGATCCAGCGGTTGCTCGTGCCGACCTCGCTCAGCACCGCGACATAGCCGGTCACGCCACCCTGGTTCACCGCCTGCCACGTCATCGTCAGCACGGCGGACGGCGCCGTGTCGTAGACCATCGACAGGACCTGCGTCGGCGCCGTGATCGCGGCGAGCGGCGCGGTCGCCGGGCCTTGCACCACGCCGTTGCCGCTGGTCGCGCGCACGGTCGCCTGATAGCTGTGCGCCGGATCGAGCGTCTGGACGAATTCCGCGGCGGCCGCGCTCGGCGTCTTGCTCCACTGGTTGCCGGTGCCGACCTCTTGAAGCACCGCGACGTAGCCGGTGACGAGGCTGTTGTTCACCGGCTGCCAGGCAAGCGACAGCATCGCGGCCGGCGCGAGGTCGTAGATCATCGAGTGCATCTGCGTCGACGCCGTGATCGCGGTGAGCGGTGTGGTCGCCGGCCCCTGCACCACGCCGTTCGCTCCCGACGCGCGCACGGTCGCCTGATAGTCCTTGGCGGGGTCGAGAACCTGGTCGAATTCGGTGCGCGTAGAGGCGGGATTCTGCGTCCACTGGTCGCCGGTGCCGTCGCGGAGCACGACGACATAGCCGGTGACGCCAGCAGCGTTGACCGGCGTCCACATCAGCGAGAGCTTGGCGGCCGGCGACAAGTCGTAGATCATCGACAGGACTTGCGTCGACGCCGTGATCGCGGTGAGCGGCACCGAGCTCGGTCCCTGCACGACGCCGTTGCTGCCGGTGGCGCGGATGGTCGCCTGATAGCTGTGCGCGGGATCGAGCGCCCCGGTGAAGACGGCGGGCGGCTCGGTAACCGCTCGGGTCTGCTGGTTGCTGGTGCCGACCTCGGCGAGCACCACGACGTACCCGCTCACCGCGCTCTGGTTCACGACCTGCCACAGCAGCGTCAGCTGGGCGGCCGGGACCACGTCGTAGGCCATCGACAGCATGTTGGCCGCCGCCGTGATCAGCGCGAGCGGCGTGCTTTGCGGGCCTGGCTCGCCGTCCACCAGCACCGCGATCGAGATCACGTCGCCGACCTGGACCGTGATCGAAATGGTGGCGTTGTTCGGGCTGACAGGCTGATCGAAGGCCTGCGCCGGGCCTTGCGCCGGCCCGACGAAGATGCGGTAGCCGCTCAGCCCTGCGACCGAGACCCCCCGCCACATGGCGAACAGCGACCCCGGATCGTAGGTGACCAGGAGGAATTGCGTCGTCGCGGTCGTTGCCACGGCAGGCTACTCAGCTTCGCATCGCCCGGCCGCGCGCTCAGCGCGCGACCGCCTGCGGTCCGAACCGTTTGGCGAGCAGCGCGCGCGCCGCATCCGAGATGTGCGGCATCGGCGGCGGCAACGCGGTCGCGACCACCTGGGCGTCCTTGCGGTCGTAGCGCCATTGCATCTCGTTGCCGCCGACCAGCACGCCGTTGGCGTAGAAGAGCTCCTGGTCGGGCGCGATCTTCAGGCCCGGCTGCATCGCGGCGAGCGACAGGTTGTAGACCTTGCCCGCATAGCCGACGCGGTCGAGCGTCGCGATCGGCGAGTCGCCGTCGGCGGTCAGCACGACGTCGCCGACCTCGAGGAAGCGCGCGAGCCGCACGCCGTGCTCGGTCATCACCGGGTGTCCCTGCGTGACCTTCAGCTCGAGCCCGTTGCGGGTCGTGAAGTGGACCAGCGGCTGCTCCTCGGTGCCCACATACACGGACGCCACCTTGAGCGGCGCGCCGGCCTCCCCGCCCACGACGATATCGCCCGCCCGCACGTCGGCGATCGCCTTGAAGCTCCCGTCCGCGAGCGCAATCCGCGCATCGGCGGCGAGGCAGGAATAATAGATCCGGGTCGGCGCCAGCATCAGATAGAACCCGGTCGAGATCGGCGTGTCGGGCGAGCTCGATATGCCGAAGAAGGTCGGCACGTTGGTGGCGAGGTCGACGTTCATCGACATGTTGTAGTAGACGATCGACCCGTTGGGCATGCAGGTGCTGTTGATCGCCGGGAACTGGACCGCCGTGTTGTTCCAGTTCACCGTCTTGTTGTTGTTGGACAGGGTGACCGACTGCTGGAGAAACTGCTGCACGTTGGCGACGAGATTGCACCCGCCGCCGGTTTGCGGCTGCGGCTGCGTGATCGCGATGTAGACGGAGGCGTTCGGATCGGTCGCCGGGTTGAGCAGCGCCGAATCCCAGCTCGTGTTGCCGTTGATCGGAAGGTTGACGTTCTGCTGCGAGGTCCCCGTCGGCGCATAGTCGCAATCGGGCGCGGTGCGCCCGAAGCAGAACTTGATCATGCCGTCATGGTTGAGGTCGTTCGGATTGGTGGAGACGATCTGGGTCGGGATCGATGAGCCTTCGGCGAGGGCCGCATAGGCGAAGGGCGTGCCGGCCTGGGAAATGCCATGCGCCACGAGATGCGCCGATGCATATTTGTCGGACGGATCGAGCTGGCCTTCGGCGTAGAGCAGCGAGCTTTCGCACGCGAGCGTCTGGGTATTGATGTCCGCCGGCCCTTGCGGATTGTTGTTCTCGTCGAACACCTGCAGGGTCTGCGTGCACGTCTGCGGCTGGCCGGGCAGCGAGACGAGCCCGGAGACGCCGTATTGGACCGTGCTGTTGTTGATGGTCTGGAACGACGTGATCGTCAGCACCGGTCCGACCGGGCCGTTGATCGGCGCGCCGTCCTCGTCCTGCAGCTTGCCGTTGACCAGGAAGACGAAGCCCGACTTCGGCCGCACCGCCGCGCTGTAGTAGGCCTGCGCCTTGCGCATGAAATCCGCGAATGCGGGGTTGTTTTCCGGCGTGATGCCGGCGGCCTTGCGCTCGGCGAGGAAGAAGGCGCGATGCGCCGGGTTGGCGAGATTGAGGACGAACGGCCGCAGGCGGCGGGCCGTCTTGTAGACCGCGCTCAGGCTTTGCCGGTCGGCAAGCGAGAGCGTCGGCTTGACGATCGGCCGCCGCGCTTGCCCCGCCGCGGGTTGGCGGCGATTTTGCTCATCGGTTTGGGCAACGGCCGGAAGCGCAAGGCCGAGACCGATTGCCGCCACCACGAGCGCGGGGACAAGCCGCCGCATCCGCCGGCTGGCGAACGACATCTTCCGCAGCAATTCGCACATCTTTTTTTCCCCGATCCCTCGCCGGTCGATCGACGCGCGCGTGCGGCCGATCAGACAACCAACAGCAGCATGCTACCACTACGTGTTTTCACTGACAATGGTGACTGCAGGCCGAAGGCGCGAATCATGCGCGCCCTGCGGCCGCGTCCGGCGCGGCCGCGATCAAGCCTGCCGCAGCATTGCCGCAAGCTGTGCGATCGGGTGTGGCATCCGCATCGGCACGGCCGCCGACGCTCCCGCCGCCCGACGTCGAGTCCGGCATGGAGGCCCAAATGGGCGGCTCGAGACGGCAGCCAAAGACGATGGCCCAAGACGATGGCCCAAGACGGCGTCCCCAACGGGGTCCCGGACGGTGACCCCAGGACGCCAGCTCGAGAAGCGGTCATCTTTCGGCGTGACGAAGGAACTCGCCCTCCATAAGGTTCCCGTGACCCTGGGCATTTGCGGGGTCTTTCATGGAGGGCGACATGTCTACCCACAGGATGATCGCGTGCGCGCTGGCCGGCATTGCCGGCCTCGCGTTCGCGACCTGCGACGCGGCCGCCGCGCCGCAGAAAAAGGTCGTGCGCCAAGTGCACACAACGACCCACGTCACCACTGCCCGGCGCACGTTCCAGGCCCGCAGCAACCGCCTCAACCACACGAACACGGTACAGCGGCGGACCGTCACCCAGCAGCGCTTCCACAAGGTCACCACGACCAACAAGACGGCGACCAGGCATTTCGGCACGCTGCACCCGCTGTCTCACACGACGAACCCGAATCAAGGCACGCACACGACGCAGCTCACGCACGCCAAGTTCAAGGCTGGGCCACACAAGCCGGGAGTCGTCAAGAAGCTCGCCTTCCCGATCATCAAGATCGGCAACAACAAGATCGTGCCGATCTGGAAGGGACCCAAGAAGATCTGGTTCGGCGGCCACTGGAAGGTGTTCGTTCCCTTCTCGGCGCTCAAGGTCGTGCTGATCGGCGGCGGCTACTACTGGCCGGACGCCTATCTGACGGTGGGCGAGCCCTATTGCGTCGGCATCACGCCGGACGGCTGCCACCTCAACTGGCAGTTCGTCAACTTCGCGGACGGCGGCGGCGTCTATCAGTGCGTGCAGTACTGTCCGCGCCCGGGTGTGGCCCCGCCGCCACAGGCGGCTTCGCTCGTTCCCCCGCCGCCGATGCCGCCGAACGGCGCCTGCGAGGTCACGATCTATTCCGAGCCCAACCTCGCCGGCCAGAACGCGACGACCGGCGACGAGCAGCCTGCGCTGAGCCAGACCGGCTGGCAGGACGCGATCGCCTCGATCGAGGTGAAGAGCGGCGTGTGGGACTTCTTCACCGACGAGAACTTCTCCGGCGAGAACATGCGGCTGCGGCCCGGGACCTACAAGGATCTCGGCCCGGACTGGACGCGCAAGATCAACTCGTTCAACTGCGTGATGACCGCGGCGCCGCAGTAGCCGAACGGCTGAAATACCGCGACTACGCTTCCGCCAGCGCTTCCCAGCGCCGGCGGAAGCGCCGCGCCTTGCGCCAATAAACGTAGCGCAGGGTCGCGCGCTCGGTCGCGCTGCGCACCGCCGACAGGAAACCGAGCAGCAGAAAGAGCGCGCCGACGAGCCAGCCGGCGGCCTCGAGCGCCGCGAAGGCGAGCACGATCGCGGCGCGGCCGGCAAGCTTGATGATGGCGCGCGTCTTGCCGCCCTGCGCGGCGGCGAGGCGGGCGAAGCGCGACATGTCGCGCGGGCCCTCGGCCACCTTCAGGCTGTCGAGCGCCGCCTGCGTGCCGGCTTTCGCCTGCACGCGGCCGACGTCGCGCATGGTCGTGAGCAGCTCTTCCGCCTTGTCGAGCTTGACGACCTCGCGCACGGCGCGCTCGGAGAACGCGGCCTCGACCAGCACCCGGCGCACGCCACCCAAGTCGACGACGCCGCGCAGCGCACGGGCAAGCCATGACAGCATATGCGCGCCGAGCCGCCCGGTCTTCGCCGCCGCCTTGACGACGGTCACGCCGACCCGCGCCGGCGCGGCGACGCCGGCCGACGCGTAGGTGCCGGCCGTGATCGCGAGGCCGACGCAGGCGAGCCCGAGCACCGGCCGGTCGACCGGCTCGCCCGCGACGTAGTGGATGCCCTCGCGCGTCGCGTCGCGCACGTCGCCGAACACGAACAGGTCGCCGAGCGCGGTGCCGGCGAGCTCCACCCCGTCGTGCGGCTCGCCGACGACGAGGCCGCGAACGAAGCTCTTGGCGTCGCGCGCGGCGCGCGCGGTGCCGGAATTGGCGGCCTTCACCCGCGCGGCAAGCGGCGGATCGATCGCCATGCCGCGATCGGCCACGAGCGCGACGAAGCTGTTGGCGAGGTCGATGTCGTCCGCCGCGAGCGCCGCCTCGATCTCGCGCGCGGCGACCGCCGGCGAAAGGCGCGCGTCGACCGCGCGATCGGCGATCTGAACGGGATCGTCCTGCGCCCATAGCGAGACCGCGGCGAACCCGCGCGGCACCAGCGCGCACGCGACCGCCGATACGAACAGCGCGCCGAAGACCGGCCAGGCAATGCGCTTCTGCCGCATGGGAAGAATACCCGCTGCAATTCGGCGCCGGGCCGAGATGGATGGCAATTCCCGATTCCCGAATAAGCGGAGAATAAGTCGAGATTGCGCCTCACATTTCCGTGGCGTCCATAGTAATTCTTAGACAATGCCAGCGCCCCCTCTCGCCGCTTTTCGCGGGGAGAGGGAGCGCGGGCGCCGTACCGTGTGGCACTCCCATGACTCTGATCAAGCTGCTGACGGCCCCGATCCGGCGACTGGTCAACTTCTCGCTGTTTCAGTTCATCATCGTGGTCGTGGTCATCTTCCTGTTGCAGGCCGCGCCCGACAGCTCGGTCTCCGGCGAGATCTTCAACGGCCTCGACAAGCTCGTGTCCGGCAGCATCGCGGTCATTTCCGACGCGATCGAGGTGAAGTCCTTCACCCGCTCGCTGCTCACCTTCGGCCTGATGATCGTCTACGTCTACATCGTCTACCTCGTCGTCCTGGCGATCGCCCGGCGGGTGATCCGCGATTGTGTCGATTTGGCCGGCCGCAACAACTTCCTCGGCCTGCGCAACGCCATCGCGCGCGAGCGCGGCATCGCGGCCTACCGCGCCTGGGAGCCGCTCGAGGATCTGCGGCCGGCGGAGATCCCGCAGCCCGTGTGGGAGGAGCGCTTCGCCTGGCCGGCGAACGACGAGCCGCCCTATCCGAGCCTGTGGCGGCGCCTCGGCTTCGAGCTTGCAAGCTTCGTGCTGGTGCTGCTGCTCGTGCTGGTGCTGCTGCAGCTGTTCACGCCGATCCCGGCGCTCGGCTGGCTGGCCTCCGCGGGCAAGGCCGCGCTCGGGCTGATCGGCAGGTAGCTGACAGATTGTAGCCCTAGGAATCGCCCGTCCCGCCCGCTATGGTGCGCGCGCTCCCGAACCGGTTGACGCAACGCGAGGTCGCTTCCATGGCCGAAACGGTCGTTCCCCACTTCCACAACGACGCGGGCGTTCCGGTGATCGAGATCGGTGCGCGCGAGTTCATGTGCATCGGCGCCAACCCGCCGCTCGACCATCCGCATGTCTTCCTCGACATGGGCGACGACAACGAGATCATCTGCCCGTATTGCTCGACGCTCTACCGGCATGATCCATCGCTCGATCCGCGCGCCGCGCGTCCGGCCGAATGCGCCTTCGAGCCGGCCGCCGCCTGACCCTTGAGCCACACCCTTGTCGGCGCGCACGATCGTCATTGCGGGCGCCGGCATCGGCGGACTGACCGCGGCGCTCGCGCTCGCGCAAAAGGGCTTTCGCGTCGCGCTGTTCGACAAGGCGGAAAAGCTCGAGGCGACCGGCGCCGGCATCCAGCTGTCGCCCAACGCGACGCGCGTGCTGATCGGCCTCGGCCTGCGCGAGGCGCTCGAGCCCGCGGTGGTCGCCCCCGAAGCCGTCATCATCCGAACGGCCCGCGGCCGCGCGATCGCCCGCCTGCCGCTCGGCACCGGCGCCGGGATGCGCTACGGCGCGCCCTACTGGATCATCCACCGCGGCGACCTGCAGGCCGCGGTCGTCGCCGCCGTCCTCGCCCATCACGACATCGCGCTCACGCTCGGCGCCGCGGTCGACGGCTGCGCCACGCATGCGAACGGCGTCACCGTGCAGGCGCAGCGCGGGCGGCGCGTCACCGAAACGCATGGCGGCGCGCTGATCGGCGCCGACGGCCTGTGGTCGACGGTGCGCCGCCTCGCCGGCGCGACCGATCCGCCGCGCTTTGCCCGCCGCGCCGCCTGGCGCGCGCTCGTGCCGGCGGAAAGCGTTGCGACGGAGTTACGGACACCGGCAGTCCGTCTCTGGCTCGGTCCCGGCGCCCATCTCGTCCACTATCCGGTCAAGGCGGGCGCCATGATCAACGTCGTGGCGATCGCGCGCGACCGGCAGCCGAGCGAAGGCTGGAGCACGGCTGCCACGCGCGAGGACGTGCTGGCGCGGTTTTCCCGCTGGTCCTGGGCCAAGGAGGCGCGCGATCTCCTCGCGCTGCCGACGCAATGGCTCAAATGGCCGCTCTACGACCGCCCGCCGCGCGCGCTCGCCGGCCATGGCGCCGTGACGCTCATGGGGGACGCCGCCCATCCGATGCTGCCCTTCCTCGCCCAGGGCGCCGCCATGGCGATCGAGGACGCCGCCGTGCTCGCGTCGGCGCTCGCCGCCGCGCCGGACGATCTCGCCGCCGCCATGCGCCGCTACGAGCATGCGCGCGGCCCGCGCACCGCGCGCGTCCAGCGCGGCGCGCGGCGCAACGACATCATCTATCACCTCGCCTGGCCGGCCTCCGCGGCGCGCAATCTCGCGATGGGCCGGATGGGCAGCGACGGGCTGCTCGCGCAGTACGATTGGATTTATGCCTGGCAGCCGGATTAGATTTGCGTCAATAAAATCCGCGCTACATTCGAGGAAACCCCGATGCTCTTTCCCACCACCGTCGCGGGCAGCCTGCCCAAGCCGTCGTGGCTCGCCGAGCCGAACAAGCTGTGGGCGCCGTGGAAATTGTCGGGCGCCGAGCTCGACGCGGCCAAGCTCGACGCGACGCTGCTCGCCGTCAAGGAGCAGGAGGACGCCGGCATCGACATCGTCAGCGACGGCGAGCAGTCGCGCCAGCACTTCGTGCACGGCTTCCTCGAATTCGTCGACGGCATCGACTTCAATCAGAAGGTCGAGATGGGCATCCGCAACGACCGATATAAGGCGATGGTGCCGACCGTCACGGGCGCGCTCAAGCTCAAGGGCCGCGTGCACGCCGCCGAGGCGCGCCACGCCCGCGCGCACACGACGCGCGGGCTCAAGATCACCATGCCGGGCCCGATGACCATCATCGACACCATCGCGGACGCCCATTACGGGGATCGCGTCAAGATGGCCTTCGCGTTCGCCGACCTGCTCAATGCGGAAGCGCGGGCACTCGCGGACGATGGCGTGGATGTCATCCAGTTCGACGAGCCCGCCTTCAACGTCTACATGAAGGAAGTGAGCGACTGGGGCGTCGAGGCGCTGCACCGCGCGATCGCGGGCCTCACCGCCAAGAGCGCCGTGCACATCTGCTACGGCTACGGCATCAAGGCCAATATCGACTGGAAGCAGAGCCTCGGCGCGGAGTGGCGGCAGTACGAGGCGATCTTCCCGGCGCTCGCCAAGAGCCGCATCGACCAGGTCTCGCTCGAATGCCGCAACTCGAAGGTGCCGATGAATTTATTGAAGCTGCTCGACGGAAAAGATGTGCTGGTCGGCGCGATCGATGTCGCGACCGACCGTGTCGAGTCCCCCGACGAGGTCGCGGCCGTGATCGCGGAAGCCGCGAAATACGTCGCCAAGGAGAAAATCATCCCCTGCACCAATTGCGGCATGGCGCCGATGCGTCGCGACATCGCCATGGGGAAGCTGAAGGCGCTCGGCGATGGGGCGAGGTTGGCGCGGGCGAAGTTCGCTTAACGACGCTCGCACAAACGCCTCGCCGTCACCCTGAGGTGCTCGGCGCGAAGCGCCGAGCCTCGAAGGGCCACGGCTGTGCCGCGCGCTCCCTTGGCTGCACCGCATCGGCCGATCATCCTTCGAGGCTCGCTTCGCTCGCACCTCAGGATGACGGGACGAACGTTGGCGAGTGCGGCTAAGAAGCCAAGAACTCCGCCACCGCCCGGTTGAACTCCGCCGGCCGGTCCATGTTGGAAATGTGCCCGGCGCCGGCGAGCTCGACATAGCGCGAGCCGGGCTTGCGCTTCTGCATGTCCTGCATGGCGGCCGGCGTGGTGCCGTCCTTCTCGCCGCAGATGAACAGCACCGGGCAGGTCACGCTCGCGACCTTGGCGTTGTAGTTGTGGTCGGCGAGCGCCGCCGCGCAGCCGATGAAGCCGTCGACCGGCGTGGCGCGGATCATCGCCCGCACCTTGTCGAGATGCGGCGGATTCTTCTGCACCGTCTCGGCCGGGAACCAGCGCGCGATGGTCGGCGCGACCAGCGCTTCCATGCCTTTCTGCCGCGCCACCGCGATGCGCTCCTCCCACTGCTGGCTCGAGGCCGGCGTCGACATGCAGCCCGAGTCGCAGATGACGATGCCGGAGACCCGGTCGGGATGCTGTTGCGCGAGGCCGAGCGCGGTGGCGCCGCCCATCGACAGGCCGGCGAAGCACGCCTGCCTGATGCCGAGCGCGTCCATCAGCGCGGCCGCGTCGGCGACCAGCGTGTCGAACGCATAGCGCCCGGCCGGCGCGTCGGTTGCGCCGTGGCCGCGCTGGTCGTAGCGCAGCACGCGATACTTGCCCTTGAGGGCAGCCGCCTGCTCGTCCCACATCGCCACCGTGGTGGCGAGCGAGTTGGAGAACACGACCCACGGCGCGCCCTCAGGCCCGTCGATGCCGTAGTTGAAATCGATGCCGTTCGCCTTGATGCGCATGGAAGGAAAGCCCCGATGTCGATGCCGGGGTCTATAGTCCAGCGAATGGCGAATGGCGAGTAGCGAATAGGGGAGAAGACCGGTATCTATTCGCTACTCGCCACTCGCTATTCGCTCATCCGCGCACGGGACATTCACAATGGATCTCGGACTGACAGGCAAGGTTGCACTCGTGACGGGCTCGAGCCGCGGCATCGGCCGCGGCATTGCGCTCGCGCTCGCCGCCGAGGGCTGCGACGTGATGCTCACCGGGCGCGACGAGGCGGCGCTCAACGAGGTGGTCGTTGCCGTCCAGAAGCTCGGCCGCACGGCGCAGTATGCGACCAGCGATCTGCGCCAGGAAGGTGCGCCGGCCGCGCTGGTCGAGGCGGCGAAGCGCGCCTTCGGCAGGATCGACATCCTGGTCAACAACGCCGGCACCACCAAGCGCGGCGATTTCCTCGAGCTGACCGACGCCGACTGGGCCGACGGCTATGCGCTCAAATTCTTCGCCCACGTGCGGCTTGCCCGCGCCGCCTGGCCGTCGCTCAGCGGCGCCAAGGGCTCGCTCGTCACCATCGGCGGCACCGGCGGTCGCATGCCGACCGCCGTCTTCACGATCGGCAGCTCGGTCAATGCGGCGGCCGCCGCCTTCGCCAAGGCGCTGGCCGACCGCGGCAAGACCGACGGCGTGCAGGTCAACACCATCCACCCGGGCCACGTCGAGACCGAGCGCCTCTGGCGGCGCATCCGCGCCGACATGGAGCGCACCGGCAGGGGCGAGGCCGAGGTGCGCGAGCAGCACCGCGAGGACCTCGGCATCGTCCGCTTCGGCACGACCGAGGACATCGGCGGCCTCGTCGCCTTCCTGGTCTCTCGGCGCGGCCGCTGGCTGCACGGCGCGACGATCGACATGGACGGCGGCGAGGTGAAGGCGATGTGAGTTCTTGCTTTCCCCTCCCCCGCTTGCGGGGGAGGGATACGCGCGAAGCGCGCGGGAGGGGGCAAGTCAGCGGGCGCATGCGCAAGTGGCTTCCCCCTCCCCGCCCTCCCCCGCAAGCGGGGGAGGGGGCGCACCAGCGGTGCCTGTTGCAAATGAGATCGCGCTCATGACCTCCCTCCTCGCCCCCGGCCGCATCGGCTCGCTCGAGACCCGCAACCGCATCGTCATGCCGCCGATGACGACGCGGCTCGCCGACGAGGAAGGCCACGTCACCGACGCGAGCATCGCCTACTACATGGCGCGCGTGCGCGGCGGCGTCGGGCTGATCACCGTCGAGATGGCCTCGCCGACCCGCGCCGGGCGGCACCGGAAGCGCGAGCTCGGCATCTACGACGACCGCTTCCTGCCGGGCCTGACGCGGCTCGTGCAGGCGATCCACGCCGGCGGCGGCAAATGCTCGATCCAGCTCGGCCATGGCGGCGGCCATACGCGCAAGGACATCTGCGGCGAGACGCCGCTCGCGCCCTCGGCGATCCCGCATCCTGTGTTCGAGGTGACGAACGAGACGATCGTCCCGCAGGAGATGACGCTCGACGATATCCGCGCGACCACGCAGGCGTTCGCGGCCGCGGCGGTGCGCGCACAGCAAGCCGGCTTCGACTGCGTCGAGATCCATGCGGCGCACGGCTATCTCATTTCGCAGTTTCTTACCCCGTTCGAGAACCGGCGCAGCGACGACTACGGCGGCTCGCTCGCGAACCGCGCGCGCTTCGGCCTCGACGTCCTGCGCGCCGTCAAAGCCGCGGTGACGATCCCGGTCATCTTCCGCATCTCGGTCGACGACTATTTCCCCGAAGGCCTGCCCGAGGCCGACGGCATCCGCGTCGCCGTGTGGGCGGCGCGAGCGGGCGCCGACGCGCTGCACGTCGCGGCCGGCCACTATCGCTCGCTCCCCTCGGCGGCGCGCATGATTCCGCCGATGCAATATCCCGACGCCACCTTCCTCGACTACGCGGCGCAAGTGAAGAAGCAGGTCGCCGTGCCGGTGATCGCGGTCGGCCGGCTCGGCGACCCGACGATCGCGGCCGACGCGGTCGCGAGCGCAAAGGCCGATTTCGTCGCGCTCGGCCGCACGCTGATTGCCGACCCCGAATGGGTCGCGAAAGTCGCGCGCGGCGAGCCGATCCGCCGCTGCCTCGCCTGCAACACCTGCGTCAACGAGATGCGCGGCGGAACGCAACTGCGCTGCGTCGTCAACGGCACGGCCGGCCGCGAGAGCGAGTTCGCCGCGGCACGGCCGCCGCAGGGTGAGCGCATCGCCGTGATCGGCGCCGGCCCGGCCGGGCTCACCTACGCGTCGCTCGTCGCCGCCGGCAACACCGTCACGGTGTTCGAGCGCGCCGCCCGCGCCGGCGGCGCCTTCCGTTCCGCCGGCCAGGCGCCGCTCTTCCAGGAGGTCGTCGCCAATCCGTTCTCGTTTGCGCGCTACATCGACGATCTCGTCGCGGCATGCACGCGCCGGGGCGTCGCCTTTCGCTTCAACGTGGATGTCAGCCGCTCGCCCGATCAGCTCGCCCCGTTCGACCGCATCGTCATCGCAAGCGGCGCACGCTATCGCTTCGGCCTCGGCGGCCTTGCGACGGCGTTGCTCGACACCGGCGCCGGCCGCTGGCCGGGATTGCGCGCGCTGTTGTCGAATTCGGCTTTTCGCGACTGGTTCTACCACCGCGCCCGCCGCGCGACCGGCGCGGCCATGCGCAAGCTCGCGCGGCCGGAGCAGAAGGTGGTCGTGATCGGCGACGCCGCCCAGGCCGGCAAGAGCCGCCCCGCCATCGCCAGCGCGTTTGCGGCGGCCTTGCTGGGAAATGATTGACCAACGAAGCACGGGTGCCCGTCCGCCTCAAGGTCCGGGTGGGCGGCGATGCACGATCGGACCTCACGCCAGCGCGACCGGGCCAAGCTTCGATAGAATCTTGGCTCCCAGCGGCGCGCCGAGACCGCAGCACGCGTTCCATACTGGCCCAGCCTTGTAGCCAACACCGCGACTGATGTTGTCGCCTTGCAGGATCGGTCGAAAGAGATCCCGATCGCCGTAGAGTGTCGAATTGACGAACCCCAGCCGCACTCCTCGCCGTTTATTGGCGAGCGTGATCAGCGCGGCCACGAGCGGCGCGACCGCACTGGTGCCCGGTTGGACGATCTCGTTGCCGCCGACGACCGTCAGATAACCGTTCCCCAGCGCGGCAGCAGCCGCGACGTCCGGCACGCCGCGTCCGATTCGCCCGTTGCCGTTCGCGGACGGCGGCAGCGCCACGCCCTGCTGGAAATCGGGAACGTCGAACAGATCGCTGATGCCGCCGCCAGTACCGCTGCCGCCCTCGTTCCAGACGATCTCATCGACGATCGAGGCGCGATCCTGCGCGAGCGTGATGCGCGTGCCGCCGCAACCGATCACGTAGGGCGAGGAGGCCGGAAAGTCGACATGCGCATGGGCGCCGAACTGACCATCGGTCGCGAGCTTGTCGCCCGCCGCCGCCGTCACCGTGATCCCGAGCTTGCCGGCGTCGTGCAGCGCCGCGTTCATGGTTACAACCTGATCGGCGGTCCAGGCATTCTCACCGATGCCCCAGCTGATGGCGAGAACCGAGGGCTTGCGCCGATTGTCGTGCACCGCCTCGACGACGGCGTCGACGAATTTTTCCGGCGGAGCGAAATAGACCGCGATCGACACACCCGGGGCGGCACCGGCAATCACCTGCAGATCGAGCGCGACCTCGCGGTCGGCCGGCGAGCCCTGCTGGAAATCGTTGGCAGCGCCGACGCCGACATCGACGACCACCGGCAACGGCACGCCCATCCGGTCGGCCGCCTCCTTGAGGTCGTCCGGCGAATAGCCGCCGCCAAGCTCGATGATGCCGATGCATTGGCCGCTCGCGCCCATGTCTGAGGCGATTCCATAAAGCGCCGCCATCTCGTTCGGTCGCAGGCCGCCAGAGCCGTCAGTGTGGTCGCCGACGCGCGCCGAGGGCCGCCGCATTCGCGTTCGCGCGTCGAGCCCGAGCACGGCGCGCACCCATGGCGCGATCGCGGCGGGCAGGCGCAACGGCCCGGTACGCGCGCGGAATTGCTCGCCGTCGCGCTCGTAGAGGCCGAGGCGTGCATCGAACGCGCGAGAGAGTCTGCGCGCAGGTGCTGCAAGCTCGATGCGCCGTCGTGGCAGGTTGACGGAGACGACCTCAAGGCCAGCCCGGGCCGCGAACGCCGCGATATCGACGGCGATCGCGCGGTATCGACGGCGACGACGCGCCGCGAGCTGCGGGCGCGTCGTGGGCCGCGCAAATGGCGCGAGGTCGGCCGCGCTGCCGGGCGGATGGTCGGCGGACTCGGGATGGCGCAGATGCACGCTCACGGTCACGGGTCGATCGGGATGGACATCGCCGATCCGCGCCGCGCCCGCCGGCTCGTCGCAATGGCTGTCGCGCACTTCCTGCCGTCGGGTCATCGCGGCCGAGCCGCGTTCGTGCCGGTCAATTGGCCCCGAGAAGCCCCCAGATGAAGTCGTTCTGGCTCATGCCCTGCATGTGCGACTTGTCAGGATTGCCGACGCCGCCGAAGACCCCGTTGGCCGAGCCCGAATTGTCGAAGGCCGCGTACGAGTGACAGGTGATGCAGGATGACTTGAGGATTGGGACTCCGGCGTTGATGCGCTCGACGACCGAATTCCCCAAAATAGTCGGCTTGCTCCCGGCCATGAAGGCGATCTGCGACCCCTTGAGGCAGTAATTCGCCCACACCGGCGAGAGACCGGCGCTTTCGAGCAACGCCGCACCGGCCTTGTTGCGCGGGCATGTGCCGTAATACTGGTTCGCCTTGCCGCCATTGATGTTCTTCGGCGCCACGTTCGCGGTCGCGGCTGCGAAATTGTCATGGCAGCCAACGTCGTCGCAACGGCCCGGGCTCAGCTGGTGCTCGAACGTCGCCCACAGCCAGTCTTTCACCTGCTTCGAGCTGATCGCGAGGCCGACGAGCGCATATTCCTGCCCGTCCGAGGCGGTGTTGGTGTAGTAGAGGTTGCGCACGCTGTCGGCCGTCAGCGGGGGATTCGGCTTGATGGTGCTGTTGATCCATTCGACCACCACCGGCACCTTCACCCAATCGGCTTTGACCTCGATCGCGTCGGCGGGAAAATCCACGTTGAGCTTGTCGACGAAGGCCTGCTTGAGGCCGGCGATCGAATAGAGCTTGTTGGCGACAATGTATTGGAACGACGACCAGTTGCGTCGCACCTCCTCGCCGATGCATTGATTGGCAGGGAAATTGCCGGCCTTCGGGTCGTTCGGCGGCTGGCACTCGCCGGGAGTGATGATGTGCGGCATCGGCTTGAGCGAGTTGCGCACCAGCCCGAGCTGACTCGCCTGCAAAAGCTTCGGCTGGCTGATGTCGGGCCACTTCGGCGTCGCGCCGGCTGCGACGTAGATGTCGGGATCCGACGCCCACGTTTCGAATACGACACGCTTGACGCCGGGAATCCCCGCAGGCCCCGCGATCTGCGTGAACACCTGCCAGGCCAGCATGTCGGAGGACTGGCCCCAAGGAAGTGGCGCGCCCTGCGCCCAGAGCGGGCCGGCGCTGGCGAGCGTGCCGACGAGGCTGGCGATGATGGCGGAAAAGCGCATCGTGACCCCCCTGTGATCCTTATTGAGCCGTGTCGTGGCCCTCAAGGGTTGCAGCCCTCGTCCATCCACGACTTGAATTTCGCGACATTGTCGCCCGGCCACGCGCCGTCTGGTGGCATAGTCCCGCCCGCCAGCTGCGCGTAGACGCGCTGCGCGTGCTGCGCGTTGCACATCCAGGCCGAATCGCCGAGGCGAACCCCTTTGGGGGTCATGCAGGCGATATCGGTGTCACGGAATAGGGGCCGTATGTCCGCCGCGTAGCCTAGAGCCATGGCCACCTCCCGACGAAGACCAGTGATATTTAACTATTAGTTGCCTCTTTCGTCAATTGCTAATTGCGGCGGGCGGTGCACAGGGTTAGAAAACAAGCTCGCCTACTCCCCGCAGCGCCCCGCCGCCGCCTCGTTGAGAAAGCGCGCGAGGCGCAGCCCGGCGACGCCGAGCTGGCGATCGAGGACCGGCAGCGCGGCGCGGTAGTAGGCATCGCCGAGCACGTTGTTGGCGGGACGCGCGTTCCACACGATCGGCGCAAAGGCGTGCGTCTCGTTCGCCCATTGCGCGGGCGTGCCGCCGTCGATGCCGGGCTTCTTCGCCTCCTCGCTCTTGAGCCAGCCGTCTTCCAGGCGGTCGACATAGTGCCCCCAGTCCCACACGGTCGCCCGGATCAGGTCGATGTCCCATGCCATGTGGAAATTGCTCGGCACGTGCGTCGGCTCGCACGTGCCCGTGCAGGTCAGCCCGCGCATGAAGACGTCGACCTTGATCTGGTTGCCGCCGAGCGCGTCGAGCACCGTGTGCAGCGGCTGATGGATGTCGCCGACGAAGTGCACCGCGAACTTCAGCGCCTCGACGCGCTTCTCGCCCTTGGCGCAGCGCAGGTCGTCCTTGACGCGGCCGAGCTCGAGCACGACGCAGTCGCCCTTCTGCGCATCCGCCTTGCAGTCGCGCGCCTTGTCGTAGGTCGGCACGGCGAGCGGAATGTCGACGAAATGCCAGTTGTAGGTCTGCGGCCGCTCGTCGCGAATGTCGTCCGCCCAGCTCGCGATCGACGCGAGCGAGTGGCCGCGGCCGAGCAGCTCCGCCACCATCGCGGCCGCCTGCGGCGTGAGCCGCCGCTGCGCGATCTCGGCGATGATCGAATGCCCCTCCGGGCCCCAGGCCGCGGCCGGCCCGGCCGCAAGGCAGGCGAGCATCGCTGCCAGCGCCATCATTCGGGTCGACCGCATGGCCATCTCCTCCGGTTGACGCGCGCATCGTGGCAGCGCCGTGCGACGCCGGCAAGATGCGCACGAAATACCCGGATGAATCGGCAATTTTCAATCGGCGGGATCGGCGCTATCCTCGGCGCGCGCCGCCGCCGGGAGGCCTCACATGCGAATCTGGAGCATCCTGCTCACTGCACTGCTTGCATTCATCTCGACCGCCGCGCTCGCCGCCGGCTCGTCGGTCGGCTACGAGATGGGCGGCCCGTATGCGCGCTTCGAGCCGGTCGTCGACCGCTACAACAAGAGCGGCGAGCTGTTTCGCATCGACGGCCACTGCCAGTCGTCCTGCACGCTCTTTCTCGGCATCCGCAACGTCTGCATCGGCCCGGGCGCCGAGTTTTTCTTTCACTCCCCGCACGACAACCTGCGCAACCCGAGCCCGTACTACCTCAAGCTCTTCCTGCCCCATTACAACGGACGGCTGCGCGCCTACCTGCTCGCGCAGCACGCGCTGGAGAAGGTCGACCCATTCTTCCCCGTCTCGGGCAGCGACATGATCCACAAGTTCGGCTATCGGGCGTGCCCGAAAACGTGAGCGGCGGCGCAAGGCCGCTCCTGGTCGGCGTCATTTCCGATACGCACGGCTTGCTGCGCCCGCAGGCGCTCGCGGCGCTCGCCGGCAGCGATCTCATCATCCATGCCGGCGACGTCGGCAAGCCCGAGGTGCTCGACGCGTTGCGCGCGCTCGCGCCGGTCCGCGCGGTGCGCGGCAACGTTGACCGCGGAAGCTGGGCCGCGCGCCTGCCGATGACCGACGTGGTCGAGGTCGGCGCCCATCTGCTCTACGTGCTGCACATCATCGACGACCTCGATCTCGATCCGCCGACGGCCGGCTTTGCGGCCGTCATCTACGGCCACTCGCACAAGCCCTCGATCGAGGCGCGCGAGGGCGTGCTCTGGCTCAATCCCGGCAGCGCCGGCCCGCGCCGGTTCGACTTGCCGGTGTCGCTCGCGCGGCTGCGGGTGACGGCAAGCGAGTTGCTGCCGGAGCTGATCACGCTGACGACATGAGAGCGTCCGATGGGTTTCGCTGCGCTCAACCCATCCTGCGATCACACCATCGACAACTCGCGCCGGCGCAGCACGCGGTAGACCAGTGCGACCGGCACCACCGTGCACACGATCAGCACGGTCGCGGCGGCGGCGGCGACGCCGGCGCTGGTGCCCTCGAGCGCCTGGAACATCACCACCGTCATGGTCGTCCACGGGCCACTGTAGAGCACGACCGTCGCGCTCAGCTCGGACGCGACGGTGACGAAGGTGAGCACGAAGGCGCCGACGATGCCGCCGAGCATCAGCGGCAGCGTGATGCGCGCAAAAGTCAGCGCCGGCGGCACGCCGAGATTGACCGACGCTTCCTCCAGGCTCGGATCGATCTGGTGCAGGATCGCGCCGGCCGAGCGCACCGAGAACGGCAGCTTGCGCACCATGTAGGCGATGATCATGATCGTCGCGCTGCCGGTGAGGATCAGGTAGCCGCCGCCATAGGTGAGCACGAGGCCGATGCCGAGCACGGTGCCGGCGACCGCGAACGGCGACGTCGCGACGACGTCGATCGCCGCCGTGGCGCGCGAGCGGAAGCGCGTCACCACATAGCCGATCGGAATCCCGATGATCAGCGCGCCGGCGGCCGCGAGGCTCGCCAGCAGCAGCGTGTTGCGCAGCGGCCGGAACGACTCGCCGAAAAGCTCGGCGAAATTGCCGAGCGAGAAGGCCGGGTACATCACCGGCCCCTTGAACTGCATGAGCGAGATGACGATCACGGCCGCGAACGGCACGAGCGCCGTGCCGACCAGCAGCCAGCAGCAGGCGGCGGCGCACCAGCGCAACGGGCGGCGCACCGCGATGAGCGGCGCCGCCCGGCGCGCCGACGTCGCGTAGCCGCGCCGCGCCAGCACGGCGCGCTGCACCAGCAGCGCGATCACGGTGCAGACGATCAGCAGCATGCCGAGCACCCCGGCGGAGGCCGGGTTGTCCGAGGTCTCGCCGACGAACAGCTTGTAGGCCTCGACCGAGAGGATCGGCCGGTCCTCGGCGAGCACGAACGGCACGCCGAAATTCTCCAGCGCCTCGATGAACACGAGCAGCGCGCCGGCGAGGATCGACGGCAGCACCAGCGGCAGCATCACGGTGCGCAGCATGCGCGCCGGCGGCGCGCCGAGGTTCTGCGCCGCCTCCTCCATCGACACGTCGACCGCCTTGAACGCCGCCAGCGTCGGCATGACCACATAGGGGTAGAGCGTGAGCACGTAGACCGCGATGATGCCGCCGTCGCCGTAGATCGAGCGGAACGGGATGCCGATCGCGTGCAGCAGGTGGGTGACGATGCCGGCGCGGCCGAGCATCAGCACCAGCGCATAGGCGGACACGAACGACGGCAGCACCAGCGGCAGCGCCGCGAGCGCGAGCAGGACCGCCTCGCCGCCGACCGGCAGCCGCGCCAGGCAGAACGCGAACGGCACGCCGACCACGACGGCGAGCGCCGACGCCGCCGCCGCGATCATCAGGCTGTTGGCGAGGCCCTCGAGATAGAACGGGTCCGACAGCATATCGGTGTAGTTCTGCAGGGTGAAATGACTTGCGGTGGAATCGAGGATGCTGGCGCCGAGCACCTTGACGAGCGGCAGGAGGAAGAAGAGGCCGAGAAACAGCGCTGCGACCGCGCCGATCGCGAGCGGGAAGAGACGGCGGGAGAGAAAGGCGATCACTCTTCACCCTCCCCTGCAGGGGGAGGGTCGGATCGCATTGAGCAAAGCGAAATGCGATCCGGGGTGGGGTGGCTGGACCCGCCGCCACCCCACCCCGGCTCGCTTCGCTCGCCGACCCTCC
>Ga0335081_10000438_pt1 | contig 74129 bp, 70 predicted proteins | sample Lox_Sample_35_FD_206713 | JGI IMG/M metagenome (GOLD analysis project Ga0335081, IMG submission 206713) | Soil microbial communities from Loxahatchee National Wildlife Refuge, Florida, United States - Lox_Sample_3.5 | ecosystem: Environmental > Terrestrial > Soil > Wetlands | place: USA...
GAACTTGCAGTAGCATTCGTCGGTGAGCAGATGGATGCCGCGGGCCGAGGTCAGCCACAGGATTTTCTCGAACTCCTCACGATCGAGCACCGATCCGCTGGGGTTCGAGGGTGAATTGATGATCACCAGCGTGGTGCGGTGCGTCAGGTGGCGCTCGATCGTGGACGCGGTCAGATTGAAGCCGTCTTCCTCGTCAGTCTCGACGAACACGCACTTGCCGCCGGCGTAGTTGACCACGTCTTTGTAGGTGACCCAGTACGGCACCGGGATCACGACCTCGTCGCCGGGGTCGATGAGGGCCTGAATCAGGTTGAAGATTACGTGTTTCCCGCCGACGGTGATGACACATTCGCTGGGTTGGTAGTCGGTGCCGAAATCCTGCGCGTGTCGCTCGCACACGGCTTTCTTGAGCTCCGCGGTTCCGCCGGCCGGAGTGTACTTGGTGAAATTCTGCTCGAGCGCGCGAATAGCCGCCTGCTTGATGTTGTCGGGCGTGGGAAAGTCCGGTTCGCCCGCCCCGAAATCGACAACGTCCACGCCTTCCGAGCGAAGCCTTTCGGCTTCCGCCGCCACCTTCATCGTGGATGAGACGCTGATGGAATAGATACGCTCCGCGATAGGGTCACGTGCTGCTTGCATGAGTTGTGACTACACCCCTCTCTGTTTGGTTTTCGGCAGGCGGCGCCGCATCCTGGCTTCCACCGACGGCGGCACCAACCCGGAAATGTTCCCACCCAGGCCGAATACTTCTTTTACCAGCCGTGAACTGATGAATGAATAGGCCTCATTGGCCATCATGAATATGGTTTCGATTTCGGGCCGCAGACGGCGATTCATCAGGGCCATCTGCAATTCATACTCGTAATCCGAAATGGCCCGGATGCCGCGGAGAAGCACGGTGGCGGAGTGCGCGTCGGCGTGGTCCACCAGCAGTCCGTCGAAGGAATCGACCTCTACGTTGGGATACACGTGCACCACCTCGTGCAGCATATCCATGCGTTCTTCCACTGAGAACAGCGGCTGCTTGGAATCGTTTCGCAGGATGGAAACGATCAGCTTTTCGAACATCCGGGAGCCGCGCTGGATAAGGTCGAGGTGCCCGTTGGTGATCGGGTCGAACGATCCCGGGTAGATGGCGATTACGCTCGGCGGCTTCCGCGGCAACGGTTCAGTTCACTTTCCTGGCGTTGGAACTATTTTACCTTGTAAAGTGGACTCTGAGGCTGCCATCCCTGCGGAATGTGCCAGCGACATGAGGGCGTGACTACGCCCGGTTCCCGTCGAAGTTGCGCAACCGTATGATGGAGAGAGTCCTGACGGCTTGATGAACGCTCCACCGCCCGGCCCGATCAACGACACCGAGACCATCGCCCGCAACTCCTTCTGGTACGGGCTGGAACTGGCGTTGAGCATCGTGGTCTCCTTGGTGGTTTCGATCATAGTGGCGCGGGTCATTGGCCCGACCCGGCTGGGCTACTACAACTACATCATGCTGCTGACCAACGTCACCGCCAGCGTGGGAGGCAACGGCCTGGCCGTCACCACGCGGAAATACATGGCGGAATACCTCAACCGGAACGAAGGCGGTACCGCGCGGGCGGTGTACCTCTATGCCCTCCGGCGGCAGGCCCTCATTTGCATCGGCGTGACGATAACGGGGCTGGCTCTGCTGTTTTGGGCGGGAGACCCGGCGCAGCGAATCGTATCCGCGATTCTGGTGATGAACATAGCGCCCCGCATGATCGCCTACATTCCTTCGCAGGCGAACGCTGCCGGGGAGATGATGAAGCGCAACACCGGTCCCGCGCTGCTGGGAGGCGCGACCGGTATGACGATCACGCTGTATGGTTTGCACGCAGGCTGGGATCTCTATGGAATGGCGATAGGCCTTGCGCTCGGTTCCACGGTGGAAGCGGTGGCGAAGCTTCGCGCCGTGCATTCGTGGCTGGCGCCCATTCCCCGCGGGACGATCCCTTTCGAATTGCAGAGGCGCTTGTTCTCGTACTCGGGGCAGGGGCTGGTGCTGGTTGTGCTGAGCATCGTGGTGTGGGACCGGTCCGACCTGGTGATCCTCAAATGGATGAATCGGGATATCCGGCAGGTTACGTTCTTCGCTACCAGTTTTGGCCTCACGGACCGGCTGCTCATGCTTCCCAGCGCATTCTCCGCCGCGCTCGGCGCCACCATGATGGCGCAGTTCGGCCGGGCGGAAGAGCGGATCCGGCAGATCACGGTCACCGGAGCGAAGTACGCGCTTCTGTTGGCGCTGCCGTTGCTCGCGGGCGTGGCTTGCATCAGCCGGTCGTTTATTGTGGTGGCCTACCGGCAGCTCTACGAGCCCATGATCCCGGTGCTAGCCATTTCGACCCTCCTGGCAATCCCCAAAGCTCTGACGGCCGCGCCTACCGCGTTGCTCCAGACAGTCGAAAAACAGGGCTTCTTGATCTGGACCGGCTGCATTTGCGGCGCCGTCGATGTCGGCTTGGATTTCCTGCTGACTCCCACGCAAGGGGCCGCGGGCGCGGCGCTGGCCAACGGGCTGGCGCAAACGCTGGCCGCCGTTCTGATCTGGCGGAGGGTTCACCGGGATTTCGAGGTGGACTTGCGCCTGGGAGAATTTGCCAGGATCGCTCTCTCCGGCGCGCTCATGTCAGCCGTAGTGCTCTTGGTGGAACGCCTCGCTCCATTTTCGGGCACCGCGCGGCTCACCTGCTCTATTGCCGCAGGCTCGCTGGTGTGGCTCGGCGCGCTGCGGATCACGGGCGCACTCAACGAGACCGACCGCGAACGGTTGTTTCACATCGGGCGGCGCCTGCCGGAGGGCATGCGCCCCATAGTCGAACGCTGCGTGGGCTTGCTGGTGGCGGAACCGTTGCCATAGGCCAGGCAACGCGAACGTGCGGATTTGAGCGCTGAAGGCGGATCGCGGACAGCTGCTAACTAAAAATCCATCCCGCACATGCCCGGGTTGCTGCATCTTCCGCTGAGGCACACCGGCTTCTCCGCGGATTTCGTGCCCCCATTGGCGTGCGCGGCAAAGGTCGACAGCTCCTGCTTCAGGTGTCTCTGCCCGCAGGAAGGGCATTCGATTTCCGGCGCGTCCGCTACCCGGCGCACCAGCTTTTCAAACCTGGTCCCGCAATCTTCACAACTGTATTCGTAAATCGGCATGGTTCTTCACTCCATTATAAGGGCGCAGATGCGATCCATCACCCCGCGCACATCGGCCGTGGGACCGTGGTAGTTGTTCACCAGGATGGAAAACGCCACCCAGCGCCCGCCGGGCCTCTCTATGTAGCCGGAAAGCGCGCTCACGTGCGAGAGCGAGCCGGTCTTGGCGTGGATGTGCCCGGCGGCAGGAGACTCGCTGAACCGAGTGCGCAGCGTTCCATCCTGTCCGCCGATTGGCAGCAGTGAAATCCAATGCTCGCGCTCCGGCGACTTGTACATGTAGCGCAGCAGTTTGACCACCGCAGCCGGTGTCACCAGGTTGAGCCGCGAGAGCCCCGAGCCGTCGAGCAGGTTGTAAGCACCCGGTTCGATTCCCACCTCGCTGAGGAATGTCTTCATCTCTTCCCGCGCCGCCTCGAAGCTCCCGATGTTTCGCCGCGTCCGCGCCACGGCGCGCAACGCCAGTTCTGCGTGGAGGTTCTGACTCACCTTGTCGGTGATGCGCAAGTCTTCGAAGAGGGGCGCCGAGGTGTGCCGCGCCAGTTCAATCCCCTCCGGCGCCAGAGTTTCGGGTGCCTGGACGAGGTCCGCAACTTCGCTGGGGAACCGATGTTCCGCCGCGGCCCGGCCCGAAACCGCGATCCCTCGCTGCTCCAGCGCCCGTCGCAGCGCCTCCGCCGCGTAGAGGGCCGGGTCCTCGATGCCCAACTGTAAGTCCTCGCCGCGATCCTGCAGCGGAATCGTCCCCCACAACCGCGCGTCGAGGCTGCCCGGAACACGTTCAATATGGATCCGCCGCTCGGCCCCGCCCTCGACCGTGCGGACACGGTTATCCAGCCGGAAGAACTCGCCGGGAGGGTTGAGCGTCAGCGATGCCAGGTCGCCCACAGCCGCGCCCGGGTGGATCCGCAGCGTGAACGTGTTGTCGTTGATCGTCAGAGCCGAAATCGGCGGACCATCATCCGAGCGCGGATCGTCGATGGCCCACCCGGCGGCATACGGTTCCCACACGTACCAGGTGTCGTCGCCCACCACGTCGCCGTCGATGCGTTTCACGCCGCGCGCCGCCACTTGATCCGCCAGTTCTTCGATTGCCGCCAGCGGATCGCCGGTTGCCGGCCCCACGCGGTACGGTATGGCTCGCGCCGAAAGATTGGGATCGCCGCCGCCGACCAGCCGCAAGGAGCCTTGAATGCGCCCGCCGGCGTCCGCCTCGCTTTCAGCCAACACGCGCGTTTGAAAAGTGAAATCCGCTCTCAGGCGAATCAGCGCCAGTGACGTAGTGAACAGCTTGGCGTTCGAGGCCGGGACGAAGAAATGATCCCGGTTCATCTCGAACAGCGTCCTGCCGTTCGCCAGGTCTACGATCTGGATCCCCCAGAACCCCGTCCGCGCCACCGGTGACGACGCAATCAGCCGTTTAATGTTGTCCGCGAGCGAAGCCGCGGACAATTCCACCCCGAGCGCGCATACCAGCACCCACGCGCACACCCAGCGCCTCATCTTCCAGTCACTTTCGTTTCCAGCCAGATCAGCAGTATCAGAAGCATCACCATGCAAGTGCCCGTCAGCGGAATCCCCACTACCACCCCCACGCCCAGAGCCGAAGCCGCATAACCCAGCGATGCCGGCGCCAGCAGCCCGCCCACCAGCGCCAGCGAAAAAATCCCATTGAAGAAGCCCGGATGATAGTACGGAAACCGGTGGCCGATGGCCTCCGACACGAGCGGGAAAACGCTCGCATACCCAGCCCCGAGGAACACCGCGCCCGTGGCGGCCCCGAAACCGTTGTTGGTGACGAACAGGATCACGCAGCCGAACAGCGCCGCCGCCACGCTCCCCAACAACAGCCGGCCGTGCTTCACGTGCGGCAGAATCGCCACCGAACCGAGCCGCCCGGTCATGAGGAAGAACCAATAGAGCGCCAGGTCGAATAGCGCCGCCCCCGGGCTCAATCCCAGCCGCCGAATCAGGAACAGCGGCAACCACCCGGCGATGGACCATTCATTGCCGAATTGGAAGAACAGAAGCAGGGCGAACAGAATCGCACCCAGGCTGCGGAAATCGCGTAGCGCCTCGCGCAAAGTCGGCTGCGCGCCTTCCCGTTCGACCTTGAATGAACTGCGCGCGTAGATTCCCGCGAAGACGGCCGGCACCACCGCCATGAAGATCAGGATCGTCGGCACGCGGTAAGCGTAGAACGTGCCCTGAACCAGCATGGTAGCCAGCAGGCAGCCCAAGCCGTACCAGACTCCGCCCAGGTTGACGGTGCCGGCCGCGTTGGCCTGATAGCTCCTGGAGATGGCGTTGAACAGAGCCATGTTCAGAAGGCCCGCCCCGAGTCCCAGCGTGACGAGGCCGGCGACCCGGAACCAGGCCGAAACAGGAGGCGAAACCACCGCCAGGTAAATCAAAGCCAGACAGGAAAGGACGCAGGCAAATACCTGGAGGAAAGCCAGCCCGCGCCGCGCCATGATGCGCCGGGCCACCGCTGCTGCCGCCACGATTCCCACCGCCAGGCTGAGAAAATAATTGCCCACTGCAACGAAATCGGGCGGATCGCGGTGGTATCCCCAAGCCGGAAGAATTGCGCCCAACAGCGCCAGCAGAAAGCCGGAGACCAGAAAGCCTGCCAGGGCTTTACCACCTCCAACATCGGCTTGGGCTGAGCCAAAACTCACGGTTCGATTGTACCCTCCCGACCCGCCCTTTTTTGAAAAACCGTAGCCGGAGTTACGGAATTCGGTAGCCGCATCGAGAGGCTACCCATTGTTTCCAACAACTTATGCTTGGCAGGCATCGTGCACTGCGAGTTCGTGGGTTTCGAGTTTAGGGGGTACGTTAGGGGTTAGGGGATTCTGCTTTGGTGGGTCTGCCTCCTCAGGGCTGACCACAGGCCCCGCACCGGATTCCATCAGCCGGCGTGGGGCTTTTTTTTCGTCTGCTAAACTGAATCTGCTCGCTACATGCCCGAACTCTATGCCCGCTGGATCGACGATTGGGAGCGGAAGCTCGCCACGCGCGACACCAACCGCGTCGTCCGGCCGTTCGAATGGGGTGCCGACTGGCTGCACTCCCTCGATTTCCCGTCCTGCCCGGCCGAGGCGAATGGCGATGGGGCCGCGCACGTCTCTCGCTTTGTCGCCGAGGCGCTCGCCGACTCGGACCGCTTTTACTCTTATCCTCCGGTTAATGACTTCCAGTTGCACGGCACCAGTTTGACGTTCACCAGCCCGGTGCGGTCGCCCTACCCGGAGAACAACACCGTGCACGCGCGCTGGTTCCCCGCAGCCAAGGATCGGGGACGGGCGCTGGTGGTTCTGCCGCAATGGAATTCCGGTCCGGATGGGCACGTGGGCTTGGCGAAGCTGTTGAACCGCTTCGGAGTCAGCGCCCTGCGGATGACCATGGCATACCATGCCGAGCGTATGCCGCCCGAGCTCGAGCGCGCTGACTACCACGTGTCCAGCAATATCGGCCGTACCATTCACGCCGCGCGGCAGTCCGTCATCGACACGCGCGCCTGCCTCGACTGGCTGGCGCAACAAGGCTACCACCGCACGGGCATTCTGGGCACCAGCCTTGGATCCTGCATCGCTTTCATCGCCGCGGCCCACGACCAGCGGGTGCAGGTGGGAATCTTCAATCACGTATCGATGTACTTTTCCGACGTGGTCTGGACCGGGCTCTCGACCCAGCACGTCCGCCGCGGTTTCGGCGATGTCGTCAGCCAGGACGATTTGCGGCGCTATTGGTCCGTGATCAGTCCGGCCAGTTACCTGATGCGCATGCAGGGGCGCGACCTGAAGAGCCTGCTCATCTGGGCGCGCCACGACACCAGTTTCTTGCCGGTCTACTCACAACAAGTGCTGCAGAACTTTCGCGAGCTGCGGCTGCCGCACGAAGTCTTCACGCTGCCCTGCGGTCACTACACCACCGGCCAATTCCCTTTCAACCTGATGGACGGCCTGGCCATGTGCCGGTTCGCCGCCCGCAACATGTAACTCAAACAATACATGGTGGTTAGCGCTGCGGCCAGAGAATTTTGTATTGACAGATTTCGAGCCCCATGAGAGCATGGGAACATCACTGGAAAAGGAGGTGGTCCAGCATAATGGAAAGTAACATACGACCGCGAGAGGTGGCCGACTGTTAAAGTTGAGCCTCTAATGTAGCCGATTCCGTCCAGTATCGGAATCAAGTTCCTGTGGACCGGCTGCCTCAAGCGTCAGCTCCAAGCCTCAGGCATTTTCTCTGGGCTACCTTCCCCCGTGGTCCGAAAGCGGATCACGGGGGATTCGTGTTTTTGATATACTGAAGTTCTCGAAAGGAAATCCCCGTAACAAATGAAGCCTGGCATCCACCCCGCTTACAACGAGGTTAACGTCATCTGCGCTTGCGGCCACACCTTCAAGACCCGCTCGACGCACAAAGGCGACATCCGCGTGGAAATCTGCTCATCCTGCCATCCGTTCTTCACCGGCCGTCAGAAGCTGGTGGACACCGCCGGACGCATCGACCGGTTCGAGAAGAAGTACAAAGAGACCCGTGGCGGTAAAAAGGCGCAGCCAGTAGCGTAACTCCGGCGCCTTTCCTCAACTTTTGTTCCCTGATTTTCCTGAACGCGTATTCCCTATTTTCCTGGATCTCCAGGTGGAGGCGGGGGCGGACCCTTGCGGTGCGCTTTGTGCGCTTCCCGTTCGGCTTCGTGCTTGGCGCGCAGGGCCTCGTACAACGGAACTTGGTCGGGCCGGAGCATGGCTTTAATTTGGGCCGTTTGGTCGTCCCAAATGGCCTTCCCTTCCGCATTCCATTTCTTCTTCCCCTGGTCGAAGCGATCGCGGGTCACGTCGTAGATGTGCTGCAGCTTGGCGACCTGCTCGCCGTCGAGCTTGACTTCCCGCCGCATTTCGTCCACGAGTTGCTTGCGGACGGCTTCCGGATCCTGCCCTTTTCTCTCCGGCGGGACTGCCTTGCCCCTGTCGGAAAGAACGGTCGAGGTGTTGTAGAGGCGGACAGCGACGCCGCCGACCAGAGCCCCGCTCAAAAAAACCAACAGCAGGGAGAAGAACGCCGAGAACTTCGACTTGAGCATGAATTAGCCTAACGGCCCGTAAGGTCCAGGCTCACAGGACCCACGATATCCGGGGTATCCAGGGGATTGGCATCCGCCAGCGCCTCGATGTAGGTTTGGTATGCGGACGGGTTGGAGCGCGGAATCGACATATACACGCCGAGCGCGATCGACAGCGCCACCGCCGCAGTCACAAAGCCGTTGGCCATGCGCCGGAAGGAGAACGTGAAGGTCTGGCGCGATTCGATTCTGCCCCACAGAGCGGGCATGAAATTAGGGCTGGGCTCCGGATCGGGACACGCATCGCGATAGGCCCGGAACAGGGCATCTAATCGCTCGTCGTCGTTGCCGCGCATCGAATACATATAATACCTCGAACCCCAACCGGCGTTAACCGGGCCCGTTCTTCCTCTCGGCTTTACCAAACGCTTTCAGAACGCGTTGGCGGGCGCGGAACAGCCGCACCTTCAGGGCATTTTCGTTGACCTTATATATCTTTTCAAGCTCCTTCAACGACAGCCCTTCTACTTCCTTCAACATCAGCAGAATTCGATCCGCCTCGGAAACCGCTCCGAGGAGCGAATCGACCGACTCCCGCAGCTTCTTCTTTTGCTGATCGTCTTGTTCCGCTTTCCCCCCTGCCACCGCGTCAGCCATCATTACCTGCTGGTCGGACAGGTCGGACATGCGGAACTCATGACGGCGCCGCAGCTTCCGCAAATAGTCAAATGCCGCGTTAACCGTCAACCTATATAACCACGGTTCAAAGACCTCGGCCGTCCGCAATTGGTCGAGGGAAAAATACAGTCGCAGGAAAACTTCCTGAGCGACGTCCTCGACATCTTCCGAACGGCTGATCAGCCGGGTGATCGTGCCCAAAATCCGCTTCCGGTACGCCAGTACGATCTCGTTGAACGCCGCGCTGTCGCCTTTCTGCGCGCGACGGATCAGATCGAAATCAACCAGCATGCCGCACCAAGAGTGCCGGCATCCGAAAGTTCCAAATCTTCCGTCTGGATAGGCGTACCGGCAAGTAGACAGGTTACAAAGCTTTGAGGGTAAACGCAAAAGCCGGAAGGCTCCGGCTGGATGGGCCGTGGCAGGCCTGAGAAGTGCTGTCGCGAAAGCCTCATCTGGCTGGCGCGGGACGGCGGTTTTCTTGAATCCTAATCATTCTATTGGAGTTGGCCACGGGCCCTCAACGTTAAGGGCCACCATACTGTGAGACGAGCATAGCGCCGGCAAGGTTTGGTCATTGCGGGGGCGAAAAGCGGCCGGCTCCTACTTTCATTACAAAGACCGTCTGGTCGTCGAAAGCGGTGGTGGAGAACTTGTCCAGTTCCTGGAAGATAGCAGCGATCAGGTCGGCCGCAGGCCGGTGGCAGTAGGATCGCAGGACTTGCGCGAGCCGGCCACGGCCGAATTCGGTTCCCGCGGAGTTCATGTGGTCGGTGATTCCGTCGGAATATAAGACAATCGTGTCGCCGGGGTGGGTCTGGAACGTGACTTCCTCGTACTCGCGGGATTCCATCAATCCTACCGGAACGCCTTCGACGCGGACTTTAAGGATTTCACTGCCGCGGCAGATCATGGGAGGGATGGCGCCAGCGTTCGCCATCACGATCTGCCGGGCCGCCGGGTCCCAAAGCAGCACGCACAAGGTCACATAGCGTGCTTCCACCTTGCGGAGGATGAGAGCCTCATTCAAAGCGCGGAGCAGCGCGGCGGGCCGGCGATGGCGCGGCGCCAAGGTGCGCAGCAGGCCGCTCATGAGGCCGCCGTAAAGGGCCGCGGCTGCACCCTTGCCGCTGACGTCGCCAAAAGAGATGACCGTCTGGTTGTCGCGGTGCTCGACGATGTCGTAAATGTCGCCGGAGATTTCGCGCGCGGGGCGAAGGCGCACGGCCGCCTCCATGCCCTCGATTTCGGGATCGGCATCGGGCAGCAGCACGCGCTGCAAATCGCGCGCGGCCTCCAAGTCATCTTCCAGGCTGCGCTCGCGCAGGGCCACCTCGTTGTACAGGCGGGCGTTTTCCACGCTGCTGGCCACCTGGGGAGCGAGCAGCGTCAGGGTGCGGACGTGATCGTCGGTGAAGTGGCCGACGCGGTCGCTTTCGAGATCCATCACGCCGATGACGCGGTCCTGCGCGACCAGCGGCACGGCCACCTCCGATCGGATGTCGGCGTGCGAGGCGATGTAGCGCGGGTCCTTCAAGGTATCGTGCACGCGCACCACTTCGCGCGACTCCGCCGCGGCGCCGGTGATCCCCTTGCCCAGCGGGACGTTGTCGGTGTTGACGCGTTTGTCATAGCGCATGCTGAAGAGGTGGCGCAGCGCTTTGGCTTCGCGGTCGATCAGCAGGATGCTGAAGGCATCGTAGTTGATCAGCTCCCGCATGGTGCTGGCGATTTTTCCCAACAGCTCGTTCAGGTCCAGGATGGAAGACAACTCGCGCGAGATATTGGCGAGAGTCTTCAACGTGCGGTTCTGCCGTTCGACGCGGCGATACAGGCGCGCGTTGTCGATGGCGATGCTGACTCGCGCGGCGATCAGGCGCAACAGGGCGCGGTCGTATTCCGTGTAGGCGTTGATGCGGGTTGACTGCAGGTCGATCACGCCGACCAGCTTGCCGCGCGCCATCATGGGGACAGCCAGCTCGGTGCGGACGGCATCCAGGGTGTGGAGGTAGCGCGGGTCGTTGCGAACGTCGCCCGAGAGCACGGGTTCCCGTCGCGCGGCGGCGGTACCGGTGATGCCTTCTCCAAGCGCGATCGCGAGACCCCGGACCACTTCTTCGCGATGGCCGACGGCGTAACGGATGCGCAGATCCTGGCGCTTTTCGTGGTAGAGCAGGATGGCGAACAGATCGTAGGGCAGAACCTTCTGGACGATTTCGGCCACGTTGGCGAGAAGCGGATCGAGATCGAGCGTCTGTGCCGTCACCGCGGACACTTCGAGCAGAAAGTCGAGGAGCTCGGAGCGCTCGCGAAACCGGACCGAAGCTTTTCGTGTGGCTTGCATGCGTCAGGCGGCGGTGGCTTCGACGATCTTGACGCTGGCGCTGGCGCCGATGCGAGTAGCGCCGGCCGCAGTCATGGCGTGAAGGTCTTGCAGCGTGCGGATGCCGCCGGAGGCTTTCACGCCCATCTCTGGACCAACCACCTCGCGCATCAGCGCGATATCGTGCGCGGTGGCGCCAGAGGGGCCGAAGCCGGTGGAGGTCTTGACGAAGTCGGCGCCGGCGGCTTTGGAAAGCATGCAGGCGACGGCCTTCTGGTTGTCGTCGAGCAGGGCGGTCTCGAGGATCACCTTGACGATAGCCCCGCCGCTGTGCGCGACCTTTACAACCTCCTGGATATCCCGCTTCACGGCGTCCTGGTCGCCGGAGCGGAGCGCGCCCACGTTGATCACCATGTCGATTTCCTGCGCGCCGGCGCGCACCGCGGCGGCGGTTTCGGCGGCCTTGGATTCGGTGCTGGTGGCGCCGAGAGGGAAGCCGACTACCGTGCAGATCTTAACCGGCGAGCCGGCTAGTTCGGCGCGCACCAGCGGCACCCAATAGGGGTTCACGCAAACGCTGGCGAAATTGTATTCGCGCGCTTCGCGGCAGACCTTCAGCACGTCGGCGCGGGTGACCTCGGGCTTGAGGATGGTGTGGTCGATGAGCGCGGCGATGGCGGGATCGATCTTGGTGAGCCGCTCGCTGGCGGAAACGCGCGAGGCGCCGGCGGCTATGATCTCTTTGGTGTTGCGGGCGCAGGTTTGCGGGCAGCGCAGGACGCAGCCTGGGCAGACCTGGTCGGGGAGATTGAGGCCCTCCGCTTTGCGTTCGCGGCTCTGAGGCTCGCGGGTCGGGGAAACGCGGGAGAGGATCTCTTCGCCGATCTGGGCTACCAGGTTGTCGAGCTCCGCTTTGGTCACGACGATCCTTTTTTCAGATACCGCTGCTCGATATCCATGATCTTCTGCACCCGCGCCTGGTGCCGGCCGCCGGCGAAAGGCGTGGCGAGCCAGGTGCGCAGAACCTCTTCCGCTTGGGTTTGGGTCAAAAGCCGGGCGCCTAACGTAAGTACATTAGAATCATTATGTTCGCGGCTGTTTCGGGCGGAAGCCTTATCATAGCATAGGGCCGCCCGGATTCCCGGCACTTTGTTGGCCGCCATGGATGAACCGATACCGGCGCCGTCGATCAGGACGCCGCGACTGGCGGCGCCCGAAGCAACAATGTCAGCCACCTTCACCGCGATGTCGGGATAGTCGGCGGGCTTTTCGTCGTACACGCCTACGTCGCGCACTGCGAGGCCAAGAGACTCGAGCAGCGGCCGCAGCGCCTCCTTGAGCCGGAAGCCGCCATGGTCGGCGCCGATGGCGATGGTCTTGTCGGGAGGCGCGAGGGAGGAAACCTGGTCGTCCGGCAGCTCGAGGATGCGCACGCCGCGCGCGGCGGCAACCTCACGGGCCGACGGGGTGATGACTGCGCCGATGGGAACTCGTAGATCGCCGGCGGCCGGCACATCCTGTGCGGTGATAACGGGTTTCATAAAGAAGCTATCGGCAATCAGCGATCAGCGAACACGCCGCCTGAAAGGCGGCTGCAGCCAGGATTGGCTGCCCCACACCGGCCAGCGATTGCTGATCGCTTGTCTTATACAATTTGTAAGGACCATTGTAATGCTGGGGGCATTTTTCCTGTTGCAAAGCGATTACCTGGCCCGGCTGTTGAACCGCGCCGACCTCGGATGGGGCGTGTTGCTGGCCGGCATGGTGGTGGCCTTTGGGCTGGGCGCGGTGCATGCGCTTTCGCCCGGACATGGAAAAACGATTGTCGCGGCGTACCTGGTGGGAGCGCGCGGTACGCCGCGACACGCGGTCTTTCTGGGTTGCATGGTGACCTTCACGCACACCGTGACGGTCTTCTTCCTGGGCTTTGTCACGCTGTTCCTTTCGCGGTACGTGCTGCCGGAGAAGATCTATCCGGTGCTGGGGACGATTTCGGGATTATCCATCGTGTGGATCGGGACCGTGTTGTTCTACCAGCGGCTGCGCGCGGCGCGCGGAGTGCACTCGCAGCATGAGCATGACCACGCGCACGAGCATGGGCACGGTCACAGCCATATGCCGGAAGGCGAAGTCAGCGTGGCAAGTCTGATCGCGCTGGGAGCGAGCGGGGGGCTGGTGCCCTGTCCTTCCGCGCTGGTGCTGCTGTTGAGCTCGGTGGCACTGGGACGCGTCGGGTTGGGACTCACGCTGCTGGTGGCGTTCAGCACGGGACTGGCGGTGGTGCTCACAGCGGTCGGGTTGATCGTCCTGTACGCGAAGCACTGGCTGCCGGATAGCGGGAAGGCGGCGCGCAATCGAGGGTTGCGCTATGTTCCGGTGGCGTCGGCGGCGATCATCACGTGCGCAGGCGTGGTCATGACGGGCGTGGCGCTGGGCGTGATTGGCAGGGGTTGAACTCACTTGACGGGCCGCGGCCGATTATCGTACAAGTGAACGATAATCGCCGTGCATACTGCTTTCATCTGTGATGCTGTCCGCACGCCGTTCGGGCGCTATGGCGGGGCTCTGGCTGGGATTCGGGCCGATGATCTGGCGGCCGTGCCGATTCGGGCATTGGTTGAGCGGAATCCGGGGGTCGACTGGAGCCGGCTGGACGACGTGGTCTACGGCTGCGCGAATCAGGCCGGAGAGGATAACCGGAACGTGGGCCGGATGGCGCTGCTGCTGGCCGGCCTGCCGCAGGAAGTGCCGGGTGCCACCGTCAATCGTCTTTGCGGCTCGAGCATGGATGCGTTCGCCATCGCCTGCCGGTCGATTGTGTGCGGAGAGGCCGGATTGGCGATTGCCGGCGGCATGGAGAGCATGTCGCGGGCGCCATTCGTGATGGGAAAGGCGGAAGAGGCTTTCGGCAGGACGCAGCGGATCGAAGACACGACTATCGGCTGGCGATTCGTGAACCGAAAAATGAAAGAGGTTTACGGAACGGACTCGATGATCGAGACCGCCGAAAACGTGGCTGAGCAATACGGAGTCTCGCGTGAGGCCCAGGATTGCTACGCTTGGCGCAGTCAGCAGCGAGCAGCGCGCGCGGTTGCGGCGGGCGTGCTGGCCGAAGAACTGGTTCCGGTCTTGGTGCCACAGAAGAAGGGACCGCCGGCCGCGGTAGCGGCCGATGAGCATCCGCGGCCGGATACGACGCTGGAGTCTCTCGCGCGGCTGAAGCCGGTGGTGCGGGCGGGCGGCACGGTGACGGCCGGCAACGCTTCGGGCGTGAATGACGGCGCGTGCGCGATATTGCTGGCTTCGGAGGCGGCGGTGAAGGAATTCGGCCTGCGGTCGCGCGCGCGGTTCGTCGCGTCGGCGGTAGCCGGCGTCGCACCGCGCATCATGGGGATGGGTCCTGTCCCGGCCACTCGTAAGGTGCTTGAGCGCGCTGGGCTGAAGATCGAGCAGATGGACCTGATCGAGCTGAACGAAGCTTTTGCGGCGCAGGCAATCGCCGTGCTCCGCGAGCTCGGTATCCCGGAGGATGCGGACCATGTGAACCCGATGGGTGGGGCGATCGCGTATGGCCATCCGTTGGGCGCGAGCGGGGCAAGGCTGATCGTGACGGCGGCGCATCAACTGCAGCGCAGCGGCGGGCGCTATGCGCTGTGCGCCATGTGCATTGGAGTCGGGCAGGGAATCGCCACGATTCTGGAGCGGGTGTGAAACGGCTGCGAACGCAGGTCGGAATCGTGGGTGCGGGACCGGCTGGATTGCTATTAGGCCACCTGCTGCACCTGGAGGGGATCGACTCCGTCATTGTCGAGGACCGGAGCCGCGAGCACGTGATCGAGCGCGTGCGCGCGGGCGTGCTGGAGCAGGGCACGGTGGATTTGATGATCGAAACGGGAGTCGGTGAGCGGCTGCGGCGCGAGGGCCTGCGGCACGGGGGAATTCACCTCTGTTTTGATCGCCGCCGCCACCGGATCAATTTCGAGGAGCTGACCGGAGGCCGTTCCATCACGGTGTACGGCCAGAACGAGGTGGTCAAGGATTTGATCGAGACGCGCTGCGCGACCGGCCGGCCGCTTTATTTCGAAGTGGAAAAGGTGCGCGTTGCGGATTTCGCCACGGAGCCGAGGATTGCTTTTCAAAAGGACGGGCAAGAGTTCGAGATCGCGTGCGAGTTCATCGCGGGATGCGACGGCTCGCACGGCATTTGCCGCCCTTCCATCCCAGGCGAGAGCCTGCGAATATACGAAACGGAGTATCCGTTCGCATGGCTCGGGATTCTGGCAGCGGCGGCGCCGAGTTCGGACGAGTTGGTTTATGCCCTGCACGAGCGCGGCTTCGCGCTGTTCAGCATGCGGTCGCCAACCATCACGCGACTGTATCTGCAGTGCGCGCCCGACGAAGACCTGGCGGACTGGCCGGACGAGCGCGTGTGGGACGAACTGACGGCACGGCTGGAGACCGACGACGGCTGGCGGCCGAACCGGGGGCCGATCCTGCAAAAGGGGATCACGGGAATGCGCAGCCTGGTGGCGGAGCCGATGCGATGCGGCCGCTTGTTCCTGGCGGGAGACGCGGCGCATATCGTCCCGCCGACAGGCGCCAAGGGCCTGAACCTGGCAGCGGCCGACGTGCGCATCCTGTCGCGCGCCTTGGCCGCGTACTACAGGCAGGGCCGCGAAGATCTGCTGGACGGCTACTCGGACCGGTGCCTGCGCCGCGTGTGGAGGGCGCAGCGATTTTCGTGGTGGATGACATCCATGTTGCACCGCACGCCCGGCGGCAACGAGTTCGATTACCGGCGGCAACTCGCGGAGCTGGATTACGTGACGAGTTCGCGCGCCGCCATGACCAGCCTGGCGGAGAACTACGCCGGGCTGCCGTTGGAATGAGAGGAAGGAGCGAGGAATGAATTCCGGGAACGCGGGATATTCACCGCGGAGGCGCGGAGCCACGGAGAAGCGATGGGAGCGGCCGTGGGTTGGGCGGACCTGTGGAGTGGCGTGCCTGGCGATGACCGCGATGATGTTCGAAACGGGGGCCAGCGGGCAGCCGGTGCGCACCTGTGAGAGCTTGACGTCGGTGTCGTTGCCGAACACGACGATTGAATCGGCGGCGGTCGAGCCGGCAACGGGCACGCGGCCGTCCTTCTGCCGCGTCACCGCGGTGACTACCCATCCGCCGGCGGGCGATCGCATCCGGATGTTCATCGGGCTTCCGGTGACCGGATGGAATGGCCGGTTTGAGGGCGTCGGCGGCGGGGGTTTCTCCGGCGGAAGTCCGAATGGAGTGGCGGCGCCGGTGGCACAGGGATACGCGGGTGGATCGACGGACACGGGCCACGAAGGCGGCAGCGGGAGCTTCGCGCTGGATGGGACCGGCCACCTGAACTGGCTGCTCATCCGCGACAACGCCTATCTCGGCATTCATGAGATGACGGTAACCGGGAAGGCGCTGGTAGAGGCGTTTTACGGGACGGCCGCGCGCCACTCCTATTTCAATGGCTGCTCGACGGGCGGGCGCCAGGGACTCTCGGAAGCCCAGCGCTACCCGGCCGACTACGACGGGATCCTCTCGGGCGCGCCGGCCATCAACTGGACCAAACTGCACATGGAGCAGATGTGGGGAACGGTGGTGATGCTGCAAGCGAAGAATCCCGTTCCGCAGTGCAAGTTCGCCGCCGCAACGACGGCAGCGGTGGAAGCGTGCGACGCCGCCGACGGAGTGAAAGACGGCGTGATTGAGAATCCGCGCGCTTGCACGTTCGATCCCAAGCAATTGGTGGGGACTTCTTCCGCCAACTGCGACGCGATTACCGAGGCCGATGCCGACGTGATCCGCAAAATCTGGCAAGGGCCGCGCCGCCAGGACGGTTCCTTCCTGTGGTACGGGTTGCAGCGGGGCGCGGATTTCTTCGGGCTAAGCTCGACTGGCGGCGCGCCGCTGGCCCCCAGGCCGAATCCTATTACGCTCGAGTGGTGGCGTTATTTTCTGAATCAGAATCCCCAATGGGACTACTCCGGGCTCACACCGGCTCTTTACGAGCAGTATTGGGATCAATCGGTAGAGGAGTTCAGCGCGGTGCTGGCCACCGACAATCCGGATCTCTCGGCGTTCCGCGACCGCGGCGGGAAGATCGTCCTGTGGCACGGCTGGTCGGATCAGTTGATCTACCCGGAGGGGACCATCGACTACTATCAGCGCGTGCAGAAACAGATGGGCGGAGCGGAGAATACGTCGAGGTTCGCGCGCCTGTTTCTGGCGCCGGGCGTGGGACATTGCGCGGGCGGACCGGGGCCGCAGCCGGAGGGGCAGTTCGACGCGGTGGTCCGATGGGTGGAGGAAGGGAAAGCTCCGGAAACGTTGAACGCCGTGCGGCGCAACCAGGGCAGCGTGGTTCGCAGCCGGCCGTTGTGCCAGTTTCCGCTGGTGGCGAAATACAGGGGCACGGGCAGCACGGATGACGCGGCGAATTTTGCGTGCGCGGCGCGGTAGGGAAGCCGGCGTCCTGAACAGTCGGGCCCCCGGCGCGGTGTGCTTGCGGCGAATCCTCACTCTTTGCAGACAAAGTTCTTGGAGTCGTTCGGGTCGCCCGACCCTTTGTATTCGGCATACTGCGGGTACGGGCACAGGGGGCGGCTCCGGCCCGGAAACGCGCGGCCGGTGGCGATCACCGAATCGGGAGCCTCGCCTTTCTCCACCCAATTGACGATCGCGGTAAGCATGTCGAAGCGGTCGAGAGCGGCGCTCCCGCCGCCGCAGTGGCCCATTCCCGGCACCAGGTACAGGCGGCTCCACGAGGTCACCGGGTTCGGCCCGCCGGTGTCCCTGGCCATCTTCTGGTAATAGCCGAGCGTGTCCAGGGGCGAAAACCAGGGGTCGCTCAGGCCGTGGTAGAGGATCAGCTTGCCGCCGTGGCCGGCGAAGCTGCTGAGGTTGGTCCAGGTGCTGTCGCCAGCCAGGCCGTTGGTGTCGGATGCGACGCGGTTGGCCTCGCGGTCGACATCGAAGTTGCTCGTGTCCGCGCCGGTTTGCACGGGAATGCGCGGTCCGCGCAGGAGGCCGGGCAACCCGGTGCTCTCGTCGAGGCCGGCATCGTAGACGACGCCGGGATAAACCTGGTCGCCATGCATCGTCTTTGGGCCGGCAAAGGCGGTTTTCAGCGCCTCCACTTGAGACGCGGCGAGGCATTGGTCCGTTTTCGCACCCTGGCAGGTGAGGGCTGTCGGATCGAAGTCGCACGCGCGGCTGTTGAAGATCATTCCGTCCTGGATGCCGTCTTTGGCGTCGCAGCGGTCGAGCAGCGATTTGACAATCAGCTTTCGGTCGGAGTCGGAGAACAACTTGCCGGGGTCGGATCTGTCGGAGGAGTCTTTGGGGGCTGCGCGGCTGAAAACGGCCCCGATGTAGCCCAGCGCAAGGTTGGAGTACCCGGTGCGGATGGCCGGGTCGCCGGAAACGATGCCGTCGAAGTACGACGGGTGCCGCTGCGACATGATCATCCCTTCGCGGCCGCCGGTGGAACAGCCGGCGTAGTAGGAGTGCGCGGCAGCGCGGCCGTAGTACCAGGCAATCATCTCCTTGGCAAGAACCGCTACGCGGCCGATGGCGACGTAATAGAAATCCAGGCTGGCCTGCTGATCGCGCATGAAGGCGCCGTCGAAAGCGGTGCCCTTGTGGCCGGTGTCGGTGGTCACGACGGCGAACCCTCGGGCCAGACCCGGAGTGTCTCCGGCGGCCACACCGCCCATGGGCGGCGCGACCATCCCATTCAATCCGCCGCCGCCCTGAAACAGAAATCCGCCGTTCCAGGCGTCGGGCAGGCCGAGCGCGAAACCGATGCCGTAGCTTTTGCCATCGGCGCCGATGCGCGGCTCGATGACGCCGTCGACCCGGCAGTAGGCGGGCGCGGGCGGGCGAGCGGCGACGGGTTCCGCTTTGTTGACCTCCAATGGCAAGCCGGGCGAGTGGAATCCGGTGAGGTCGGCGCACCGGTGCGCAGCCTGGGCGAACGCAGCAGGCGCGGTGGTCAGTGCCAGCATGATGGCGAGCAGGCGGAGATTGGAATATGCGGACGTTTTAGGCTTCATGGTAGGAGCTTGTTTCCGGGGAGGACGGCGGCGTATCAACCTCGCCTCCGCTCCCTGACGGTCGCGGCTCCGAGAGAGTGTGTTTCCGCGGAGCCCGAGAAAGCATGGCGGCATCATTGGGCCACAATCACCGTTTCTGGCGCGGGGTCCATGTACAGCCGCTCGACCAGCTCGGCGCGGTGTTTCAGCACGGCGGCCTGGTTGATGGAGCCCTTGTCCGTCACTTCGCCGGCTTCCAAGGACGGGCCATCGGGCAGCACGATGGCGCGCACGATGCGGTTCGAACTTCCGGTGCTCTGCCTCGCGAATTCGCGAAGCAGGTCCTCGAAGATGGCGCGTGCGGTTCCGTTGTCTTCCAGCCGCGTGAATTGATCGGCGTCGGGAAAGATCAGGGCCGTAACTTCGTCGCGATCACGGCCCGCGATTGCCAGGTCTCGCACCCACGGCGCGGCGTGCAGAATGAAGCGGGCGCGGAGCGGGCCGACGCTCACCCAGGTGCCGGTGGAAAGTTTGAAATCTTCCGCGATGCGGCCGTCGAACATGAGGCCCTTGTCGGGATCCTCGGGATCGATGAACGAAAGCGCGTCGCCCATTCGGTAATAGCCTTCCTCGTCGAAAGCGGCGCGCGTGCGGTCGGGCTCGGCCCAGAAGCCGGGAGTCACGTTGGGGCCGCGCACGCGCGCCTCGAGCTTGCCGTTGACGGGCGCGAGCTTCAATTCCACGCCGGGCGCCGGCAGTCCAACCACGCCGGAGCGCGTTTTGGTTGGGTCTGCCGCGCAAAGAGCGAATGGCGCGGTTTCGGTCGAGCCCAACCCGGTCAGGATAGGGATGCGCGCTCCGATGGTTTCGATCGCCAGGCGGTCGAACTCATCCCATATGTGCTGCGGCAACCCCGCCGCGGCGAAGAAGGCCATCTGCAGGCGCGAAAAGAAGTGCTCTCGAAACGGACGGTCGCCGGCGAGACTCGCCACCAGCATCTCAAAGCCCTTCGGCACGTTGAAGAATACGGTTTGCGCCACTTCCCGCAGGTTTCGCAGGCTTTCGTCGAAGGCGCCCGGCAGGGGCTTGCCGCGGTCGATATACATGGTGCCGCCGTTGTACAGCACCAGGCCGATATCGTGGCTGCCGCCGAACGTGTGGTGCCAGGGAGTCCAGTCGCAGATCACCGGCGGCTCGTCGGTGAGGAAACGGAACACGGTGCGGATCATCTCCTGGTTGCTGCACAGCATGCGCTGGGTGGTGACGACCCCTTTCGGCACGCCGGTCGAGCCCGAGGTGAAGAGAACCTTGACGATGTTCTCCGGGCCCGTGGCGGCCTGCGCGTCATCCACGGCGGAGGTGGCCGGAGTCGCGATCAGTGCCTGGAACGTCTCGGCCGGCCGGTCGGGCAGCGGATTGTCGCGCACGACGAGCGGGGTTTGCGCAGGCACCAGCGCGCGGATGGCGCGCTCGAAAGCTGCTCCATCGGCCGCGAAGACCAGCGCGGGAGCGAGGAGTTCGAAGATGTGGGTGAGGCGCTTCAGGTCCGGGGAGACCAGTGAGTACGCCGGCGAGATCGGAGCGTAAGTAATCCCGCCATACATGGCGGCGAACGCGAGGATCGCGTGCTCGATGTCGTTGCCGGAGAGAATCGCGATGGGACGTCCGGCGGGGAGTTTGCGATCGAGCAGCCACTGCGCCGCGCTGCGCGCCTGCGCGCGGAAGTCCCGGTAAGTGACGCGGCGCCAGCCTCCTTGTGAGTTGCGCTCCGCAAGGAAGGTAACGTCGGGCGCGTGCTCGGCCCAGTAATCGAGGCGGTCCGTGAGGGTCCGAGCGTAACTGCCCAGTTTCGCGTTTGGCCGGATGTACCATGTGCCGTCGGCAGTTTTCCGGATTGAAGCACTCCAGGAAGCGACATTCAGCGGACGAAACGGAGCCGGCGAACTGTGCATGCATGCCACTGTGACTCTTCCCCTCGGAGCGCCATTCTATGGGCGGTTAGCTCCCACATGATACAATTATTTCGCTTTCTTTGCATGCAGGAAGATGTCTCACCGCCGAGGCGCGGAGGCGCCGAGGAACACGGGAAATAATGGTAGAGGACTGGGTGGGGAGTGCATACCTCCGAACTGATCGCGATCGACACGCACGTGCACCTGGAGCCGGACGACGATAACCAGGCTTCGGAGCGCGCGGCCAAGAAGTACTTTGGCGACAGCGGAGCCAAGCGCGATTGGAAAAGCCTGGCCGAATACTACCGTTCGCGCAAGATCGGCTGCGTGGTCTTTCCGGTGGAAGAGAAACTCACCGGGAAACCGCAAATCCCCAACGAGCGCGTCGCGGAATTCGCCGCGCAGCACGCCGACATCATGATCCCGTTTGCCAGCATCGATCCGACGCGCGGAGTGGAGGCCGTCCAGGAGGCGAAACGATTGGTGGCCTCCGGCGGCATTCGCGGATTGAAGCTGCACCCGCCGCTGCAACAGTTCTTCCCCAACGATCGAATGGCCTATCCGCTTTACGAAGTATTCGCGGAGGCCAAGCTGCCGGTGTTGTTTCACACCGGCCACAGTGGAATCGGCAGCGGGATGCCGGGCGGCTGCGGTGTGCGCTTGAAGTACGGGAATCCCATGCCCATCGACGACGTGGCGGTGGACTTTCCGGAGATGCCGATTATTCTGGCGCACCCGTCATTCCCGTGGCAGGACGAAGCGCTCTCGATTTGCCTGCACAAGCCGACTGTCTACATCGATCTTTCCGGCTGGTCGCCGAAGTATTTTCCGGCGAACCTCATCCAGTATGCGAACACGCTTTTGAAGCACAAGATGCTATTCGGATCTGATTATCCGTTGATCACGCCCGACCGCTGGTTGGCGGACTTCGAGAAAATCGACATCCGGCCCGAGGTCCGGCCGCTGATTCTCAAAGAGAACGCACTAAGATTGTTTGGGGGTTTTCGTTGAGTGAACCAGTGAAATTCTCGATCCGCGACGGTGTCGGTGTCATCACCATCGACAACCCGCCCGTCAACGCCATCGGGCCGGGCGTTGCGGAAGGCATCGCGCGCAGCCTGGACTCGGCTGCTGCGAACCCGCATATTCGCGCCGTGGTGATGATCGGCGCCGGCCGCACGTTCATCGCCGGCGCGGACATCAACATGTTGGGCAGACCGGAACGCTCGCTGGACCTGCATCCGCTGCTCGCACAGTGCGAAAATCTGCCCAAGCCGCTGGTCGCGGCGATTCACGGAACGGCGCTCGGCGGCGGGCTCGAAGTCGCCATGGCCTGCCAGTACCGCGTGGCCGCGCCCGAGTCACAAGTGGGGCAGCCCGAAGTGAACCTCGGCATCATTCCGGGCGCGGAAGGCACGCAGCGGTTGCCGCGGCTTGCGGGTGTGGCGCGCGCGGTCGAGATGTGCGTGAGCGGCGCGCCGGTGCGTGCTCCAGAAGCGCTGGCGGCGGGGATTGTGGACCGGATCATCGAGGGCGACCTGCTCTCGGGCGCTGTGGGTTTCGCCTTGGAAATGGCTGCTAGGGGCGGCCCTTGGCCCAAGACCAGTGAGCGCAGCGACAAGCTGGGCTCGCCCGCGGAGAATGCGGCGCTGTTTGCCTCGGGGCGAGAGCAAGCCGCCAAGACCAGGCGCAACCAGACGGCGCCGCTCAAGGTCCTGGAAGCATTGGAAGCAGCCACGACGCTGCCGTTCGAAGAGGGCTGCCGCGTGGAGCGGGCCCTGTCGCGCGAGTGTCTGGCCGGACCGCAATCGAAAGCTATGATTCACGCGTTTCTGGCGGAACGCGAAGTGTCGAAGGTTCCGGGTGTCGGCAGCCGCACCGCGGTCCAGGCAATCGGCGAAGCCGGCATCATCGGCGCCGGCACGATGGGTTCGGGCATCGCCATGGCGTTCGCCAATGCCGGCATCCCGGTACGGCTCGTCGACCAGGATCAAACGTCGCTCGACCGCGGCACGGCGAATATCCGCAAGAACTACGAGAACTCCGTGAAGAAGGGCCGTTTTTCGGCGGAGGTGATGGAGCAGCGGATCGGTCTGATTCGGCCGCAGCTCACGTGGGCAGGGATGGAGTCGGTGGACCTCGTGATCGAGGCCGTGTTCGAAGACCTGTCTCTCAAGAAGCGGATTTTCGCGGAACTCGACCGCGCCGCCAAGCCATCCTGCATCCTGGCGAGCAACACTTCGTCGCTCGACATCGACACGCTGGCGGGCGTCACGTCGCGGCCGCACATGGTCGTGGGGCTCCACTTCTTCAGCCCGGCCAATGTGATGCGGCTGGTGGAAATCGTTCACGGGCAAGCTACTGGCGCGGAGGTTCTGGCTAGCGCGCTCGCGATCGCCAGGAAACTCAAGAAGGTCGGCGTGGTGGTGGGCAACTGCCGCGGGTTCGTGGGCAATCGCATGCTCATGCCGTACATGCGCGAGGCGCAGTTCCTGGTGGAAGAAGGCGCGACACCATGGGACGTGGACCGGGCGCTCTACGATTGGGGCATGGCCATGGGCGTTTTGGCGGTCGATGACATGGCCGGCATCGATGTGGGCTGGCGCGTGAAACAGCAGAACCGGCAGTTCCAGAATCCAGGCGAGCGCGCGCCGCTGGTGATGGACAAGCTGTACGAGATGGGCCGGCTGGGTCAGAAGACCGGCCGCGGCTGGTTCCGGTACGACGAAAATCGAAAAGCCGCGCCCGATCCCGAAGTGGAAGCGCTGATTGAAGCGACCGCCAGGGCGGCCGGGATCGAGCGGCGCGCGATTGACGCCGCGGAAATCATCGAACGCTCGATCTACTCGATGGTCAACGAGGGCGCCCGCATTCTCGAAGAGGGCTTTGCTCTGCGCGCCTCCGACATCGACACGATTTACCTGACGGGATACGGTTTTCCCGTTTATCGCGGCGGCCCGATGTGGTACGCCGACACGGTGGGCCTTGCGGAAGTACATCGCCGCGTCGAGGAGTTTCACCGGCGGCACGGCGAACTCTGGGCGCCGGCTCCGCTGCTCTCTCGCCTGGCTGCCGAGGGCAAGACTTTCGCCGAGTGGGACCAGCAGCGGGCCGCGGCGCATGCCGGCGGTTCCTGAGATCTACTGGAACAGCAACGGAGCGAAATCGCCCAGGAACTTCCGCCAGATGAACCAGTAGTGAATGCCGGGCATCTCGTGATACGAGGTCTCGAATCCGGCCTTCTTGACGGCTTCGGACAGAGCCACGGTTCCGTCGTGGGCGAAGTCCTTATCGCCGGCGCCCAGCCAATAATATTTCACGCCCCCGGCCTTCAGCGCCGCGAGCTGCTTTTCGAAGGTGGCGTCGATAAGCCCGCCGGCGCTGAAAACGCCAATGTAGCCGAACACGCCGGGGTTGTTGTTGGTGGCCATGATGGTGTGGCCGCCACCCATGGAAAGACCCGCGACGGCGCGGCTGTCCTTGTTAGCGATCACCCGGTAATTCCGCTCGACGAACGGGATCACTTCCCTCACCAGGCTTTCCGGGTAGGAGCCGGCGTACGGTTGCGGCGGCCTGGGGGCCGGAGCGGCGCCTGGCGCACCAGGAGCGGCTGCCGCACCAGGGGCGCCCGGCGCGCCAGCGCCTCGACCTCCACGCCCTTGACCGGCCTGGCCGGGCGGGAGCGGCGCGGTTACCGATTGCGGTGCGGGAGTGGGACCAAGACCGTAGCCCTGCGAAACCGTTTGCGTGGCGTTGCCGTTGGGCATCACCACGAGCATCGGCTTGATCTTGCCCGCGGCCAGCAGGTTGTCCATGATGATGTTGGCGCGGCCCATGGTGTCCCACGCGTCTTCGTCGCCTCCACCGCCGTGCAGCAGATACAGCACCGGATACCTGGCCGTGCTGGTGTGATAATTGGGCGGCGTGTACACAAACATCCGGCGTGACTTCTGTTTTAGAATTTCGGAGGAATACCACACGGCCTCCACCGAGCCGTGCGGCACGTCCTTGAAGTCCCACAAATCCGAGGCCGGTCCGGAGATCATGAGCAGGTTCTCGTAGCGGTTGCCGTCCCGCTGCAGCTCCGCATTGCCGGGATCGAGCACTTTGACTCCATCCACGGTGAAAGAGTACCCCCACAACTGCTCACCGAGGGGACCGGCGGTGACGGACCAGATTCCCTCGTCGTTCTTCTCGAGCGGGACATTGGTGCCGTTTTCCCAGTGGCCGGTGAGCGTCACCTCGGTGGCTTTCGGAGCATATAGCCGGAACGTGACCCGCTTGTCCGGCAGGATCTCGGGAGACACTACGCGCGGCCGGGCGGGCCCGCCTCTTCCCGGAGCGGCCTGGGCCGGCGCCGCTTGGCCCCCCGCGCCTTGCGCCTGCGGCACTTGAGCCAATGCCAAAGGCATGGAGAGGAGCGGCAGGATCGCGGCTCCAATCCAAGTTAGTCCTGCTGATTTCATGACGTCACCTCTTCCCTTTCTTGTCCGCGGACTGGGCCAGTCCAGCAGTCCCTGCATGCAGGGCGAGACCATTTCACAGAGAAACAGCATTCTAAGCTCAAAAACTCCAGAAAGCGAGCAAAAACTCAGCAGATGGCATGCAGACGGCGCGCATTCTGTATGCAGAGATGCCGCAGGGCATCCCTTAGAAGAGCCCGGATCAGGTAGCCCGTGCTTACCAGAAGTGCGTGGCCTGGACTTGCGGCGGCCCGCCCGCGCCGGATATCACCCGAACCGAGAGAACAATCTGCATGTTCTTGCGGGCCCAGTCCTTGGGCGCGCCCTGCAGCGCTTCGCGCAAGTACGTTTCGTTGGTGATCAGTTCCGCCGCCGCGCGCGTGCCGAAGTGAGTGATCCCAGCCGCGATCACCACAGTCTGCTCAGTAGTCGGATTCTTGACGCGCGTGACAATTGCGTAGTCGGCGGGGATGTTGTAGTACGGCCAGGGGTGGCTCACCCGCCAGTCTTTTTGTGGGTTCTGGCGGTCCCGGACCAATTGGGCGTGGATCGCAAGGTCGGTCTGGAAGTAGAACCGCAGCTCGCCGGCGAGGCTCAAGGTCCAGTCATTGTTGAAGGCGCCAATCAGGACGACGGGTTTGCCCCGCAGTTCCGAAAGCGAGACCGAACGGTCGCCGCGCAGTTGCACGGTTTTCCCTTTTCGGTAAAACAGGCGGGCGATGCGCTCGTATCCCTGTGCGTCCAGGAGGTCGATATAGCGGTCCCATATGGGGACGACGTCCTGCAAGGGAACAGGCGACAAATCCGGAGACGGCGCCTGTTGGTTCTCAATGTGTTCGAACCAGGCCTGGAGCTGGACCTGCCGGGGGCCCAGGAACCCGTATGCCCGAGGCTGGCCCATACAGATCAGCACCGAGCCCTGCGAAGCGGCCACCGGATCCCAAAAGCGATCGAGATCGCTCCGCTGGAACGCAAGCAACCCAAATACGACCAAGGCCACAACACCGAGCATGGCCGCCGCGATCCACACCTTCCGACCCGGAAATCTCTGCACCGTGGCGGCAATAGCCACGGGCTCCGCGGCCGCCGCCGGGAAGTGTATCTCGGGAATGTACGAACCCGTCGGCAGACTGATCCGGATTTCCTCTTCGTGCCCGGGCTCCAGGTAATATTGAGCCAGGCGCTTGCGGAGCTCGCTGGCCGTATTGCGTACAACCGGATCGTCGTTGGTATCGTAATTGGGATCGCGTTCGAAGACGGAAACCCCGAGAGTCCGTTCCTTCAGGGAGTCCAGTTGGTTGTCGATGGCCTGCTCCACCACAAACCGGAGAAACAGGCTGCAGCGCTTGCTGGAATGGAGATGCCGGCATTCCAGCACTTTACTCAGTTGAGCGCGAATCAGTGCTTTCTGGGCCTCGGACCATCCATCGGTCACTCCCCACACTTCTCCGCCGGGGTTGTGAGACGAAACCACTGGTGCACGTCATTTTAGCATGCAGGCCGAGTTCAGCCAGTATGCAGAACGAATCGACGCGCCGGACGTTGCGCCGGGCGCCCGTACGGCCGATAGGCAGTACGGTGCGTGGGTGCTGAGATGGAATTCGCAGTCCGGCAGCCGCTCGCCACAACAACGCGCGACGATTTAATGCAAGCGTACGGTTCCGTAGAGTACGTTGGCCAAGGTCTGGATTAAGAATAGAATCCCCCCGATAGAGCCATGTGTGCTTCAGGGGTCGTAGGGGTGGATCGTGTAGCCTCGGGAGTTCGGAAGCAAACAGAAAAAGCAGGGGCCCTTATGCCGTTACAGGTGCAGGCTACAATAATGCGGGGCTTGCCGGGGATGCCTCACATTTCACGGTCCGGTCCACAAGCCGACAACAGGTCATGAAGAAGCTACTCATTTTTCTCTCTCTGGTTCTCGTGGCTGCCCCGCTGTGGGCGGCGTCGTATTATGCCGTCCGGCTGGACGACCCCAAGGCAGTCTACGTTTCTCCCAACGACGGCGAAGGAATTCAGAAAGCCATCGATAAAGTGCAGGAGACCACCGGACAAGGCGTGGTCTTTCTGCCCGAAGGCCGCTATGTGATCGCCAGGACCATTGACGTGTGGCCGGGCATACGCGTGATCGGCTACGGCGCAAAGCGGCCGGTGCTGGTGCTTGCTCCAGGCACTCCGGGTTACGAGGATAAGGACCACGAAAGCTATCTCGTGTTCTTTGCGGGATCCCGCGGTGGTGGCCGCGGAGGACGCGGCGCCCCGCCGGCCGGCCGTCCTCCGGACGCCACGCCCGGCACTTTCTATTCGGCCATGAGCAACGTGGACATCGAGATCGGCGACGGCAACCCGGGCGCGGTTGGCGTGCGCGGCACCTACGCGCAGCACTCGTTCCTGGCGCACATGGATTTCCATACCGGTTCGGGCATCGCCGGCGTGCACGACACCGGCAACGTGATGGAAGACGTGCGGTTTTTCGGCGGCCAGTACGGCATCATGACGCGTATGCCTTCGCCGGGCTGGCAGTTTACGGCGGTCGATGCGTACTTCGAAGGCCAGCGCGAAGCAGCCATCCGCGAGACATCCGCGGTGGGCCTGACGCTGGTCCGGCCGCATTTCCGCAACGTTCCGACGGCCGTTTCCATCGACAAAGATCAATCCGAGGACCTTTGGATCAAGGACGCGCGCCTGGAGGACGTCAGCGGCCCGGCCTTCGTGATTGCGCGAGCCGGCAACCCGCGCAACGAAATCAACATGGAAAACGTGATGTGCCGCCGCGTGCCGGCCTTCGCCGAGTTTCGCGAGGACGGGCACAAGATCGCCGGTCCGGCCGAAATCTACGAAGTGAAAACGTTCTCCAACGGGCTGCACTATGCCGATATTGGCGCCGCGGGCGAAATGAAGGAGATCTTCGAAGCGTCTCCGCTCAAGACCATGCCCGATCCGGTTCCGTCGGATCTGGCTCCGCTGCCGCCCGCCGACACGTGGGTCAACGTGCGCTCCCTTGGCGCCGTGGGCGACGCCAAAACCGACGACACGGCAGCCTTCCGCAAAGCCATCGCTGAGAAGCGCGCGATTTACGTGCCCTCGGGCTACTACGTCATCAGCGATACACTCCAACTCAAGCCAGACACCGTGCTGATCGGCCTGCATCCCAGCATGACGCAGCTCGATCTGCTCGATCGAACCGCCGCCTTTCAGGGCATTGGCAGCCCCAAGCCGATGATCGAAGCGCCCAAAGGCGGCGCGAACATCATGATCGGCATCGGCGTGTACACCAACGGGATCAACCCCCGCGCGGTGGCCGTGAAATGGATGGCCGGCAAGGATTCGCTGATGAACGACGTGCGCTTCCTCGGCGGCCACGGCACGTCCGAGCTTGGCGGCGGGCGCGGCAACATCTACAACAACACGCACACCGCCGATCCGGACTTGAACCGGCGCTGGGACGGGCAGTATCCGAGCCTCTGGATCACCGGCGGCGGCGGAGGCACGTTCCTCGATATCTGGACGCCCAGCCCGTTCGCGCAGGCCGGCATGCTGATTTCGAATACTTCGACCGAGGGCCGCATCTACCAGATGTCGAGCGAGCACCACGTGCGCCACGAAATCCAGATTCACAAGGCTTCGAACTGGCGCATCTACGCGCTGCAAACGGAAGAGGAGCGCGGCGAGGGTGGGTTCGCTCTGCCGCTCGAAATCACCGGCTCCAGCAACATCACCGTCGCCAACATGCATCTTTACCGCGTGATCAGTGCTTTCCAGCCGTTTCCGAATGCCATCACCGTAAGCGATTCGAAGAACATCCGCTTCCGCAATATTCACTGCTACAGCAACAGCAAAGTGGGATTCGATACCACCATCCTCGACCAGACGCACCATGCGGAACAGCGCCAGCGCGATTTCGCCTGGATGACGCTCTCCGGCAACGCTCCGGCGGCGAGCCCGCCGCGGCAGTCTCCCGTGCTTGCGGCTGGCGCCAAAGTCCAGAAGCTGGCCGGCGGTTTCTACAACATCTCCGGTGGCGCCGTCGATCCCGCGGGCGACTTCTATTTCGTCGACGCGCACTGGCAACGCATCTACAGGTGGTCTGCCGCGACCCGCCAGCTTTCGACTGTCCGTGACAACCCGCTCGACGCGGTCAACCTGGCGTTCGACAAAGCGGGCAACCTGATGGTGGTTTCCTACACAGGAAACGGCGTCGTCTACACGTTCAAGCCTGGCGACCCGGACGACGAGATCAGGATTCTCCAAGCCGTCCCGTCCGAGCCGCGTCCGGGCTTGACTGCCGTGCTCCCGGTGGGCGACTTCGGCCTGGCGGCGGATCGGGCTACCGGCGCGCCGCTCGCCCGGACGCACCAGTATGTGTCGCCGGATGGAACCACGTTCCTCTCCGCGCGCAACGATTTCGCCAGCGGCGGGACGAGTTTCGGAATCAAGAGCGCCGACATGCTGCGCAGTTTCGGCCTGGCGCCGGTGAAACCGGGCGAACCGTTCTATTACACAGCCGAATGGCAGATGACGACGTGGCGCGGCGTGGTGGCCCCGGATGGGAACCTGACCGACTTCAAGCCGTTCATCCAGCAGGGCGGTGAGGGCATCGCGGTGGATGCGGCCGGCAACGTGTACCTGGCGGCCGGACAAATCTACGTGTACGACGCGTCTGGCAAACAGATCGACATGATCGAAGTCCCCGAACGCCCGCTGCAGGTCATGTTCGGAGCTAACGACGGTCAGACCTTGTTCATCGCTGCTCGCACATCGCTCTACAGCGTCCGCACAAGAATCAAGGGACGCTAGTCGTGGCTGTGGGGCAGCTTGCCAAGCTGCGGACCGATTGCTAATCGGTTTAGGCGAGCGTCGCTCGCCCTCCCTGCATACAGCCCTCGGTGGCATTTGAGGGAGAGAGGTTGTAAAATCAGCGCATCTACACCAAGATACGGATGCCGTGTATGCAATGTGGCTGCATGGTCCACACAACAAATCAGGGAGGATCCAGCATGGAACCTAAGAAAGACAGACGATTCGATCGGCGGAAGTTTTTCACTGGCGCGGCGGCGCTGGCTGGCGGCACGGCGGCGCTCAATCTGGCTGGGACCGGGTGTTCCTCGAGAACGGCGGAGGCCGGCGGCGAAACCGGCGGCACGGTCATCCTCGCTTCCGACCACAACGCGATTGTGGAGACCACCGCTGGCCGAGTCCGCGGCTTCACGCGGAACGGCATCCAAACCTTCAAAGGAATTCCATACGCGGCGAGCACCGCGGGCCCCGGCCGGTTTCTCCCGCCCGCCAAGCCTCAGCCCTGGACCGGTATTCGCAGCGCGATGTGGTACGGTCCCACGTGCCCGCAGGGGCCGCGCGCCGGCTGGCTAAATGACGAGAACGCCTTCTTGTTCCAGTGGGACGATGGGCAGCCGGGCGAGGACTGCCTGCGCGTCAACCTGTGGTCGCCGGCGGTCAACGACGGCGGCAAACGCCCCGTGATGGTCTGGCTGCACGGTGGCGGCTGGGCGGCGGGGTCCGGCCAGGAGCAGCCCGCATACAATGGCGAAAACCTCAGCCGGCGCGGCGACGTGGTTGTGGTGAGCCTGAATCACCGACTGAACATCCTGGGCTACATGAACCTGGCGGCTTACGGCGAAAAGTACGCCAGTACCGTGAGCGTGGGCGTGCTCGACCTGGTTGCGGCATTGCAGTGGGTGCACGACAACATCGCGAATTTCGGCGGCGATCCCGGCAACGTCCTGATCTTCGGGCAGTCGGGCGGCGGCGGCAAGGTCAGCACGCTGATGTCAATGCCCATGGCCAAGGGCCTGTTCCACAAAGCTGTCGTGGAAAGCGGTTCGACGCTCCGCCTGGGAGACCTGGCTATGTCCGAAAAGCTCGCGGCCGCCGTGGTGACGGAGCTCGGCTTGAACAAGGCCAGCATCGACAAGATTCAAACCACCCCCTACGCCCAACTCCTCGAAGCGCAGACGGCGGCGCTTAAGAAGTTGCAGCCGAATCCGCCCGTTGGAGGAATCGGCATGCCGACGGTGCGGACGGCCGCGCTTCGTTACGGCTTTAGTCCCGTGGTGGATGGGAAGATCGTGACGCGCCATCCGTTCGATCCGGACGCGCCGGATATTTCGGCGAACGTGCCCATGATCATCGGGACCGTGTTGAACGAAATGTCGCCCAGCATGGTCAATCCGGCACTGGAAGCGATGACCGAGGACGACATGAAGAAACGCGCCGCGGAGCGTTATGGCGCGAAGGCCGGAATGGTGGCGGACGCGTACCGCAAGGCGTATCCCAACGTGAAGCCCGTGGAATTGCTTTCGCGCATGTTCAGCGTGCGCACGAACGCGGTGACGCAGGCGGAGCGCAAGGCCGCGCTGAAAGCCGCGCCGGCATACATGTACCAGTTCAACTGGCAGACGCCGCTTCTGGATGGACGTCCGCGCGCGTTTCACTGCGCGGAAATCCCGTTCGTGTTCTATAACACCGACGTCTCCGCCTTTGCTACCGGCGGGGGAACCGAGGCCCGCGAGCTCGCTGCAAAAGTGAGCGACGCCTGGATCAATTTCGCGCGCAAAGGCGATCCCAACCACAGCGGGTTGCCGAACTGGCCCAAGTACGACGCCGGTGCCGGGCCCGTCATGCTCTTCGACAAGACCTGCGAAGTGAAGAACGACCCGGACCGCGACCTGCGGAAGGCAGTCGCCGAAGCGTTGTCGTAAAACCGATTGCGAGTGGGGCGGACGATCGGTTTTTGCTCGTCCGCCTTTATGGCGCGAGCAGGTGACCGGCCGCGAACTGCCATGGTCCGTCACACACACGCAGTCTGCCCACAAAAAACGCGGCCTTAGCGTTGCCCGCCGCGCGTGGATGGAGAGACCTTCGTGGACATCGAGACGAAAGGGCCGGCGGCTGGGCTGATAGCTGATCGCTGATAGCTTCGCCAGGATTGGCTGCCCCACAGGCAATAATAGTAACGACCGTGGCATTCGAATTCGCTACCGCTGCTCGCATCGTGTTTGGCGCCGGCGCGGCAATAGAGGTGGCGCGCGCGGCGCCGGCGATGGGACGCCGCGCGATGGTGGTGACTGGCGCATCTGCCGAGCGCGCGGCGCCGTTGGTCCCTTCTGTGGAAGCCGCGGGGGTTAGGTGCATACTCTTTTTGGTGGCCGGTGAGCCGACCATCGCGGTGGTTCGCCAAGGCACTGAATTGGCGCGGGGTGAAGGATGCGAGCTGGTGATCGCAGTCGGCGGGGGCAGCGCCATCGACGCCGGCAAGGCAGTGGCGGCAATGATGGCGAACCCGGGGGACCCGCTGGATTACCTGGAAGTGATCGGCCGCGGCCAGCCCCTGGAATGCACTCCGGCTCCGTTCATCGCCGTACCCACAACTGCCGGCACTGGTTCGGAGGTTACCCGCAACGCCGTTTTGGGGTCACCCGAACACCGAGTCAAGGCAAGCTTGCGCAGTGCGGCCATGCTGCCGCGCGTGGCGGTGGTAGACCCTGAGCTGACCGTGGATCTGCCGCGCCAGATAACGGCGTCAACCGGCCTGGATGCGCTGACGCAGTTGATCGAGCCCTATGTTTCGGTGAAGGCCAATGCCATGACGGATCTCTATTGCGTGGACGGGATCCGTCGCGCTGCCGTGGCGCTGCCGCGGGCCTGGGAAAACGGGAGCGACCGCGAGGCTCGCTGGAATATGGCTTGGGCCAGCCTGCTCGGCGGCCTGGCGCTGGCGAACGCCGGGTTGGGCGCGGTCCATGGCTTCGCCGCACCCGTGGGCGGCATGTTCCCGGCGCCTCACGGCGCGGTCTGCGCAGCAGTGCTGCCGCATGCCATGGAGGCGAATGTTCGAGCCTTGCGAGCGCGAGCGCCGGCAAGCGACGCGCTGCGCCGGTACGACGAAGTAGCCCGGCTGCTCACGGGCCGTCCCCACGCCACAGCCGAAGACGGCGTGCGCTGGACTCAAGAGGTCAGCCGCAGGCTGGAAATCCCATCGTTGCGGGCTTACGGAGTATCCGACGCGGATATCCCGGTGCTGGTTGAGAAGGCGGAGCTGGCAAGCAGCATGAAGGGCAATCCGATCAGGCTCACTCCGGACGAACTCCGGGAGATCGTTACAGCCGCGATCGCTGGGTGAGTGGGTGTGATCAGCACGGCCTGACGGAGTGTAAATTCTTACAAATCCGTACTGGTTTCCCGGGCATTCACCCAGCAGTACCAGGACCAGAATTGACATCGCAACTCGATTTCGCCGTTGTATCTTTCCGAGGCGCGCCCGCGTCTATAGGATCAGGGTAATTTCAGACCCGAAGCTGTCTGAGGCCTGCCGGCGGCTGACCCGCGCGGCGGGAGCGGGTTAAAGCAATCACAGCGTGGAAACAATTGGCTTGCGAACGGGTTGGAATAATTTTAAGATAACGGAGTAACCTTACTCCGAATTTAGCGGGGGAAGCAGGATGATTTATTCTCGTTCGGCCGAGTACGCGATCCGCGCTTTCGTACACCTGGCGCAGGTGAATGAAGGCAAGTACGCCATGGTGAAGAACATTGCGGAGCAGGAAGACATTCCCGCTCACTTCCTGGCGAAGATTCTACAGCAGCTGGCACGCAAGGGCTTGCTACGTTCCAGCAAGGGACCTACAGGGGGCTTTGCCTTGCGGGTAGATCCCAACGAGATTCGGCTGCTGGACATCGTGGAGGCCCTGGACGGTCTGGCGCCCTACCAGCAGTGCGCCAGCGGGCTGGCCGAGTGCAACGACGACATGCCGTGCTCCATGCACGATAGCTGGGTAGCCCTCCGTTCGCGTATCATGGATTATTTGGGGCGGAATACAATCTCAGACCTGGCCAAGGCGCTGGATCAGAAGAAGAAAGCCATCGCCAACACCAAACAGCGCAAGTCCAGGCGCGCGGTTGCCGCCAAGCGAGCTTAACCAGTTCGTATCTCAAGTAGTCCGGAGGCAAGATGGGTTCAGTTCTTGTCCCCATGGTGGTCGAGCAGACCTCCCGCGGGGAGCGCGCGTACGATATCTATTCCCGGCTGTTAAAAGAAAACATCATCTTTCTAGGCACACCGATTGACGACCAGGTCGCCAATCTGATCATCGCCCAGTTGCTGTTTCTGGAAGCGGAAGACCCGGAAAAAGACATCTCGATCTACATCAATTCTCCCGGCGGCTCCATTACCGCCGGGTTGGCGATTCTCGATACCATGGCTTTCATCCGGCCGGACATCGTCACCATTTGCGTCGGGCAGGCGGCATCGATGGCAGCGGTGCTGCTGGCCAAGGGCACGAAGGGGAAGCGGTTCAGCCTGCCGAATTCCCGCATCATGATTCATCAGCCTTCGATGCAGGGCCTGGCGGGGCAGGCGGCGGACATCGACATTTATGCCCGCGAGATCCTGCGCATGCGCGAGATCCTGAACCAGATGCTGGCAGAGGCGACCGGGCAGCCGATCGACCGCGTCGCCAAGGACGTGGATCGCGATTACATCATGGAACCGGATGGCGCGGTGCAGTACGGCATGATCGACCGTGTGATCGCCAGCCGCGACCTGGCGCCCGTGGCCATCAAGGGGTAGATTCTCTACAGCCGTCCCAGGGCATAGTTCTCCAGGTTGGCGCGGTAGCGGTGACTCAGCTTCAGCACTCTGCCGTCCTTCAAGATCACCTCGTAATCCCCATGGAACCGCGGCCGCAACTCGTGGATGGACTCGATGTTCACGATGGCGGAACGGTTGATCCGCCGGAATTTGCGCGGGTCCAGCCGAGCCTCCAGGCCGCTCATCGCTTCACGAAACAGGCACGCGCGCCCAAGGCCATGGAGGTTCACATAGTTGCCCTGCGCTTCGATCCAGTCCACGTCCGCGGCGGGAATGAAAAAGACGCGGCCCTCGCCCTTCACGATGAACCGCTGCAAGTGCTCACAGCCGCGCGTCTCATGCAGCAACGCGCGTATCCGCTCGTCCCAGTCCGGCGCAGCGAACTGCCGCCGGGCGTTGCGAAGGGCTGCATCGAATCGTTCGCGGTCAAAGGGCTTCAGCAGGTAGTCGACTGCCCGCACTTCGAAGGCCCGCACTGCGTACCGGTCGTACGCTGTGACAAAGACGACATGCGGCAACCGCCGCCAGCCCACCGCTTCGAGAACGGCGAAGCCATCGACTTCCGGCATTTGCACGTCCAAGAAGATCAGGTCTGGAACGATCGCCTGTATGGCCGCGATGGCCTCCGCGCCGCCTTCGCATTCGCCTGCGATTTCCACGTCAGGATGGGGGCGCAGCATTGTGCGAACGGCCCTTCGCGCCAAAGGTTCGTCATCCACGATCAAAACGCGCATGTTCTCGCACTTCCTTCACAAAAGGGGATCCGGACTCGCACTTCGAGGCCGCCGGACGGCGCGTTCTCGAACGACAGATGCGAGGCGCCGCCATATAGCCGGTCCAACCGGTCCCGTGTAATCGCCAGGCCGCGGCCGTTCTGAGGCACGCCTAACAAACCCGGTCCGGTATCGCGGACCGAAAGCAGCAATGAGCCGTTCTGGCGGGCGGCGTGGATCTCCACGCGCCCCGGCCCGGCCGAAGTCGAGATGCCGTGCCGGATGGCGTTTTCGACGATGGGCTGGAGGATCAGGTTGGGCACCAGCGCGCCGCGTGTCTCCGGGTCAACCGCGATCTCGACTGCCAGTTTGCCGTGGAATCGCAAGCGCTCGATCTCCAGGTAACGCGCGAGGAACTCGATCTCCCGCTCCACGGTGACTTCCTGGACTCCGGAATTCTCGAGGGTGAGACGGAGGAAATCGGACAGCCGGACCAGCATCCGCTGGGCGGTTTCCGGCTCCTCCAGTTGCAGGGCCGAGATGGCGTTCAGGGTGTTGAACAGGAAGTGCGGATGCAACTGCATCCTGAGCGCATCGAGCTGGGCCTGCACCAATCGGGCCTCCAGGCGAGAGGCGCGCGACTCCTGCTCGCTCGCGCGCGCCAGTCCCAGCACCAGGCTGGACACGATGACGCCAACGCACCATTCGGAAATCACGACCCAAGGCCGGTTCCAGACCATGGCGATCAGTCCCCTGGGGGAAATCGGGAAGTAAGCCGCCAGCAGCAGCGCGGCGTGCACGGTGGGAAACAACAGCAGAGCCCCTCCGAATCGCATGGCGGCGTTTGCTGGGCCGGGCCGCCAGGTCCAGACGTTCCAACGCAGAATCAAAGCGGCGACCGGCAGCCAAAGGTTCCAGCGCAGCAACTCCCAGATCACCGCCCGGCGGAAGCCAATACCGAATTTCTCCGCCCAGCCCGGGTACCATCCAAACACACTGACGACCGCGTAGGCCGAGCAGGCCAGCGCGAGTCCGGCCCAGGTTCCCCAGCGGGTGGCGGCGGTTCTTGGCGTTTCCACGGGTTTCTCTTCTCAAAAGACGGTCGTGGTGTGATTCGGTTGGCAGAGCGGAGCTGCTGCCGGCTGCGCGGGCGGCACCGCCTGCGCCACCATGGAATACAAGCACTTGCGGGCAGACGGGCCCTCTAATTCTGTGTTGGCGTCCTCTCCACGTGTTCCACGACGATCAGGTCCAGAACCAGCTTTCGCGGCTCCAGCCTGAGGCCGACGCGTTGCAGCGATCCGGCAATCGAAGAGCCTCCGGGCTCCGCCGGCGTGTCGGGCGCCAGTGCCACACCGGCGGACTTGGCTCCGGTCTTCAGGTCCTCGGCCGAGAAATCCAGAGGGACGTCGTAGTACCCCTTCAGCTCCGTCATGTCCTGCACTGGATAGTCCATGAAGGACCCGATCAACTGGGCCAGGTCCGTCATGGTCAATTTCCTGGTTTCCATGTGCATGGCGCCTTCCGGCCCCATGGTCCGCGACCACCCGGAGCCGTCCGCGCCGGCCGGCGATTCCTTCACCTTGGGACCGCTTTTTCCCACGACCAAGACGTACCCCGGACGTTCTTTCGTAGAATGGTGCACCGAGAGCTTGAACCTCGCCGCCAGCAGCGTCTGGAGCATCTCAGGCACCTGGTCTTTGGATGCGCCCTCCGGCAGTTTCGCCACCACATCGAATTTCTCGGTTGCCAACCATTCCGGGCCCGCCACCTGGTACGAACTTACTCGGTACGCGGTGTGAATCAAATCGACGAACGACGCATTCAGGAACTCGGCTCTTCCAGCGTCGGCGCGCATCGTCATGTGGTACTGAAAATGCCCCGTGGTGGGTGCAGCGGGCTTGACCGATGCCACGTCGAACGTTGGTTGGCCGAACGCCGCACATGCTGCCAGCGCCAGACAGACGGCGATATTACGCAATTGCTCCCCCTATGAGCAACGAAGATGGCACAAGCGGAGGCGTGCGCCTACGGTTTTGGGACAAACAGGCCGCGGGCTGGACGAAGCCGCTTCGTGTACGGACGAGCGAGCATCTGCTGAAATACGAGTTGCGGGAGTTGCCCTTCTTATGTTGCGCTCGTCAACCCGAGGCCGGGGCGGGCGGGCAGAATGAGCTTGCCTTTCTCCACGCGGACGCCATGGTAGGGGTCGTTGGCGATCAGCAGGTTGCCGTCCAGATCGGCGTAGTCCACCAGCGGCGAAAGGTGAGCGGCCGCGGTGACCGTTACGGAACTGGAGACCATGCAGCCAAGCATCACCCGCATGCCGAGCGACCTGGCGATCTCGATCATGCGGTACGCTTCCAGCATGCCGCCGGCTTTATCGAGCTTAACGTTCACGCCGTCGAACGCGTCTCTAAGCTTGGGAATGTCAGAGGCGCGCTGGCAGGCTTCGTCGGCCATGATCGGGATGTGAACGCGGCTGCGGATCCAGCGGGTCTCTTCGATCATCTCCGCGGGCAGCGGCTGCTCGATGAATTCGACGCCGTGCTGCTCCAGCCAGTTGATCTTGCGGACCGCCTCTTCCTTGCTCTTCCAGCCTTCGTTGGCGTCCACGCGCAGTTTCTTGTCGGTGACGCTGCGGACGGCCTCGATGGTGGGCTCGTCGGTCGACAGGCCGACCTTGACTTTCAGGACCGGATAGTCGGCGGCCTCCTTGGTCTTCTGGATGGTGATTTCTGGCGTGTCGATGCCGATCGAGAAGGTGGTGAGCGGCGTGTCCTTGGGGTCGAGCCCGAAATAGGTGTAGAGCGGGATGCCGAGCTTCTGGCCCACCCAGTCCATCAGGGCGATGTCGATGGCGGCCTTCCCTGCCCACTCTCCAGGGACGCGCTTGAAGACTTCGGCCATCACCTTGGCGAACTGTAAAGGGTCGGCGGCCAGCAGCAAGTCGCGGACGGACTCGACGGCTTTTTGCGCGGACACGGCGTCTTCGTGGTAGCGCACGATGGGGGCGCCTTCGCCGCGTCCGGTGATGCCGTAGCGCGAGTAGGCGACGTGCAGCGTGTCGCGGTAGGCGCTGGAGGACATGGTGGTGGTCCAGGTGTGCTGGAGGTTGAGGCGGACGATATTGGTTTCGAGAGCGGGAGGCACGTTGGAGGCGGTTTTGCACGCCGGCGACAGGATCGCCGGCGCCACGGGGGCGGCCTTGCAGAAATCGCGGCGGTTCATTTGGGCCTCCGCTGGGCAACCAGGATGTGGGACCAGTGCGGGTCCGCGAGGTCGTCGATGCGCACCATGGGAGTTTGATAGGTGGTGGCGCTGATGAACTTGTTCTCGCCGAGATAGATGCCGGTGTGAGTGATGTGTTTATCGGAGCTGCCGAAATAGAGCAGGTCGCCGGGCTGGAGATCTTCGCGACGGACGGGCGCCTGGCCGCTCCAATCGGCTTGCGGCTGGGCGTCGCGCGGCATCAGGACGCCGCGGCGGCGCTCCAGCATCTGGGCGAAACCGGAACAATCGTAGCCGTAGCTGGACGTGCCGCCCCAGGTGTAAGGCGCGCCGAGGAATTTCCGGGCTAGATCGAGCATTTCGGGAATGGTGAGGGGCTTGACGTCGAAGGCTACGTCGCCGGATTGAATCCAGCCGGCGTGGTCATCGGGCAGACGAACCTGCAGCCAGCGCGCGCCGGCAGCGGGCGGCGAAGTCACCTCGAGCCGGGTCTCGAACGGCGCGGTGACGAGCGGCGCGTGCCTGGTGACATCGGCCTCGCGATAGAGGTGGGCAAACCTGCTGACTACTTCGGCGATGCGGCCGCTCGAGGCGTAGGCCGGGCCGAGCCGCAGATCGGCCGTCGGCATCCAGCCGGTGTAATCGTCGGCGGTGCGGATGTGCGCCCAACCTTCCTTTTGCTCCAACAGCGCGACATTTGAGCCGTAGATGGCCTGAGAGACTATGTCCGCGTCCGCGGTGGGGTGCGAGTACATGTTGGCGACCGGACGGAGCACCACGGCATTGGGCACAACGGCCGCAAAGAAAGCCGCCACAATGAATCCTGTCATACCAACTTCAGGGTAACGCAGGCGACTTCTTGGAGTAACCGGGATGCATGTCGACGTAGTTGCGAACCGGAGGCAGCGTGCGCAGGTAGGCGTAGATGGCGCCGAGTTCGTCGGGTGGGCGTTCGGAGAAGCCCAGCCACGGCATCAGCGTAAAAGCCTCCGGCCCGGGCGATTTGGGAGGGCCCTTTTCGGCATATTCTTTGTAGTCGTAGAACTTCTTCAGGAAGAACTCTTCGCTCCATTTGCCGGTGCCGGTGTCCAGGTCGGGCGTGATGTTGGCGCTGACCACGGTGCCGAAGGTGGTGGAGAACGGCAGGCCGCCGGCCATGAGTTTGCCGGGGATGGGCTGGCCCTTGTCTTGTGGCGTGTGGCAGTGGCCGCATCCACCGAGCGAAACAAGGTACTCGCCGAACTTCGCGCGGTTGGACCGGTCGGGTGGAGGCACGCTGCCCGTGGGCTTGGGCACGCTTTTGATGAGCACCGATACAGGAAAGATCAGCTTGGTCTTGGGCAGGGCATTTTTGACGGGCGGGAGCGAATCGAGGAAGGCAACAACGGATTCGACGTCCTCATCGCTCATGTTCCGGAACCCGGCATAGGGCATCATGGGGAAGAGCGCGTTGCCGTCGCGGTCGACGCCCTCGCGAATGGCGCGCATTTTCTCGCCGTCGCTCCACGTGCCGATTCCAGTCTCGGGGTCGGGCGTGATGTTGGATGCAACCACCGTGCCCGGCAGCCCGCTCATGATCTGCGAGAGCACGTTTCCGCGGCCGCGGCCGGACTCCACGACCGGCCCGCCCACCAGCGAGAAATCCCGCTGCGAGTGGCAGCCGTCGCAATCTGCGACGTTGTGAAAGATGTATTTGCCGCGCGCGATGCGTTCCGGCGTCATGACCACCTTGATGGACGACGCCGGGGCTTGCACTGGCTTTCGCAGAAATAGGTATGCGACACCGGCGCCAAGAAGGACGATGACGGCGAGCACCACACAGCCGAGAATGAGCAGCAACTTTTTCAACATGAGTTTCTCTTTTCCAGCGACAGAGTATAGTACGGGCGAAAGGCGGGCGGCCAACGGGAATTCACCTGTGGAGGAATTCACCCGCTGTATGTCTGTAGTGCCGCGATTGCGTCAATCCTGAAACGATCCGTTCGCAGAGGTCACCATCTCAACGGAGAGCTTGACCGTTCGGCGGTCCAACCCGACGGCCGGCTCACCGGATATGGAGGTCTCACATGGCCAGAAACGACAAGACTGGAGAACTTCCAGTCTCGCATGGTGAATGGGAGGCGGTGCACGACGCTCTGGTAATGGCCTGCGACATGGCCAGAAAAGCCATGCTGGCGGTTCAGTCGCTCCAGCACGTGATCAACATGCGGCACGTGGCCGGAGATCCGAGGACCACACCCAGGTTCAGCCCGGAACAAGCCAGGACTCTGAGCTATCTGCGAGCTCAATTCCGGGTGACCGAACCGGACCCGCAGGACGTTCTCAACGTGGCCACCGCGTTCGAGTTCATATGGAAGCGGCTCGCCAAGCTGGGCCGGCAATCATTCCGGATGGTCTCCGGCGAGGTGGCTCAACGGGTCGCCGGCCAGGCGGGCGGCGATACGTTTGGGTACGTAGTAGACGGCCAGCCCGACACCATCTACCTGAATGAAACCTATTTCAGCACGACGGGGAGCGGACGGGCGACGCCGGGACCGCAGCCGCGACAGTCCGTCAAGCCGGGAACGGTCCCGGGTAGGGCGGTGGTGACGATCCCGGCGGACGAGGTTCATATTCTCCAGCCGCTTTCCTTCCGCGCTGGAGTGGTCCTCCACGAAGCGGTCCACCTGGTTTATCCCTCGGAAGGACCGGTGCACCGCGCGCTGCGGTACGGCGCGGTTCTCCAGGGCTACGACGGCGGCGAAACCGGCTTCGCCGAAGTCAAGAGCTATTTGCAGGCGATCGGGGAGGCTTACGTCTACGAGAGGTTTGCCAGGGCGGTCTATACGGCGGCGCATTGACGGCCGTAGCCCCAAGGACATCGGTCTTCGCAGGCGTCTTCGGTGACCTCGCGCACCCCTGTGCTAACTTGAAAATTCATGGCCACAGAACGCCGGGAGTGGCGTCCCGATACCTGGCGCGATTACCTTGCGCTGCAACAGCCTGACTATCCGGACCCCACCGAACTCGCCCGCGTGCTGGAGGAAGTGCGCGTCCTCCCGCCGCTGGTCACGAGTTGGGAGGTCGTCCTATTGCGGCAGCAACTCTCCCAGGCCGCCGCGGGAGCCGCTTTCGTGCTGCAGGCCGGCGACTGCGCCGAGCGTTTCGCAGCCTGTACGCCCAATCGCATCACCAACATGCTCAAGGTCCTGCTGCAGATGAGCCTGGTGCTGGTGGTCGGCGCGCAGAGGCCGGTCATCCGCATCGGCCGCTTTGCCGGGCAATATGCCAAGCCCCGTTCCGCTAACGAGGAAACGCGCAATGGCGTCTCTCTCCCCAGCTTTCGCGGCGACAACATCAACCGTCCGGAGTTCACTGCTGCGGCGCGCACGCCCGATCCTCAGCTCCTGTTACGCGGGTATGAACGCGCTGCTCTGACCCTGAATTTCATCCGTTCCCTGGTCAAAAGTGGTTTCGCCGACCTGCACCACCCCGAGTACTTCGATCTCGACTGGGTCCAGCACTCGCCCCAGGCCGACGAATACCATCGCATGGTCGATACCATCGGCGATGCGCTCCGTTTCATGGAAAATGTGCTCGGTGTGCGCGCCGGCGAAACCGACCGCATCGACTTCTTTACCACGCACGAAGCCCTGCACCTGGGCTACGAATCGGCCCAGACCCGGCGCGTGCCCCGGCGCCCTGGGTATTTCAATCTCACTACGCATTTCCCGTGGATCGGACTGCGCACCAACGACCCGCACGGTGCTCACGTTGAATACCTGCGCGGCATCGAGAACCCGGTGGGTGTCAAGGTCGGCCCGAATTTCACGAGCGAACAGGTTGCCGGATGGATCGAGATGCTCGACCCGTCGCGGCGTCCCGGCCGCCTGACCCTGATCCACCGTTTTGGCGCCACTCGCGTCGCCGATGTCCTGCCGAGACTCATAGAAACAGTTCGCGCGGAGGGCGGCAACGTACTCTGGGTCTGCGATCCAATGCACGGCAACACCCAAATCACGGCCGCCGGTGTCAAGACTCGCGACTTCGCCGATATCTATTCCGAAGTTGAGCAGGCCTTTGACATTCACCGGGCGATGGGGCAGACTCTCGGTGGCGTACACATCGAAGTAACGGGCGAAAACGTGACCGAGTGCATCGGCGGGTCGAGCGGTCCCAGTGAAGCAGACCTGGCGCGCGCCTACGAATCCGAGGTTGATCCCCGGCTCAACTACGACCAGTCGCTCGAACTCGCCTTCATGATCGCCCGAAAGATGAAGAACCACGCCCGGTAAGAAGCCGCCCTGCGCGATAATCACGGCATGTCTACTCTCGGATTCGTTGAATACGCCGACGCGAGGCCTGAAGTTCGCGCCGTTTACGACGACATCATGGCCGTCCGGAAAACCGACTGGATCAACAATTTCTGGAAGGTACTGGCGAACCACCCGGCCACGCTCCGCCGCACCTGGGAAAGCGTCAAGCAGATTATGGCGCCCGGCGCGCTTGATCCGCTCACCAAAGAAATGGTCTACCTAGCGGTGAGCGCCACCAATCAGTGTCCGTACTGCATCGCGTCACACACTGTCTCCGCGCGTAAAGCTGGCATGACCGACGCAATGCTCGCCGAGTTGCTGGCGGTCGTCGGCATGGCGAATGAAACCAACCGCCTGTCCAGCGGGTACCAGGTCGAAATAGACGAGCCGTTCCGGACAGGAGCTTCAGGCGCAGGAGTCTAGTCCCGTGCCCGCCTGGTTTGTTGCGCTACGGAGGCGCCGAAGCGCCCGGGCGCAATCGCTCTCGCGGAGTTTAATTGGCGCCTTGTCAGGCGGTCACGGGACTAGCTAGCCGCCGGTGCAGCGTGGTTGAGGTACGGTCCGCGCGGCTCAGCCCTTGACCAGTTTGCGGCCGCGCTCAAAAAGGTCGGCGGCGTCTTCGACCAACTGCCGGCCGCGGTCGAACATGTCCTTGCCGGCTTCCGCGATGCTGTGGCCCGTGTCGGTCACCGCGTCCTTGCTCTGCTGCACCTTCTCGGACAGGTACTGGCGAGTCTCTTTCCCGCTCTTGGGCGCGTATAGGATGGCCACCGCCGCGCCGATGAACGCGCCTGTCAGAAACCAGGCGATGTTGTTCCCGAAGTTCGATGAATCTTCTTCCATTCGTTCCTGCGCTTCCTGGGACACTTCGGTGTCTCCGGGAGCCGCGTTTCGCGGTGCTCCTCTCACATTCTGCGATATCCTGGAGGCATGGCGCAAGATCCCGAACACGGCGAGGAAGATCGGGAAGAGAGCTCGGTTAATCCGTCGCACGAACTTGACATGGTCAGTATTTATTCTTCGACCATGGTCGATGCCGAAATCGAGGCCGACGTGATCCGTGGCGTTCTTGATTCGAATGGAATCCCTTCGCTCGTCGCCCGCGCCACCGGGTTCCCCCCATTCGGTTTTGAAGTGCACGTACCGCGAGCCAGAGCGGACGAAGCAGAACGTCTGATCGAAGCGGCCAGAACCGCCGGCCCCGAGGCCGCCGCGGAAGCGGAAAGGGACACAGAAAAAGGGTGAGAATTCCCGGGCGAAAGGTGCGGCGCTGCGATCTGCGACAATCCCAACCTTCCGGCCGCACCACCCCGGGGGCCTCTGCTACAATACTTACCATCCGAGACCAGCGCGGGTGAAATTCATTATTTCTATCCCGCCGATTCATGATTTGACTGGAACGCCGCCGCCGGTGTTCCAGCCGGACGCTTATGGACTTCGACCAGCTCCATACTTTCCTCGAGATCGTCCGGCTCAAAAGTTTCTCCAAGGCAGCTCAGACCTGCTACCGCACCCAGCCGGCCATTAGCGCGCAGGTGCGTCAGCTCGAACAGGAGTTGCGCACCGAGCTGTTCGAACGTTTCGGCAGTCGCATCTCGCTCACCACCGCCGGCCGAATTTTCGCCGACTATGCGGAGCAACTGCTGGACTTGCGCCGCCGGGCGCAGGATTCCATCGCGGAGTTGGAAACCAATCCGCGCGGCGAGCTGGTCATTGCGGCCAACGAAGCCACGTGCATTTACATTCTGCCAAGAGTTTTCTCGGTATACCGCCAGCTCTTTCCAGCGGTGCAACTGCAGGTGGATCGCTCCTTCGGTTCGCGCGTGGTGGAAGCCGTGATGGACAACTCCGCGGACTTCGGGCTGACGCAATTGCCGGCGGAAGAGAAGAGGCTGCAGGTTGTACCGATCCATCGTGACGAGATCCGTTTGATGGTTCCCGCCGGTCATGCCTTGGCGGGCGGGAAATTCGTGTTGCCGCAGGACGTGACGGGCGATTTTCTGCTGCTGCCTAAGCAAGGGAAGACCCGTACCCGCTTGAACCAGTGGTTGGAGCCGGTGGAGGACGAAATTCGCATCTCCATGGAACTCGACTCCACGGAGATGATGAAACGTTTCGTCATGGCCGGGCTGGGGCTGACGTTCCTGGCTGTCTCCAACTGCCGCGAGGAAATCGCGGCCGGCAAACTGCGGGCGCTGCCGCTGGCGCCGGAACCGATGGTGCGACGGCTCGGCTTGGTCTACCGTAAGGATAAGGCGTTGTCGAAAGCCGCGCTGGGATTCATCCAGGTGGTGTTGCAACACGTCGGCGATGAAGGGGCCGGGTTGAAAGAGGAACGCGCCTCGAGAGTGGTAGCGTGATGACGTGTCCGGACTGCGGGAAGAACGTCGATAAGGGGGCGCGGCGCTGCCCTCACTGCGGCAAGCAGGCTCCTGCCGCCTCCGGTCTGTTCCAGACGTCCACGGTGCTGATCTCAGCGGCGGACACGGAACAGGTGTACCGGTCAGTGGACGAAGTGCCGCCCAAGCTGCGCAATCGTCTCCTGAGATCCACCAACGGCGCCAACGCGGAGACCATTCTGATCGCCGATCGCAGAGGAAGGGAAGAAATCACCAAAGCCATACGGAAGCTGCCGGGATCGGCGCAGCGGCGGCTGATGCGTTCCACCCGTGAACCGCAGGATTCCGCCGACCCCCTGGGCTGGCTGACTCCCCCGCGGCGAAAGTGGATCGCCGCAATGATCCTGCTGCTTTCGGCGGCTATCGTGGTGTTGGCGTTCCTGCATCGTTGGAATTGAGTTTCGCCGCACTCAACTCCGGCGAATCAAGTCAAACCAATTGAAATCGGAGTTGTGAAACTCCAGATTAAGCAGAACGTCAAATGTGGCGGGCGCCAACATGTAGTCCAGCTCGGCCAGATCGTGCCACTCCATCCAGGGCGCGCCGCCGTCAGTCTTGGTTCCCCACTCGGTTTCCAGCATCCGGCCTTCGCGTTCCCATCGCGTCTTGGGGTAGCCGAGCTCAACCCACCTGCCACCCACGCGGAGGTATCGGAGAAGAGCCTGCGCTTCCAGCCTTGCAACTTCAAGCGGGGCGTTGATGAAGGAGCCGCAACAATAGATCACATCGAAATCGCCGGGCAGCCGGTCCAGGGATTCCAGATCGCGCATCCAGCAGAATGAGACGCCGGAAATGCCCTTGAGGCTGCAGACCCTTTCCACGAATTGGACATTGGTTTCGACGATGTCCAGAAACGTAACCATGGCGCCGTGTTGGGCGAAATGAACGGTATCCGGCGCCAGTCCGCAACCTACGTCCAGAACTCTCCTGCCCTTGAAGACATCCCGGTAAATGGTTTGATACCATCCTCTGACAGTAAAGGCCGCACCGGTAGATGTGGTGGTATAAGCCGTCTCCCACCTATCCACGGTCTCCGAGTCGCCAAGCGAGAGCAGGTCGGCGGACCTTATCCGCCCGTACTGATCGAATGGCACCTCTCCCCACTTCTGTCGGAGAACGTCAAACGACTTGCGTAGGTTTCGGTCGCTGGCCAGATCCACGGGCCACAAGCCAGCGGCTCTCCGCCATTCGGATTTGAAACCACCAGAAGCGCGTTCCATCAATTCGTCACTCACTTGGTCGCCCTTGCGATCGGGCGCTCTCGCGCATTTACTTGCTCCTCCATATCCAAGCCTGTTACGGAGCCCTCAACCGTGGAAACGTATAAGGTCCGGCATGTTCCTTGAGCGTAAAGTAGAACCAATGTGCCTGAGTATCGAACAGGTCGCCCAGCAATGCCCTCATTTGCTGTTGTTGCTCCGGAGACAGATCCGCGCGCAGGCTGTGATCGGCCGATTCCAGGGTGAGTCTATTCCGAGTAGTGAAATCCAGGACTGAGATGGCTTGCGACGCCGATGAATCGACATGACCGATCTTGAGCCGCGGTCCAGGCTGGTCGTCGCCTCTCCAAAGACCATGCGGCCCGTAGTCCATATGATCGCGCGAAACGTAACGAGTGTCCGAGAGGTTGTGCACCAGAACCAAATGTTCCGTGGAAGTGAGCAATGGCAGAATCCGGCCAAGGACGCACTCGGCGACGTCGAACCCGGGAGCGGCCCAGTATAATATCACCCGCTGGGCTCCGCCGAGGATGCTTTCATACTCCGTTTCCACGATGCTGGCGCAACGAGAATCCAACGGCGCAAACCATGTATCGGTTACAAGCGACCTCAGGCGTGGGACCGTGAACCGCTTCCACTCAGTGGATGGGCAGATGCTAACCACGCGGATAGCTCCGTCCACGTGGTTTGAAGCAGCGGTGAAGGCGCACGTGGAGTTTCCATGGCCTCTCCCGAGTTCCAGGATCAGCCCTGGCCGAAACTCCAGCACGGTGGCCACGAGTTGAACGTATTGATAGAGCGTCATGGTTTGGGGCGAATTCACCGCCTGATGCTCCAGCAGGATCCGCTCGCGTAAGACTGCCAGTACCTTACGTTGATTCCAGCAGGCAATGCCAGGCCGGAATTCTGCAGCCGCAGGAGTTCGCATCAACGACCCTGGCAGTTCCTGGCTCGCCTCTGGAACGTCGTGCCACTCCACGGGGAGAGGTCTCTCCCCAGGAGGGGCCAGCAGGTTCGCGTCCGCCGCCCCGTCCCGCGCCGCGCTACGCCAGCCTCGCGAACCGAATTGCGCCGCAGGAGCCAGAATGGTTGCGTGGTCCGTTCTGTGCTGTATCCCGCGCTGCAGAAGCCCTAACTGGCTGTTCACCAATACCCGTCGGGACGCCACAAAAATGCATCTCAACAGGTGCCCATTCCGCGCCGGCTCCAGATCGTTGCGCCACTCGAACTCGAAGTCCGGGTGATGGGGCGCTTTCAGCGGTGCATACACGTAAGGAAATCCCACACGATTGAGCGTCATGACGATGAAAGCTGGGGTGGGACGGCATCCCAACCCGCCCATCGCTTGATTCGCCGCCGATGCAGGCTCGTCGATTAAGCGCGAGGCCGGTAGTGCGCAATCGGAGATCACGCTCTCCAGCAGCAGAAGGTCGCTGCAGGCTTCCGCCAGATTCCTTAACCCCCTTACGGGATTCTCGAGGTGATACAAGAGCCCATAGCAGAACACGATGTCGAATTCACCGAACGCCGCCAGTCGATCCACTTCCACGTTGGCTTCGTGCGCCTGCAGACCGGGATACAAGGAGCGTAGCTGTGCGATATTCTCTGACCTTGCATCGACACAGGTAACGCGGCAGCCCCGCTTGACGAAGAACTGAGCCAGGTGCCCGACGCCGCATCCCACGTCAAGAACTGATCGTCCTTCGATCGGCAAGCCGAGCGAGGCGAGGTGATCCACCCGCGCCTCATTGATCGACTGGGCCAGCGGTGTTTCAAACACCTCCACGCCGCCGCCCCCGGCCGGCGGCTCCGCGGGTACATCGGAAATCGGATATGGGAACGTTGCTTTCACGTCCGACGAATTCTCAATCTATCATGAGGAACGCGGCAATCGGGCTGTGTCAAGTGCTGTTCTAAGCACGCATCGGAGCCTGAAAACACGCTATCCTATCTCTCTCTCATGAACCGAATCGCGGTAGTCTTTGGAGCTTCGGGCCAGTTGGGCACATCGTTGGTTCGGGAACTTCAGGCGCGGCGCTACACCGTAAGAGGTTGGGATCGCAACCAGGTGGACATTACGCAGGCCGCGGCGGTCGAGCGCGCCCTGGCCCGCTCCGACGCCGAAGTGGTGTTTAACGCGGCGGCTTACAACCAGGTGGACGTGGCCGAAAAGGAGCCGCAGGCAGCCTTTCTGGTAAATGGCTTGGCGGTGCGGAATCTAGCCGTGGCATGCCGCCAGATTGACGCGCGCCTGGTTCACTTCTCCACCGACTACGTCTTCGATGGGCGCGCCCGCCATCCCTACGCGGAAGATGATCCCATCCATCCCTTGAGCGCTTATGCCGTCTCGAAACTGGCCGGCGAGTTGTACGCGCAGGCGTATCTGGACCGGGCGCTGGTGGTGCGAACGTCCGGCCTTTTCGGCCCTGGCGGCTTGGCCACCGCGCGCGGCAATTTCGTGGAGCTGATGCTTCGTCTGGCAGCCTCGGCCCAACCTATCCGGGTTGTGGAGGATCACGTGGCGTCGCCCGCCTACGCGCCGCTTCTCGCCGCGCGCACGCTCGACCTTGTCGAACGCGAGTTCTCAGGCGTATTCCATATTGGAGGCGGCTCGCCCATTTCCTGGTTTCAGTTTGCCAAGACCATCTTCGAACTGGCCGGGTTGCAACCGGCGCTGCAGGCCACCAACGAGCGGGAATATCGCACACCCGCCCGACGTCCGAAGTACTCCGCGCTCTCCAATGCGAAGATGGAACGCGTCGGCCTGGAACCGATGCCGCCTCTGCGTACCGCCCTGGAGATGTATTTCGCCGAGCGAGCGCGGAAGCCATAGTTCACCTCGTCAGGTCCGCGAGTGCGTACAGCGCCTTCGCGTTATCCCGCAGCACCATCCTTGCCAGTTCGCTCGCGCGCGCCCTTGCGATCTCTCCATCCCGCATCATCCCGGTAAGCGCGATGGCCAGCGCCTGCCGCGCGGTGCGGGCCGCGATCCAGCCCGATTCTTCCCATCCCATTTCCGGGATGAATGGGTAGGCATCGGTGGCAAAGAGCACTTTCTCCGGCACGTGTTCCAGCCACTCTCGCAGAATCCCGGCCAGTGTCTCCGGCGTGAGCAAGAGGTCTTGAGCCGAGAAATCCAGCCAGGCGTTCGGTTTCTCGAGAAGCGCCGTGATCTCGCGAGTGAAGGGCCAACCGCCGTGCAGCATGACGAACTTGGTTTTGCGCAGATCCGGATCGTTCAACACCGATTCCAACAGCAGGGGATTGGCCTCCGCGACATGGAAATAGCCGCCTGCGCCTGCCATTGTGTGGACGTGTACCGCCAATCCGAGCCTGGCGCACTCGGCGGCGATGTAACGGAAGAGAAAATCCTGGAGGGGCTTATATTCGGCAGCCGCTGGAACGCCCTTGCTCGCGAATTGCGCATAGATTCGATCGGCCGTGCCGCGCTCGATTCTGTCGAACGCCAAAGAGCGAAGGTAAGCGGCTTCGAACTTCTCGGCGATCGCTCCACCAGAGCGCTGGCGATCGAGGGTCGGCGTCACCACCCGGGCCAAATATTCAGCCAGTGTAGCCGGCAGCGTTTTCAGACCCACGGCATCCAAATAGCGGCTGCGAAGAGAATCCTCCAGGGCAAAAAATGACTTGCGGTCCGAGTTCTCCTGGGCCAGTTTAGAATTGTCCAGTGGAAACATCAGCGCGTCGGCGTAGGGCACCCAACGGAAACGCGGGGGCTCAATGCTCTTCCCCATTTCCACGCGATTGGCGAACATCACCTCCACCCCTAACTGGTCCAGCACCCAGGAGGGGTACTGGTCGCCTTTTTCCTGCATTGTTCGTTGCTTGAGGCTCTGTGCCTCGCGCAGGCGATCCTTGCTGAGGTCGGACCCAGTGAAACCGTAGAGCGCATGCCATGCTTCTACGATGGCGGGGGCGTTTGGTCGCAAGGCCAGCGCGTCCGACTGCGGCTCCATGTTGTCCACCGGCAGTGCGTCGAAACCGCGGTCGGGCTGTTCACTCGTGGAAACCACACGCACGGGGTGAGCGTGGTTGTCGATGGCGCGGATTCCCGCGATCTCGGTCACCAGGTCCGGATCGGCGGAAGGCTGTGGGCGCGAGCAGGCGCACAACACCAGCGTGGCGAGCAGGAATGCAGAACGGCGTTTCATGTCGATCAATTGTATCGGAGGGTTTCCCGTTCCGGGTCGCAAGGCTGATATGATTTCCAGTTCATGCGGGTGTTGCCGTTACTGCTATTACTCATGTTGCCAACCATGGGACAGGCGCAAGACCGGTCGCAGGCGCGGTCGATGGTCATCACCGACCGCGGCATCGTGGCCACAAGCCAAACGCTGGCGTCGCAGGCGGGAGCGCAAGTGCTGGCTCGCGGCGGCTCCGCCATGGATGCGGCCATCGCGGCGAACGCTGCCTTGGGAGTCGTAGAACCGGAAAGCAACGGCATCGGCGGCGATCTCTTCGCCATCTACTGGGACGCCAGGACCGGCAAGTTGACTGGCATCAATGCCAGCGGCTGGGCGCCCACCGGCCTCACCATCGACTTCCTGAAATCGCACGGCGATACAGCAATGCCGCAGGAGGGCATTCATTCCGTCACAGTTCCCGGATGCGTGGACGGTTGGGAAAAGCTGCACAAACGTTTCGGCAAGCTCCCGTGGAGCGACCTTTTCCAGCCGGCCATCTATTTTGCCGATCACGGCTACCCGGTCACGGAAATGATCGGCGAAGCCTGGAAAATGGAAGAAGCCAAGCTGGGCAAGGACGAGAACGCCAGGCACGTCTTCCTGCGCGACGGCCATGCGCCCAAAATCGGGGAAGTATTCCGTGACCCTCAGATGGCTGCCGCGCTGAGATTGGTCGCATCGCAAGGCGCGGCGGCATTCTATAAGGGTGTAATCGCCAAAGCGATTCTGAAAACCAGCCAGCGATTGGGCGGGAAGATGACAGCGGCCGACCTGGGCGAGTTCCAGTCCGAGTGGGTCGAGCCGGTCTCGACCGACTATCACGGATGGAAGATCTATGAGTTGCCTCCCAACGGCCAGGGGATCGCGGCATTGGAGATGCTGAACCTCTTCTCGCTCTTTCCGCTGTCGGACTACCCATCGCGCGGCGCGGAGGAACTGCACGTCCAGATCGAGGCGCAAAAGCTGGCGTATGCGGATCTGCAACGGTACGTCGCCGACCCGCGATTCAGCAAGGTACCGGTCAATGGAATGCTCTCGATGGACTACGCTCGGGAGCGCGCCAAATTGATCGGCGCCACCCGGGCCGCGTGCGATGTGCCTCCCGGCAAGCCGCCCGTGGTGCATGGAGACACAATTTATCTTTCAGTGGTCGACCGCGATGGGAACATTGTCTCCCTGATTCAGAGCCTCTACCAGCATTACGGATCTGGGGTGGTGGTGGACGACTACGGCTTCGCTCTGCAGAATCGCGGTGGCCTGTTCGAGTTGGATCCGCAGCACCCCAACGCGCTGGCGCCGCGTAAGCGGCCGTTCCACACCATAATACCGGCGTTCATGGAGAAAGGCGATCTGCACGTGGGCTTCGGCATCATGGGCGGGTTGAACCAGGCACAGGCGCACGCCCAGTTCGTTTCCAACGTGGTGGACCACGGCATGAATATCCAGATGGCGCTGGAAGCTCCGCGCTTCACCAAAAAGACCTTCGGCGGGTGCGACGTCTCGGTGGAGAGCCGCTTCCCGCTGGCGGTCCGCGAGGCGCTGATGGCGCGCGGCCATCAACTGGAGATGCTGGGAGACTTTTCGAGCGCCATGGGTGGAGGCCAGGTTGTGATGCACAACTCCGCCACCGGCGTGAATTGGGGCGCCTCAGACCCTCGCAAAGATGGCGCCGCGGCGCCGGAGCCCGCGCCTTACTTTGGCGCCGAAAAGAAGTAGCTAATTCCCGAACTCCGCCTCGAAGCTCGCGATCTTGCCCAAACGCCGCCTGTGTCTCTCAGCCCCCGAAAATTCCGCGTTGACGTAGACCCGCACCAGGTCGGCTGCGAGCTCCGGGCCGATTACGCGGGCCCCAAGGCATAGCACGTTGCAGTCGTCGTCTTCCACGCATTGACGGGCGGAAAAACTGTCGTGGCAGGTGGCGGCCCGTATGCCGCGGAACTTGTTGGCGGCCACGCACGCGCCCGCGCCGCTGCCGCAGATCAGGACGGCGCGCTGGGCGCGGCCAGCGAGGACCTCGCGCGCAACACCGCACGCGTAGTCGGGATAGTCGACGGCCGCGGTGGAATTGGTGCCCAGGTCCGTCACCTGATGCCCTAATCGCCGGAGCTCCTCCATGACGCGGGCTTTGAGCGGAAATCCTCCGTGATCGCTTGCCACAGCCAGGTTCACATGTCCATCATACAGAAATCGAGTGCGAGGAAATCGCGGCAGGGACTACAGGCGGCGCGGGCGCGGCGCTGAGCCCTCAATCCCCTCGAACGTTGCGACGGGCCGGGTATCGAAGCGGGTACAATAGTCACGCGGTTCCACGGAACTCGGAAAGCGGCTTGATCTGGGACGATCGGTAGTGACGATAGGACGATCCGCGTTGCGCCAAGCCATGGAAATCCTTGCCGCCGTCTCCAAGGGTGCTCCAGGTATACTGCTCGTGCCCGGTGCGCAGTGGCGGGGCGACCGCTTGCTTCTCTTCATCGACCGGACGTCGGTCAAGTTCCTGGCGGGCAATATTCTGTACGAGGAGGATCTGGCGGGCTTCTTGCAACACGAGTTTCCCTTCAGCGGAACGGTCAGCGCCGATCCGACACCCTGGTTCGCCGGGCTGTCCAGCCACGAAGTGCCGTTCTGTATGAGCTTGGCCGCCGCGTTGGCGCCGGCGAGCGATGACAGCATTTCAGGCTGTTTCTTTCTGGAACGGTTCGGTCGTTTCTACTGCAGCCATCGAACCGACGTCGAACTGGCGGCAAGAGAATTGCCGCTTGTGTTGGATGGGCTGTCCGCATTGCAGCAGGCGCCGGGGCTGTTCGGGATGTGCATGGACTCAATGGGGGAACTGGCGCGCGCCAGCCTGCCCAGAGGTGTGGCGCGCTGCGATGTTGGTTCTTTCCTCGGCAAATTCCTGATCGGAGCCGGGCGGGATCAAATCACCCTGGCTCACCTGCCTTCGGTGGTGCGCGGGATTCGGCGATCGTCGACGGAAGAAGCCGAACGATTCCTGCAAATTCCGCATCGGCGCAGGATGCTTGAGACGTTGGAACGTTCGGCCGAACGCGTCGGGCCGCTGTTGGCACGACTCCGTGCCGCTTGGTAAGCGCCCCTGGAATAAAGGCGAATGCACGGCAGTACTGGAAGCCGCAGATTCCGGCGGGCAACCGCGGAACACTGGTCTCGGAGTACACGGACGACCTGGTGAATGCTGCGTATGAGGACCACCGCCGAGAGATCTACCGTCGAGGCGCATCGGACCGGAGTTTTGGCATCACGTTCCCGCCGCTCGATCCTGGGAGACGCGCGCTCCCCGAGAACGCAGTCGCTGTTGAACCTCAAACCGCGAGTCGTTTCGGCCCTTCGCACCATCGGTGCTCCGCGAGGATGTGCGCGATTGGTTCGAACTGGACAGGACCCGTGGCACGCCTACGGGCTGCGCGCGGTGGCTTCGATCCCCTCGGCGATCACCTTGGCCAGGCCCAGACCGCCCTGGCGCGCCATCGCTACGGCTAGTTGCTGTTCGGCGAAACCTGTGGCGCAGTCGCTGGCGGAGTCGCTGCCGTTGCCCAGCCACCCGCCTTCGGGTGTGTGGGCGGACTGGAGAATCTGACTCAAGAGAATAGCTTCGAATTGTTGCGCAGCGTCGCGGATTTTAGCCGGATCGGCGGATTTGGGAGCAGGGACCGTGGCCATGGCGAGAGTCTGCGGCGTGGCCAGCGGACCAGACTGGCCCATCAGATGACCTCCACTTCCGCCTCTAGCGCGCCGGCGCTGCGCAGGCTCTGCAGAATGGCGATAATGTCCCGCGGCGTGGAACCAATGGCGGCTAACGCGCGCACCAGTTCTTCAACCGTCGCGCCCTGCTTGAGCACCACGGTGCGCGCCTTTTCCTCTTTGGCCCCAACCGCGGTCTGCGGGACCACTTCGGTGGCGCCTTGCGACAACGGAGCTGGTTGCGACACCGCCAGGCTGGTTTGTATTTCCACGTTGAGATTGCCGTGCATGATGGCTACGGGCGCCACGCGCACATCCTTGCCCAGCACGATTGTTCCGGTGCGCTCGTTGATGACCACGCGGGCGGGACGGTCGGCATCGACAGGGAGGTTTTCCAGCTCGGCCATGAACTCCATGGTTCGCGTGGCGAATGCCGGCGGAATCGCCACGCTGACCAGGCCCGAGTTCTCGCCGTGCGCCGGGGCGCCACCAGTTCCGCCGAACTTGCGGTTAATGGCTTCGACGATTCGCGCCGAGGTGGTGAAATCGGGCTGGCGCAATTGCACGTGCACCACGGATTTTGGAGCGACCGAAGGCGCCGCACGCTCGACTGTGGCGCCGTTGGGCGAGCGCCCAACCGTGGGATGGTTGACCGTCTGGGTGGTGCCGCCGCGGCCGGCCGCGAACCCGCCGGTGACCACCGGACCCTGCGCCACTGCATAGACCTGGCCATCGGCGCCGCGCAGCGATGTCATCACCAGAATGCCGCCCTGCAGGTTGCTTGCGTCCCCGATGGCCGCCGCGGTGGCGTCCACGCGGAGCCCGGGCTGGGCGAACGGCGGCAGTGTGGCGGTGACCATCACGGCTGCGGTGTTCTTGACGCGGATGGCGGTGGGCGACACGGAAATGCCCATGCGCTCGAGAATATTGGTCAGGCTCTGATTGGAGAAGACGGTCTGCTGCCGGTCGCCCGTTCCTGCCAGGCCCACTACCAGTCCATAGCCGACCAGTTGGTTGTCCCGCACCCCCTCGATGTCGACGAGGTCCTTCAGGCGCGCTGCGGGAAGATTACCCGCCAGGAGCGCGCACGAAATACAGAACGCCAGGCGTTTACGCATATTCAGAATGGAAGCAAACCAAGCAGCAGCCGATACAGGAAGAACGGCCGCTTGATGGCGTCTCCGACTACCCCCTTGCCGTTGACGCGAACTTCGAGTTGCCCCAGACGATTGGATTGCACGCTGTTGGTGGGATCGATGTCGGCCGGGCGAACCACGCCGCGCACCGTGATGGTCTGACGCTCGGAGTTGATTTGAATATCTTTGGTGGCCTCCACAACCAGGCCTCCGTTGGGCAGCACGTGGGTGACGCGGGCGGTGAGCGTGGTGGCCAAAGTTGTGACGCGGCTGGTGGTCCCCTGGCCGGAGAGCTGGGTGTCGCCGGAGAGGTTGGCGAGATTGGCCCACGGACCCGCTGCCTTGGTTACCCCGGCGAGAGCCGTGATCGAGTTCTTGGTGCTGGATGTCCGGGCCGTTTTGGTGGTGCCGGTAGTCACCGCGGACGCCTGCTCCGCGACAACGATGGTGAGTACATCGTCCACCTGGCTGGCGCGTACGTCGCGGGCTGCGTCAGCAAGCCGGGAGCCGGAGATCCAAATCGAACCCGGGGTGGTGAGTGCCGCCTCGGCCGAGCGAGCCTCCGCTTCGGCCACGTAGCGATCGAGAGGAGTCTGTGGAGCGGGCGCCGCCGGTTTCTTTTTCTTTGCCGCCGCCGGCGCGCAGAGGATCATGCCTGCGAGGATTGCCAAAACGAAAAACTGTCTCACGGATTCACCTTCTCGGCAAGGTTGCCGACCGAGACCTTACCCTTGCTTTCCACGCGCGCCGGGAAGCGCTTGTTGGATGTTGGATTGCGTACTGAAATCGTCTCGCCCGTCGCGCCTGAAGCTTCCGCCTGCGCTTCGAATTCCAGGTGCGCGCCTCCGCTGCGGACATCCACGCGAACCAACTCTCCGCGCATGACCTCCTTGGGACCTTCCAGCATGTCCGCCCGAATGGCGGTTCCGGCGCGAACGGGAAGGCGCGGCCACCTTCCGGCGACCGCCTGGATGGATTCGGCGAAAGGAGCGGAGATGGGGAATTCTTCGCGGGTCGCGACACTCAACTGGCCGACCGTGATCGGCTGGCCGGGGCGGAGATCCGAGGCGGCGAGGATTCGGGTGGCCGTGACCACGGCTTTCACTCTGGCCCAGACCGTGAAACGACGCGTGCCCGCGTAGCGAACGTAGCCGGTCCAGAGAGCTGCCGCAGGGCCCTTCCGCAGACCGGCCGCCGGAAACTCGACGGCGCCTTCGGGCAGCGGCTGGCGGCTGTACTCGAGGATTTCGATGGAGGCCCGCGGCACAGACGTCTGCATCGCGGCCAGAAACCGCGCCGGGTCGGGAGGAAAGAGTGGGCGCTCAACACAGATGTCCGTATCCGGCGTCACGGGCCAGTCGAGGCGGACTGCCATGCGGCGCAGTTCTGGCACGCGGAAAATGCGTTGCACACCGGGCGCTGGAGCCAAAGCAATGGAAACATCGAGCGAGACGGTTTCCAGACCAGGGATAGCCGCGGCCAGGTCGCGAACCACAATGTGGTCGGAGGCGGCGTTCACCGCCAGACAGCCGGTCAGGGCAAATGCGGCCAGCGGGGTCATCGCTGGAGATTGTTGATCTGCTGGTACATGTTGTCGGCGGCCGTGACCACCTTGGAATTGGCTTCGTAGCCGCGCTGCGCCTGGATCAGGTTGATGAACTCGTCCACGATGGAAACGTTGGACTGCTCGACGTAACCTTGCATCAGCGAGCCCAGACCTTCTTGCCCGCCCGGTGTGCCGACGGTGGCTTCTCCCGAGGCTTCCGTTGGCGTGTACAGGTTGCGGCCTATGCCGTTGAGGCCGGCGGGATTTTGAAAGTTGGCGAGCTGAATCTGCCCGGCCTGCTGGGCGGTGATTTGATTGGGTAGGGTATAAGTGACGGTGCCGTCTGCTGCGATGGTAATGGCCTGAGCGTCCTGCGGTATGGTGATCTGGGGCTCGAGGGGATCGCCGTCGGCCGTGACGATGTTTCCGTCCTTGTCGAGATGGAACTGGCCGGCGCGGGTGTAGGCCAGTTCACCCGAAGGCAGGCGCACCTGGAAGAAGCCGCGGCCCTGAATGACCATGTCCAGGGGGTTTTCAGTTGCGGAGAAGGCCCCTTGCGTGAATACAATTTCGTTGGACGAGGGGCGCGTGCCGAGACCGAGCTGCAGGCCGGTAGGCACGATGGTCTGTTGGCCAGCAGCGGTGCCTGGCTGCAGCACGCTCTGGTACATCAGGTCCTGAAATTGCGCGCGGCGCATCTTGTAGCCGACAGTGTTGGCGTTGGCCAGGTTATTGGCGATGTTGTCCACGTTCATTTCCTGGGCCTTCATGCCGCTGGCGGCGCTATATAGTGCTCGAATCATAAAAGTCTCCTGATTAGGACCCAACCTTGGCCACCTGCTCGATGGCCTGCTTGCTCATTTCGCTCGAGATGAGGACCGCTTTCTGCAGCATCTCGAACTGACGCATGATGCTGACCAGACGCACGGCGGATTCCGCGGCCGCGGAGTTGGAATCCTCCACCTTGCCCTGTTCGACCGAAGTGCCGGAGGGAGCGTTGGGCTTGAGTGACGGATCGACCACGCGGAAATAGTTGCCGCCCTGCTTGGCCAGCCCCGCGGTGCTGGAGAAGTCGGCCACAGAGAGCTGGCCGATCACCTTGCCGTCCTGATGAATGACTCCATCGGCAGTGATTTCGATGGGGAGGGAATTCTGCGCGGTGAGCGGAGTTCCGCTTGCGCCGCGCACGGGGTAGCCGTCGGCAGTGACCAGCTTACCGTCTGCGGCCAGGTGAAAGCTGCCGTTGCGGGTGTAGAGCGGACCGGAGGGTCCGTCGACGGAGAAGAAGCCTTTGCCATTGAGCGCGAGGTCGAGGGGATTGCCCGTGGAACGAACCAGACCCTGCGATAAGTCGACCCAAGGACGCTCGATGACCGGCATTGTGCTAGGCGAATCCGAATCCTGCGCTTCGGGCGCCACGTAGAGACTATAGAACTCGCGATCCGATTTGTATCCGTTGGTGGAGGCGTTGGCCACGTTGTTTGCCAACAGGTCCAACGATTCCATGCGAGCGCGAAGGCCGCTGGCCGCAATGGCGGACATGGGGTCCATTTCAGAATGCTGTAAGCACCCCACGGGCCACCCCGGAGTCGGACTGAAATGTCGCAAAAATCAGGGAGAAGAGGACGATGAGAAACCTAGCGGGGAGTTTGCGCGCGACAACTTCTTGCCGCGGCCGCGGTGCGAGGCAAATCTCTGCCGCGCGCCGCAGCAACAAGCCTTTGAAAACGCGCCCCCCGTCTTTGGCCGCTGATCTGCAATGCAATCGGCGTGACCGCTCTCACGCCATCACCTCCTGCATCGGTTGGACTCCCGTTTCTTCCGGGCTCGGGGGAAACGCCTTCCGGAGACAACGCGCCGGGAAAACGTGCCGTCAAGCCGGCGGACTCACGCACGGCGCATTTCCCGTCGGTGCTTCACGACTTGGTGGAGCCGGCGGAAAGACCAGATTCGTCACCTCGACAGAAAGAAGACGGGAACACAATTGCACTTTGGCTGCCCATCGCAGCCGCCACTGGGCAGGCCGAGGCGAACATTTATGCTCAGTTTGAGAGCAGTATCGAGGGAGCCCAGGCTGCGGCAAGTTCAGCGAGCGCCACAGACGGGGCTGCGGCCCAAGGGCTGACCGACGTACAGAGTCCGGCCGGTGCGTTTTCATTCGGGAAGCCAGGTTCGCAGCCGGCCCTTTACTGTTCTCCAAGAAACTCCGCGAACGTAGCGCCGGCCGCTCCGACAGCAGGTGTCGGTCAGGAATCGTCGCTCGCCGGGGCAGCTCGCGTTGAGACTGCCTTGCGGATGACCGATGCCGCGCCGCTTCTCGCTGCAACTGACCCGAGTTCCAGGCCAGCCGTCGCGCCCGCGGCCGCGGCAGGGACCATCGCGAACGAACTGAAGACCCTGGCTGCTCTGCCGCCGGGCAGCCAGAAAAGCAGTCAGACAAGTCAGACAAAAGGGCGGAAGGATCCGCAAGGACCCGAGAGTCACTCCGGCGACGCGCTTTTCGGCGGGCCGGCCAACCCATGGCAGATCCCGGCCCAAGCCGCGGAAGACCTGCTGGATCAATCGGATCTCCGCTCCCCACAAAATGCCGCGACGCAGTCTGAGTTCTGTCCGGAGGCAGTCCGACCGTCTGCGGGGAATGTGCGCCAGCAAGATGTCGCGCCGCGAACCGCGGTGACTGAACCTGCTGGGCCGCTGCAGGACTCCCCGGCGCTGTTCACAGGGCTTGCGGGTGGCAGCCAGGACGCGCGTCAACTGGAAGTTGCTTTTGCGGCCCGCTTGAGCCCCGCGGCGGCGAGCGCTGATGAGCTCGAAAGCGGGCTATCTGGCAAACCAAAGACTTGCTTCGAAGCCCGGGCTCCGCAACAACCAGTAGCCAGTTGGCTTTCCCCGCCAGCGCCGGAATCGCCCGAGGCAACAACGGCTGGCTTGGAACCAGCCGCCAGCCACGCCGCACACACCTGCGCAGAAAGCCCTGCGTCAGCAGTCGCGGCCGACAAGGAGCGCGGACGAAAACCGGAAGAGTCACCAGGGACTGAAACCCCTCCCACCTCCGGCCGCCCTTCCACCGCCATACCGAGCCCTGCGGAAGCGGGCTCCGCAAGCCAGGTTGCGCGCGCAAAGGCCCCGATCGCGGAAACGGCGCCTCAGCGCGCCACGCTGGAACCCCTTACGACCGCCGAATCGCCGCGGCCGCCGGCGGCGCACGATATCAAGCTGCAAGTCGGCGGCGAAGGCGACCGCCGAGTGGAGGTTAGGGTGATGGAGCGCGGCGGTGATGTGCATGTGGCCGTGCGTACCCCGGATACCCGGCTGGCCGGCGAACTGCGGGAGGATTTGCCGGCTCTCGCGACCCGGCTGGAGCAGACCGGTTTTCGCACGGAGACCTGGCATCCCGCAGGCGGGACGGAACGCAGCGCGGGCCGGCCAGCGGAGTCCGCCTCGGGAACGGCTTCGCAGGATGCGCAAGGCCAGTCGCAGCAGGGCGGGGAGCAACAGCGCAACCCGCAACAGTCCGAGCCGAAGGAGCCACAAGCTTCTGAGCAGCCGAAACCAGACAGCAAAGACTTCGCATGGCTCTTGTCAGCACTTCAATAAGACGCGCCGCCATCGCGGCGCCAGGAGCACCAATGATATGAGTCCCAGCATTTCGCCGCTAGCCTCGACCTCCAGCTCGGTCGGCGCCAGTCAGGGTCCGAGCGCCAGTACAACCGCGTCGTCCACCACCGTCGACAAAAACATGTTTCTGCAGCTTCTGGTGGCCCAATTGAGGAATCAGGACCCGCTGAACCCCACCGACAGTACCCAGTTCGTGGGCCAGTTGGCACAGTTCCAGCAACTGGAACAAACGGTCAACTCGGGCCAGGACATCACTGCCATCCGTCAGGACCTGGACCAGCTGGTGGCGGCCCAGAGCGGGGGCGGCGGCGTCGGCGCCAGCGGCACGGTTCCGCAATCATAACCGGAGGATTCTATGTTCACTTCATTCTCGACAGCACTCTCGGCTTTGAACGCCACATCCACCGCCATAGACGTGGTGGGCAATAACCTCGCCAACATGAACTCGCCCGGCTTCAAAACCAGCGACGTGTGCTTCCGCGACCTGGTGACGCAGTCGCTGGGCGCGGGCCTGGGCGACACCCAGGTCGGATTCGGCACCGGCACGCCGCTGACCGTCCGGCAATTCACCCAAGGCGCCCTCCAGACCAGTTCCGGCCTGCTGGACGCCGCCGTACAGGGTGACGGCTTTTTTGTCGTCACGGACGGCCTTGGCAACCAGATGTACACGCGGGCTGGCAATTTTCAAGCCGACAAAGACGGCAACCTGCTGACCGATACGGGCGACAAAGTGCAGGGTTGGACCACCATCAATCCGGCCACCGGCCAGGTGGACACGAATGGGCCTATAGGCAACATCATCGTTCCGGTAGGATCGCTTCATCCGCCAACCGCGACCTCGGGCTTTACGGTCGACTTGAACCTGAACTCCTCAGCGGCGGCGGACGCCACCTCTGCCTTCACGGTCCCCATGACCATTTACGACAGCCTGGGTACGTCCCACGTGCTGACGCTCTCATTTCAGAAGACCGGCCCCAACGCTTGGAGCTACGCCGTAACCATTCCTGCAGCCGACCTCGCCGACCCCACCACGGCGACGCTGGCGACCGGCGACCTGCAATTTGACAACAGCGGGCAGTTGACCAGCCCGGCGGCTGGAAGTCCGATTACCTTTACCTTACCGACGCTGGCAGATGGTGCGCGGGCCGGGGACACCATCACCTGGGATCCATACAACGGCGATGGCTCCGCACGAATTACGCAATTCGGCCAGCCTTCGGCTTCATCGGCCAGCTCCCAAAACGGCTCGGGCGCGGCGGAGTTAGTGCACGTGGGACTGGCGGACGGCGGCGGAATCCTGGCATTGTACTCCAACGGCGCGCAGGTGGTAGTCGGCCAGGTCGCACTGGCTTCGATCCGCAACGCCGACACGTTGATCGCGGCCGGCAACAACAGATTCCAGCTCAGCGCCCGGACCGCGACGCCGTCCATCGGCGTGCCGGGCACCGGCGGCCGCGGCACCATCGTGGGCGGCTCCGTGGAAGCTTCCACCGTAGACATTGCGCGGGAATTCACCAACCTGATCGTGTACCAGCGCGGGTACGAGGCCAATGGCAAGGTGGTCACCACGGCCGATCAACTAAGCCAGGACACTATCAACTTAATCCGATAATCCGCCGATGACTCCTCAGGAAGAGATTGCACCACTGGGCGAAGTCCCGGTGGACATCGAGGTCGAACTCGACCGGCGGATCATGACCGCGCGCGACGTATTGCAGCTCGAAGAGGGCAGCGTGATCGAGACGGCGCGGTCCGCCGGCGAGAACATCGACATCTACATCGGCGGCGTGCTGTGCGGCTCCGGTGAGATCGTGGTGATCGAGAACACGCTGGGCGTGCGGATCACCGACTTCCGCGACGATTGAGGACGGCCATGGACGGGATCGGACAGGCGGCGGCGGTGGCGCTGGTGCTGGCTCTGCTAGCCGGCACGTTGTGGTGGCTTCGCCGGCGAGGCTTCGCCGGCGTGCTGCCCTCTGGAAGGATTCGGGGGCGGAAGCTGGAGTGCTTGGAGCGGCTGCCGCTCGGAGCGCAACACGCGCTTCACCTGGTGCGGCTCGGCGACACGGCACTACTGGTGGCGTCGTATCCAGGCGGCTGCAGGCTCGTGCAGAGTGTGCCCTGTCGGGACATCGACGGGCCACGGGAGGCCGGGCGGTGAAGTCGCTGCGCTTCCTCCTGTTTCCGCTGGCGGCCATACCGGCGTCTGCCGCTTCCTCCGATCCCTTCTCTCTTCTCGGCATTTCAGCCGGAAAAGGCGCCGGCGGTCTCAGCGTTCCGATGCAGATCCTCATTCTGCTGACGCTGATGACCCTGCTGCCGGCAGCCGTGATGGCGATGACTCCGTTCCTGCGGATCACGGTAGTCCTCCACTTCTTGCGCCAGGCGCTGGGCACGCAGTCCACGCCTTCCAACCAGGTTCTGCTGGCGCTGGCGCTGTTCCTGACGATTGTCATCATGCAGCCGGTTGTGGCGGACATGTACCACCAGGCGTGGGAGCCGATGGAAGCCGGGAAAGTAAACCCGCAGCAGGCGATGGATCGGGCTTCCGTGCCGCTGCGCGCTTTCCTGGTGCGGTTCGCCCGGGAAAAGGACATCCGCCTGTTTCTGGAGATCGCGCGCAAACCCTCACCGCACAGTCCGGCCGACCTCGACCTTCAGGTCCTCATCCCGGCCTACATCCTCTCTGAGCTGAAAACCGGATTTCAGATCGGGGCGGTGTTGTTTCTGCCGTTTCTGGTGATCGACCTGGTAGTGGCCTCGGTCACGCTTTCGATGGGCATGGTGCAGTTGCCGCCGGTGATGATTTCCGCGCCGTTCAAGATCCTGCTGTTCGTGCTGGTGGATGGCTGGAACCTGGTGGTGGGCTCGCTTATGAAGAGTTTCTACTTATGACGCCCGAGGCCGTGGTCCAAATCATCCGTGACGCCTTGATGCTGACCTTCTGGCTCGCGGCGCCACTACTCGCGATCGGGTTCTTTGCCGGCATCGTTGTCAGCCTGGTCCAGATTGCCACTTCCATGCAGGACACCGCTTTCAACACGGTTCCGCGGCTGACCGCATTCCTGGCGGGGCTGTTGCTGCTGCTGCCGTGGATGCTGCAGAAAACGGTCACTTACACCGCGGCGCTTCTGGGGGACCTGGGGCGTTATGCCCGCTAACCTGACGCTCTCGGCGGGAACCCTCTATGCCTTCCTGCTGGTGCTGGCGCGCGTGGGAGGCGCGCTGGTGTTTGTGCCCCTGCCTGGAGTCAAGGGCGCCCCGCAAGGGGCGCGCGCGGCGCTGACGCTGGGATTCACGCTGGCGCTCTGGGCCCGCTGGCCGGTCGTGGAAACCTCGAATATCGCCGCGGCGGCGCTGGTGGGATGGGCCGTGGCGGAGGCTGCGGTGGGAATCGCCATCGGCGCCTCGGTGGCGATTGTCCTTGAAGCGTTCACGCTGGCGGCACAGGTGTTGGGTCTGCAGGCAGGGTACGCTTACGCCTCGACCATCGACCCGAATACCGAAGCCGATTCCGGTGTGCTGCTGGTTTTCGCGCAACTGGCGGCCGGCCTGCTCTTTTTCGCGTTGGGGTTGGACCGCGAGATCCTGCGGCTGTTTGCGCAGAGCCTGGACAAGGTGCCCGCGGGAACCTATGGAGTCGGCCCGGCCAGCGCACAAGCTCTGATTCACCTGGGCGCCAGCCTGTTTTCGTTCGGCGTGCGGCTGGCGCTGCCGGTCGTCGCCCTGTTGGTGATGGTAGACGTCGCGCTGGCTCTGTTGGGGCGGATCAACCAGCAATTGCAGCTGCTTTCACTCGCCTTTCCGGCCAAGATGCTCACGGCTCTGCTGGTTCTGAGCTGGGTGTCGGTGATGTTTCCGCGTCTTCTACTCGAATTCAGCGGGCAGGCATGGACAGCCGCCCGGCGGATGTTGGGGATATGAGGCGAAATGCCGGATCAATCTGGAAGGACCGAGCCACCGACTCACCGGCGTCTGGAGAAGGCGCGAGAGGAAGGGCAGTTTCCGGCGGCGAGGGAACTGGTAGCGGCGCTGCAATTCATGGTCTTCCTCGGATTGCTAGGGGCCGGAGGGACCCGCTGGTTCACCGAGTTCCGCCAGACCACGCGGGGGCTGTTCGTCCTGGCTTTCACACGCGATCTCGACACCGGGGCCCTATGGCGCATCGCCTGGCAGCTCTCCTGGCAGCACTTCTTGCCGCTGGCGCTGGGCGGTGCGGCGGTTGCTGGAGCCACCCTGGCATTCCGGCTGATCACCACACGCTTCGGATGGAGTCTCAAGAAACTCGCTCCCGATCTCTCGCGGTTGAGCCCGCTTTCCAGGCTGCGGGAGCTCCCGCGTCAGAACTTGCCATCACTGCTGCAGGCCGTGATCCTGCTGCCTTTGTTCGTGTGGGCGGTCTATGCCATCGCGCGGGACAAGCTGGACGCGTTCCTGGCCCTGCCGCTCCAGAGCGTGGAAAGGGGGTCGGCGTTGATTGGCGCATCGCTGATGGAGCTGTTCTGGAAGGCCGCGGGTGTGTTTCTGGTCTTCGGCTCAGTGGATCTGCTGCGCCAGATGCGCCGCTACAAACAGGACCTGCGCATGAGCAAGCAGGAGATCAAAGAAGAGCTGAAGGACCTGGAAGGCAACCCGCAAATGAAGGCGCGCATCCGCCGTCTGCAGCGCGACCGGGCGCGGCGCCAGATGATGAAGGAAGTTCCCAAGTCCACCGCCGTGGTGGTCAATCCGACGCACTTCGCGGTGGCCATCCGCTATCAGGTCGCGAGCATGGCGGCGCCTGTCGTAGTCGCCAAGGGCAAGAACTACCTGGCCTTGCGCATCCGCCAGCGGGCGGTGGAGAGTCAGGTCCCTATCATCGAGAACCCACCCCTGGCGCAGGCTCTTTACAAATCGGTCGAAGTCGGCCAGGAAATCCCGCCGCACCTGTATCGCGCGGTGGCCGAAATTCTGGCCTACATCTTCAAGCTCATGAACGGGAGGCTCCCGGGCTAGACGCATGACCCCTGCCAAGACCATCGCGGCCCCGCGGCTGGCCGCAGCCTCGCCCAACTGGATTCGCGCACTCCCGCTCGAAGAGCTCAGCCAGATGGCTGTGCCCCTGGCTGTGCTGGCGATCGTGATCGCTCTCATCACCCCACTCCCCGCCTTTGTCCTCGACCTGCTGATCGTGACCGATATCCTCATGTCGGTGACGGTCCTGATGGTTTCGCTCTACCTGGTCCGTCCGGTTGAGTTCACTTCTTTTCCAACCACGCTCCTGTTGCTCACGCTATTCCGCCTGGCGCTCAACATCTCGTCTTCGCGGCTGATCTTGCTAAATGGAAACACCGGAACGACGGCGGCCGGAGAAGTGATCGGCGCCTTCGGCAGCTTCGTGGTCGGCGGCAACTACATTATTGGCGCCGTCATCTTCCTGGTGCTGATCGCCATCCAGTACGTGGTGATCAACCACGGCGCGGTGCGCATCTCGGAAGTGACCGCCCGCTTTACCCTCGATGCGCTGCCCGGCAAGCAGATGTCGATCGACTCGGATCTAAACGCCGGGCTGATCGACGAAGCCGAAGCCAAGCGCCGCCGCAAGCAGCTCGCCACCGAAGCCGAGTTCTACGGCGCCATGGACGGCGCGTCTCGTTTCACGCAGCGCGATGCGGTCGCGAGCATTCTGATCACCGGCATCAACATCGTGGCCGGCTTTTTGATCGGCGTCCTGCAGCACGGTATGGACCTTCGCAAGGCGATTGAAACCTATACCGTCCTGACCATCGGCGACGGCCTGGTGACCGTGATTCCGGCGCTGATGATCTCCATTTCGGGCGGCCTGATCGTCACCAGGGCCAGCTCCGACGCCCGGCTGGGAGCGGAATTTCACAAGCAGATCTTCAGCAACTCGCGGCCCCTGCTGCTGGCGGCCGGCGTGCTGGTCGCTCTGGCGGCGATGCCCGGCATTCCCATCCTGCCCTTCCTGCTGTTGGGGGGCGGCGCTGGCGCGGTGGGATGGAGGCTGCGGCAAAAAGAGTCCAGGAAAGCCCTGGCTCCGCCGGAACAGAAGCCGGCCGCTGCAAAGGACAACGTCGAATCCCTAATGCGCGTCGAGCCGCTCGCCATAGAAGTGGGGTTGGGACTGGTCGGACTGGTGGAGGGAGCGCAGGATTCGGCCCTGCTGCGGCGTATTTCCACGATCCGCAAACAGCTCGCCACCGAGCTCGGCTACCTCCTCCCGCCCGTGCGGGTGACCGACAACCTGTCGCTGCGCAGCCGTGAGTACCTGGTTTCGCTCAAGGGTGTGGAGATCTCCCGCTATGAGCTGCCGCAGGGGTGCGAGCTGGCGATTCCCACTGGGCAATGCCAAGTGGCGCTGGAGGGCCAGGCCACGCGCGAACCGGCGTTTGGCATGAGCGCCCTCTGGATCCCGAGCGAGCGCGCCGAGCATGCCCGCAACTCCGGCTACACCGTGGTGGACCCGGTCAGCGTCCTCGGCACGCATCTCTCGGAGTTGATCCGGCGCCACGCTCACGAGCTGTTCTCGCGGCAGGACGCCAAACGTCTGCTGGACCGCGTGGCCGTGGAGCACCCCAGAGTGGTGGAAGACTTGGTCCCCAAGCTCTTGCCGCTGGCCACGGTGCAGCGCGTGCTGCAGAACCTGCTGCGGGAGCGCGTGTCGATTCGCGACGCGGTCTCTATCCTGGAGGCGCTCGGTGAAGCCGCGGCGGCTACGCGGAACCCCGTCCTGCTGACCGAGTACGTGCGGCAGTCGCTGCGCCGGGCCGTGGTGAAACCATACCTGAACCGGGTCGGCGAACTGCCGGCGTGGTTTATCGATCCCGCCATCGAGCAGACCGTAGAAGCCGCCGTCGAACACGGCGAACAGAACAGCCACGCGACCCTGGCGCCGCAGACGATGAGGGACATTCTGAGTCGTCTCGGCAGCCGTGTGGGGTCGCCCGAGACGCCCGTGGTGGCAATCACTTCGGCCGGTGCCCGCCACTTCTTCCGCCAGATAAGCGAGCCGGTCATACCGAACCTGTTCTTCCTGGCACACAACGAGGTGCCGCCGGGGACGCGGATACAGACCTTGGGCATCGTGGCATGAAACCCGATCTACAGAAACACGGGCTGCCCGACGATAGATCCCACGTAGCCCAAGGCCGCCGGGTCCCTGGGCGAAGGATGCGCGCGGGCGCCGGGAACCAATAGCGATGAAGATCAAATCCTATTTCGCTCATACCGTAGAAGCCGCGATGGCGATGGCCCGTGAGGAGCTGGGGCCGGAGGCGATGCTGGTTAACAGCCGCAGATCGCCCGTGGACACCCGCCACCTCGGAGACTACGAAGTTGTCTTTGCCGTCGAAGCAGCCGCACGGAACGCGGCGGCCGCCGGCGCTCTTCCGTCAGTCGAGCCACGGAGTGCCCGGCAACTGCCTGGCGACCACCTGTCCCTCGAAGTGGCGGATTTAAAAAAAGAGCTCGAAGGGATGCGGCGCGCGCTGCAGCGACCGGTATCCGCGCCCGCATGGCGCGAAGACTCGGCGGAGGTTTCAAACGCCTGCGCGGCGCTGACGGCGAGCGAAGTGACTCCGGATCTTGCCCGCGATATCGTCCAGGGCGCCGAGGCGCGACTGCAGAACGCGCAGCCGCCAACGGCTCGGGCCATGCACAAAATCGATGCCCCGGCTTTCCGCCGCGCTCTGATCGACGAATTGGTGGCCCGTGTCACAGCTGAGCCGCTGTTGGGTAGAAACGAGGTTCGGCCGCGGGTGGTTGCGCTGGTGGGTCCTCCCGGTTCCGGTAAGACCACCGCGCTGGTGAAGCTGGCAGTGAACTACGGGCTCGCCAGCCGCCTGCCCATCTTGCTGCTATCCGTGGATACGTTTCGGGTTGCGGCGGCGGAACAACTGCGTTCCTACGCGACCATCCTGGGGGTCAACTGTCAAGTGCTCGAAACCGTGGCGGCGCTGGCCCAGGCAATCGAAGAACACCGTAGCAAGGAACTGATCTTCATCGACACGCCGGGACTCGGGCTCATGGAACTGGAGGATTTTTCCAGCCTGTCGCAGTTTCTTTCCACCCGGCGCGAGGTGGACACGCACTTGGTGCTGTCCGCATCCATGAAATCTGCCGACCTCTCTCGCGTGGTGGATGCATACGAGGCCTTTCGACCGCACCGGCTGCTTTTTACCAAGCTCGATGAAACCGGCTCGTTCGGCCCCATTCTCAACCAGGCGGTACGAACCGGCAAGGCGCTGTCCTTCTTCAGCTCGGGTCAGCGTATTCCGGAGGATCTGGAAGCTGCCAGGTGCGACCGGCTAGCCGAACTGGTTTTAGGCGGACGGCCCGGCCTGGCGCTGTCCGCGGCCTAGGAGTGTCGCCGGAAAGGCGGCTGGTGAAGGCGAAGGCTATGGGTACCTATGCGGTGAGCGACGTGATCAGTGAAGAAGAACGGGAGCGGCTGATTCTGCAACATCTGCCGCAGGTGCGGTTGATCGCCCGGCGGATTCAGGAGCGCTTGCCCGAAAACATCAGCCTGGAGGACCTGATATCTACTGGCGTAATCGGCTTGATCGCGGCGATCGATCACTTCGACCCCAGCCACAACGTCAAGCTGAAGACCTATGCGGAATACAAGATCCGCGGGGCTATTCTGGACAGCCTGCGCGGCCTCGATTGGGCGCCGCGGCAGAAGCGCCGCCAAGCGAAACAGATCGAGGCGGCGATTGCTGCCGCCGAGCAGCGCCTGCAGCGGGCGCCGACCGAAGAGGAAATCGCGGCGCAACTGGAAATTTCGCTAGAGGAGTATCACGAATGGCTGGTGCAGATTCGCGGGCTGAACATCGCCAGTCTCGACTATACGTCGGGTGAACAGGGGAAGGATCTGTTACACTACATTCCCGACGGAGACGAGAACCTCCCTTCGACGCTGCTGGAAAAGTCCGAGTTGGAACGGCTGCTGGCGGAAGGCATCGAACAAATTCCCGCCATCGAGCGCACCGTTCTCGGCTTGTACTATCAGGAAGAGCTCACGCTGCGAGAGATTGCGCAGGTCGTGAAGCTGCATGAATCCCGCATCTCGCAATTGAAGTCCCAGGCGATTCTGCGGTTGCGGAGCCACCTCGCGGTACAGTGGCCGGCCACGCGAGGCGCAGTAACGGGATGAGCTCCGGCGAAGCGGGCGGACAATCGCGGCTGGACGGCATCGAGAACGCAACGTTGCTGTTCGATCGATGGACCGAGAGCCTCGCGCAGGTGCTCGAGTCCATGACCGACCAGAAGCCGGAAGTCCGCTGGCAGACCGTCAGCGGGTCTCTGTCCGAGTTCGGAGGCGGCCAGGAATTCCTCTGGTGGGAGCAGCCGTTCCAGATCGCGCCGGGGGCCTGCGTATGGGTGGCTGCTCCGCGCGCCACGTGGGAGTATGCCGGGACGCTCACGCTCAAGGCTGCCGGCCTGGAGACGGTCGAGATCAGCGAGGCGAAGAACACTTGGCTGGAGATACTCGGCCAGTCTCTGGCCGCAGTGGCGCGGGCCATCGGTTCCTTGGTGGGCCGCGAGGTCACCACAGAGGCCGGAGCGGAGCGCCCGGCCGATCCGGTCATACGCGAATGGGCCTCCATATCCATGAACTTCGCCGGCGCGCCAGCTACTCCGCCCCTGCTGGCCGCCTTCAGCACGAGACTCTTAGACCTGATCGTTGACCAGGGAGCCGGTGGCTCGGACGCGCCCCAAACCGCTGGCGCGCTGGCGGCCCCCATTGGCGCGGCGGCCAGCCCGGCCCCGAGGTCGCGTACGATGGAGCTCCTGCTCGATGTCGATCTACAGGTCAGCATCTCGTTCGGCAAGGCCCAACTTCCGATGAAAGACGTCCTCAAGTTAACCACCGGGTCCATCGTGGAATTAAACCGCGGGCTCAACGAGCCCGTCGAAGTGCTGGTGAATCACTGCCTCATCGCGCGCGGCGAGGTCGTTGTGGTGGAAGGTAACTACGGCGTCCGCATCCAGGAGATCGCCAGCCGGCAGGACCGCCTGCGGAGCCTGCGATGAACTTGCCTGTCCCACTGCTGATTGTCGGCGTCTCCACAGTCCTGGCAGCGGCCGCCTTGGGGCTGAGCCTGTTCGTGCTGTGGCGCACCAAAGCCATGGTTTTGGTTGCCGACGCGCGGGCGAGGGCTGCGAAGGAGGAGTGCGATGCGGCCGACGAATCGCTGCAGCAGACCGTCGCCGGCCTCGCTGCCCAGGTCCGCGAGCTGCAGCACCTCCCCGTCTGGAACGCCGCCGCCTCGCTCCCCAGGCCTGGGCTCAACGTCACCAAACGGTCTCAAGTCCTGCGGATGCACCGCAGGGGAGATACCCCGGAGCAGATCGCGGCGCTGTTGGAGGTGCCTCTCCAGGAAGTCCACCTCCTGGTTAAAGTTCACCGATTGATTGTCAGCAACCTGTAGCCGCCAGGCCCGCGCATTTGCGCTGTTACCCCCGCGCGTCCTTTGGTATGGGTGCCGCCAATAGTAACGAACGGCCGCAAATGCGGACCCTTCGTGTGCCGCGTTCGGCCGTACTCGTGAGTCACTTCTTGGCCCGGACTTCCAGCAATGACGTTGCGGACCTCCCATTCAGCGACGCGGTGATCGTGAACGACCGGCTGCTGGCCACCGAGTGGGCCTTCGCTCGGAACGTGACTGCTGACCTGCCCGCTGCCACCGCGACCGAGGCCGGCACTGTCAACGCCTGGTCGTCGGCCGCGAGGGTGACCGTGGAACTACCTGCCGGATTCGCCGCGGATAGAGTGACCGTACATGTCGAGGTGCCCCGGGAGAGAATCCGGCTGGGGGAGCACTGCACGCTGGAAACCGTCGGAAGAACGCTGATGATCCCGCTGCTGCCCGAGACCGTCAATAGCGTTCCGCCCGCCATGGCCCCCGCCGCATCGCCAATCGACACCAGCACGGTGGATCCGCTAGCAGTCGGGGCAAGCGTCACTGTCACCACGGCTATAACGCCGCCCTCGATCGGGGACGCATCCATGCTGGTGGCCAGGCATCGCGCCAAACCGGCATTCGATCTGCAATTGAGCCACTTGCCTGCCGCCGTAAGAGCCGGTCCGGCTGTAATGCTAAGCGACGCGATGTCGCTGGTCGAATACGACAGCGTCCACTGCAAGCTCGCTGGCGCATGCCCTGCTGAAGTCCGCAAGGCGAGGGTCAATGATACCGACCCACCTTGGACTGCTGAACCATGTGACAGGTCGAGCGAAGTGGTCTGGGCGTAGGTAGAGCCGACCGGGAACAGGAACAGCGCGAGCACGACGGCGTGGGCATCGGCCAGGCCGCGGTGGGTCGCGACTGGCGTGACCCGTTTCGGATGAGTTCTCATAAGGACCGCCGACCTCCAGTGTTCCCCGAAGTTAGCCGTGGATGAATTACACCACGCGGAATAAACCCTATCTCATTGGAAATAATAACCTTCGGCAGGTCAAGGCAGTAACCTTTATCAAACTAGCATCAAGGTCCTAGTACGCCTAGAATCTAAATGCGATATTTCGCACTTACCGCGCGGACACGTTATGAGAAGCTGTAGCCGGCTAATTACTCCCCTCCTTGCAACTGTCTTGTTGCTCTCATCCCACGCTGCTTTTGCCCAAACAGATTCGATGGCTCTGTCCTCGGGCACCGCAGCGGCAAACGGAACCGTATCGCTGAACTTGACCTTGACCTCTCCGTCTGGAAATGAACCGGCGGCCGTTCAGTGGACCTTGACCTATCCTGCAAGCAGTGTTACCGCAATTTCAGCGGTTACCGGAACAGCCGCTTCGGGCGCAGGCAAGACCGTGACTTGTTTCGGGGGCTCCGGGTCGTACTCGTGCATAGCCGCCGGCATGAACGCTGCTATCATTCCAAACGGCATCGTCGCTGTTGTCAATCTCACGATGGCGGTGGGCGCCACAAGCACGCCGATCGGAGTGACCAACGCACTGGGCGCCTCGCCGGCCGGCACAGCTGTCTCGATCTCCGCGACCGGCGGAACCGTAACCGGCGGCGCTTTGCCGGTACAGGTTTCGACTCTGGCCTGCAATCCCACCAGCCTGGGACCGAGCGCATCGAGCACGTGCACCGTGACCCTGAATCAAGCGGCGCCAGCCGGCGGCGCTTCGGTCACGCTGACTAATACCAATGCGACCTTGACTGTTCCCGCTTCCGTCACGGTCGCGGCAGGATCGACCACTGCCACGTTCAATGCCACCACTGGCGCCATCGCCAGCAGCCAGTCCGCCACCGTGACCGCCACTTTGGGCGCCGGTTCGCAGAGCGTCATCATCAGCCTGGTGCCGATGCAGGTTACCGCGCTTTCGTGCAATCCCACCAGCCTCGGCCCCAGCGCTTCGAGCACCTGCACCGTCACCGTGAATCAAGCTGCCCCCACCGGCGGCAGCGCCGTGACCCTGACCAACACCAACGCGACCTTAACCGTTCCCGCGTCCGTCACGGTCGCGGCAGGATCCACTACAGCCACGTTCAACGCCACCACCGGGGCCATTCCGAGCAGTCAATCTTCCACTGTGACCGCCACCCTGGGCAGCAGTTCCAAGAACGTCACCATTACGCTGACGCCGATGCAGGTCACCGCGCTGGCCTGCAATCCCACCAGCCTGGGTCCCAGCGCTTCCAGCACTTGCACCGTGACGCTGAATCAGGCGGCGCCCACCGGCGGCAGTTCCGTCTCGCTGACCAACACCAATGCGACGTTGACCGTT